>Ga0307379_10000862_pt1 | contig 49502 bp, 37 predicted proteins | sample UN2MG_FD_202237 | JGI IMG/M metagenome (GOLD analysis project Ga0307379, IMG submission 202237) | Soil microbial communities from Risofladan, Vaasa, Finland - UN-2 | ecosystem: Environmental > Terrestrial > Soil > Coastal area > Acid sulfate soil | place: Finland: Risofladan, Vaasa | collected... | reverse complement strand
GGCGCATTCGGAGGCGACGGCGTGGCGCGGAAGAGGCGGGGGCCCGCCCCCAAGCCGCAACGGCGGACGGGTTGGCTCTCGATCATTGCGGCCTACAGCGTCGGCCTTGTCTTCGTGGCGGCCGGCGGGCTCGTCCTTGTCTTCGGCAAGGCCGAGCCCCAGGCGGGCGAGAAGCCGATGGAAGGCTCCGTCGCCCGGCTCGGCGTCGGCCTCATCGTTCTGGGCCTCCTGGCGTTGGCGATGATCGGCTACATGCACTGGGTGAAGCGGAAGGCCTGAGAGGCGGGCCGCCCTGACCCGTTGCGGCTCCCATAGGTCTCATGGGACGCATGGGACCTATGGGACAGATGGGAGGAATGGAGAGTGCCCATGAGCGTTCTAGCCCTCGACGGCGGCACCCCCGTCCGCACCCGCCCCTTTCCCCCTCGGCGGCCCTTCGGCGAACGCGAGGTCGAGCTGGCCGCCCAGGCGATCCGCTCACAGAACCTCTTTGGCCCGGGCGGCACGATGGTGCCCGAGCTCGAGGGGCGCTTCGCCCAGCTCTATGGGGTCGAGCACGCCGTCGCGTCCACCTCGGGCACGGCGTCCATCCACGTCGCCCTCGGCGCGCTCAACCCCGAGCCGGGCGACGAGATCATCACCGCACCGATCACCGACGCGGGGACCATCGCCCCCATCCTCTTCCAGAATTGCATCCCCGTGTTCGCCGACATTGACGACAGCTACAACATCGCCCCCCGCGACGTCGAGGCGAAGATCACCGCCCGCACGCGGGCCATCCTGGCCGTCCACCTGTTCGGCAACCCGTGCGACCTGGATGCCCTGAGCGACGTCGCCCGCCGCCACGGCATCGCCCTCATCGAGGACTGCTGTCAGGCCCACCTCACCGACTACAAGGGCCGTCCCTGCGGCAGCATCGGCGACATCGGCTGCTTCAGCCTCCAGCAGTCGAAGCACATGACCTGCGGCGACGGCGGCCTCACGATCACCCGCGACGCGGCCTTCGCCGAGCGCATGGCCCTGTTCCGCGACAAGGGCTGGGTGCGGAAGCCCGGGGCGCGCGGCTACGTGCTCCTCGGCCTCAACTACCGCATGACCGAGCTTCAGGCCGCCGTGGCCCTCGCCCAGCTCGAGCGGGTCGCCGACGTCGTCCGCCGCCGCAACGAGTTGGGCGACCGCCTCTCCGAGCGGATTCGTTCCGCCCCAGGCATCCTTCCCACCCCTGTGACCCCCGGCGGGCGGCACACCTACTGGTCGTATGGCCTGCGCTGCGTCGGGCACGACCCGGCCCGCTTCGCCGCGGCGCTGCGGGCCGAGGGCATCCCCTGCGGCGAGGGCTACACCGGCAAGCCGATCTACCTCTCCATGGAAGCCCTGGCCTCCCGGCGAACCTTCGGCTCGTCGTCTCATCCCCTCGACGGCTGCCACGGCGGCCGCCGCCTCGACTACGTCGAGGGCCTGTGCCCCCGCGCCGAGGCCATTCTCCGCCAGATGCTCACCCTCAGCATCCACGAGCACCTGGCCGACGACGATGTCGCCGACATGGCCGCCGGCATCTGCAAGGTCGCGTCGGGCCTGAGCCCGGGGACCGGGGGACGATAGGGCGGATAGGACAGACAGGACCGATGGGACCGGCCGACTCGGCCCGGCAACGGCCCTATGTGTCGTAAGGCGGCAGAGGGCCGCAACCAGGGACCCAGTTCGGAGTGCGGCCTTCAGGCCGTATCTTCCGCCTCCGGTGCCGTGAACTACGGGCTAAAGCCCGCACTCCGAACGGGTCGCGCTCGCGCGCCCGCTTCGGGCAACACGCCCCCAATACTCAATGTCCAAGTATGACCGCCGAGGCCGTGGCTGCTCTCTTACTTGGTCATTGAGAATTGGGTGTTGAGTACACGAGTCACGACGGAATACTGTATTCTGCGCCCGCGTGCCTTTGACACTGGACCGGGCATGTGCTATAGTTCCCCAGAAGGGTGCTGGGGTGGGTTGCGTTGCGAGTTGGCCCCGGACCGCCATTCGGATGCTGCGCAATCGAGGTGGCGTACATGGCGTCGGAAAGCCTGAAGTTCCTGGAGCGCCTGAAGAAGCTCGAGGGGCAGCTCGAGCGGCTCGCCAACGACATCCGCATGACCTACTCGTTCAACGAGGCGACGTGCGGCGCGCTGTGGCGGCCGGCGGCCGACGTGTACGAGACAGAGCGCGAGGTGGTCGTCCGCGTCGAGGCGCCCGGGCTGCACGCCGAGGACATCGTGCTCGAGCTGCACACCGACACGCTGGTGATCCGGGCCGTGCGCCGCGAGCCGCAACACGACACCAAGAGCGCCTATCACCAACTGGAAATTCACTACGGCTACTTCGAGCGCGTGGTGCCTCTGCCCCGGCACATCCGCCACGAGGAGGCCGAGGCCACCTACACCGAGGGCTTCCTCATCGTTCGAATCCCCAAGTGCGAGCACGTGGTCGAGCTCGCCGCAGTGATCCAGCTTCGCATCTGACCTGGGGCCCCCTTGCACCCGCCACGTCCAGAGGGTGGAAACGCTATGGAGCAGGGCTCGAAGCGGAATCCGACGGGGCCTGGGGACCGGCTCGTGGTGCCGGCCGAGCTGCCGATCCTGCCCCTGATGAACACGGTGATCTACCCGAACATGGTGGCCCCGCTGCTGGTGCAGCGGCAGAAGTCGCTCCGGTGCATAGACGAGGCGGCGCTGCGCGAGCCCAAGGTCCTCGGCCTCTTCGCCCAGAAGGCCGTCAGCGACGACGAGCCGACCGCCGATTCCCTCCACCGCGTGGGCACGGCCGGCCTGCTCCTCCAGATGCTGAAGATGCCCGACGGCGGCGCGCGCGTCATCGTCCGCGGCCTCGAACGCATCCGCCTCGTCGAGCCCCTCAGCGAAGACCCTCTCATCACCGCCCGCATCGAGCCCATCGAGGAAACCGTCGCCGAGTCCGTCGAGCTCCAGGCCCTCGCCCGCACCGTCGTCGAGCTGTTCCAGAAGGTCGTCTCCCTCGTGCCCAACGTGCCCGACGAGGTGAAGGTGATCCTGGTCAACATCACCGACCCCGGGCGGCTGGCCGACTTCGTGGCCGCCAACCTCAGCCTCTCGCTCGACGACCGACAGGCGATCCTCGAGATCGCCGACGTCGGGGAGCGCCTCAAGCGGATCGTCACCCTCCTCAACCGCGAGGTCGAGACCCTCGAGGTCGCCTCCAGAATCCAGTCCCAGGTCCACGACGAAATGGCCAAGACGCAGAAGGAGTACTTCCTCCGCGAGCAGATAAAGGCCATCCAGAAGGAACTGGGCCAGAACGACGAGCGCTCCGCCGAGATCGAGGAGCTCCGCAAGAAGCTCGACGACGCGAAGCTCCCCGAGGAGGCGCGCAAGGAGGCCGACCGGGAGCTGGACCGCCTCGCCAAAATCCCCTCCGCCTCCGCCGAATACGCCGTCGTCCGCACCTATCTCGACTGGCTCATCGAGCTGCCCTGGAGCGTCGCGACGACGGACAACCTGGACATCGAGCGCGCCGCCCGCATCCTCGACGAGGACCACCACGACCTCGCCAAGGTGAAGGACCGCATCCTGGAGTTCCTGGCGGTCCGCAAGCTCAAGCCCGAGGGCAAGAGCCCCATCCTCTGCTTCGTCGGGCCGCCCGGCGTGGGCAAGACCTCGCTCGGCCGCTCCATCGCGCGGGCCATGGAGCGCAAGTTCTTCCGCATGTCCCTCGGCGGCGTGCGCGACGAGGCGGAGATCCGCGGCCACCGCCGCACCTACATCGGCGCGCTGCCCGGCCGCATCCTCCAGGGCATCCGCCGCACCGGCTCCCGCAACCCCGTGTTCATGCTCGACGAGGTGGACAAGTTGGGCGCCGACTTCCGCGGCGACCCCTCGTCCGCGCTCCTCGAAGTCCTCGACCCCGAGCAGAACTTCAGCTTCTCCGACCACTACATCGAGGTGCCCTTCGACCTCTCGAGGGTGATGTTCATCACCACGGCCAACCTCCTCGACCCCGTGCCGCCGGCGCTGCGCGACCGCATGGAGGTCATCGAGCTGCCCGGCTACGCCGAGCACGACAAGATGGCCATCGCCCGCTCCTATCTCATCCCCCGCCAGCTCGACGAGAACGGCCTGAAGGGCAGAGGCGTCGCCTTCCACGACTCCGCCGTCCACCGCATCATCCGCGAGTACACCCGCGAGGCCGGCGTGCGCAACCTCGAACGCGAGATCGGCGCCGTCTGCCGCAAGATCGCCAAGGAGTTCGCCCGCGGCAAGGCACGGGCACGCACCGTCAGGGCCGCCGCCATCCCGAAGTTCCTCGGTGCCCCGAAGTTCGAGCTCGAGGCCCGCGAGCGCCTCAAGGAGCCCGGGATCGCCATCGGCCTCGTCTGGACCGCCGCCGGCGGCGACATCCTGTTCATCGAATCCTCCATCATGCCCGGCCAGCGCCACCTCACCCTCACCGGCCAGCTCGGCGAGGTCATCAAGGAATCCGCCCAGGCCGCCCTCACCTACATCCGCGCCCACACCGACGACTTGGGCATCCCGCGCGACTTCTTCAAGGACCACGACATCCACGTCCACTTCCCCGCCGGCGCGATCCCCAAGGACGGCCCGTCGGCCGGCGTCACCATCGCCACCTCGCTCGTCTCGCTCCTCACCGGCAAGCGGGTCCGCAGCGACATCGCCATGACCGGCGAGATCACCCTGCGCGGCCGCGTCCTGCCCGTCGGCGGCATCAAGGAGAAGGTCCTCGCCGCCCACCGGGCCGGCCTCCGCCGCCTCATCCTGCCGCGCCGCAACCTCAAGGACCTCGAGGACGTGCCCCCGGCCATCCGCGAGGAGCTCGAAATCATCCCGGCGGACACCCTCGACCAGGTCATCGCCGCCGCCATTCGCAACCACGCGAAGAAGGCCCGCTCCGCCCAGCCCAAGCGCTGAGCCACGGCCGGCAGGGACACCGCGAGGGGATGGATGAATGGATGGGTGGATAAATGATGGAGCCGCTGGTGTCTGACACTCATCCACTCATCCACTCATCCACCCATCCTCCCTCTGGAAACCAGCATTCCCAATGAGCACCGTCTCCCTCAAGCGCGGCCGAGCCAAGCCCTTCTTCTACGGCCACCCCTGGGTCTTCTCCGGCTCCGTCGCCCGCTTCGAAGGCACGCCCGCGGACGGCGAACTCGTGACCGTGGTGGACGACCGCGGCAACTTCGTCGCCAAGGGCTTCTACAACGGCCGCTCCCAGATCCGCGTCCGCCTCGCCACCTGGAACCCCGACGAGGCCGTGGACGCCGCCTACTTCGAGCGCCGCCTCCGCCTCGCCGTCCAGCTCCGCGAGAACACCCTCGGCCTCCCTGCCCACACCGACGCCTATCGCCTCGTGTACAGCGAGGGCGACGGCCTGCCCGGCCTCATCGTGGACCGCTATGCCGACTGGCTGGTCGTCCAGATCCTCTCCTTCGGCTTTGCCACGCGCAAGGCCGACATCGTGGCCGCCCTCCAGAGCGTGTGCCCCGGCCGCCACGTCTTCGAGCGCTCCGACAGCGACGTCGCCGAGAAGGAAGGCATTGAGCCAGCCGTCGGCCCCCTCGCCGGCCCCGAGCCGCCCGAGCTGGTCCCCGTCACCATCCACGGCATCCGCCTGCTCGTGGACCTCCGCCACGGCCAGAAGACCGGCCTCTTCCTCGACCAGCGCGACAACTGGCGCGCCGTCGTCCCCTACGCCGAGGGCCGCCGCGTGCTCGACTGCTTCGCCTACACCGGCGCCTTCGCCCTCTTCGCCAGCGTCCTGGGCAAGGCCGCCAGCGTCCTCGCCGTCGAAATGTCCGAGAGCGCCCTCGCCCTCGCCCGCCGCAACGCCGAGCTGAACGGGGCAGGGAACATCGAGTTCTGCCAGGGCAATGTCTTTGGGGAGATGCGCCGCCTGCGCGCCGAGGAGCAGACCTTCGGCCTCATCATCCTCGACCCTCCCAAGTTCGCCCGCTCCACAGGCGACATCGAGAGCGCCCTGCGCGGCTACAAGGACATCAACCTCATCGCCATGCAGCTCCTCGAGCCGGGCGGCATCCTCGTCACCTGCTCCTGCTCCCAGCACGTGGACGACGCGATGTTTGTCGGCATGCTCAACGAGGCCGCCTTCGACACCAGCCGCGAGGTCCAGGTCATCGAGCGTCGCAGCCAGGCCCCCGACCACCCCGTCTCCGTCACCTGCCCCGAGTCCCGCTACCTCAAGTGCTACCTCTGCCGCGTGCTCTGAGCCCGCCAGAGTCGCCCAGTGTTGCTCAGTGTTGCTCACATGTGCGCACACACGCGAGGCCGCGCCGGGGGCGGGGGGGCGCCCCGTTCGCTTGCGGCCTCTCCCCTCCACCTGTACAACGGCATGACCCCCCGAATCTGTTGGGTCAAGAATTGTAAAAGATTGTAATCAGCCACAACCGCCCATCCGCAATGCACTTACACCGTCAGAAATCTCCGCCCGCCCGCCTCCGCCGGCGCTCTCCGCCCCCCTGGGGGCCCGACCCTCTCGCCTCGTTCTTGAGGTCCTATCCGTCCTATCGGCCTCATCGGCGCGATTGGCCGACCACCCTCCTCGCAATCTCCGCCCACTCCCAGAGGCGCCGCGGCTGGTAGCACACGGTGCTGATGTCCTTGAGGATGAACTCGACGGGGCAGCCGTGGCGGGCGCAGGCGGCCAGGGTGTCGCGGAGGTCGCGCTCCACGCGGCCGGGCTCCCAGGTCGGGCCGGCGAGGAAGGCGGGGTTGGGCTTGCGGCTGAAGACGTAGTCGCGGCCGATCCGCTCCGCGCCCTTCTCGACGCTCACCCACGGGCTCATCGAAATCTTGCGGACGCGCGGGAGCCTGCGGATCATGTCGATCTTGTCGTCCAGCGGCTCGCAGCAGCCATAGTAGCACAGGCCGAACCGCTCGGTCCACCGCGTGGCGTAGGCGATCTCGAACTCGTAGTGCATGGCGGGCGACACGGTCGAGAAGATCTGCGCCATCGCATAGGTCCAGAGGTCCTTCGGCCGCGGCCGGTCGGGGTCGAAGCCGGGGGCGGGCAACTCGTCGCTGTAGGCGCCCGTGCAGTGGATCGTGCCCTGGCTGTGGCCGAGCAGGCCCTGGGCCTCGAGCTGGTCGAGCATCGAGAGGCTCGCCTCGGTGACGCGCGCGATGACGCGGTGCATGAAGTCGGGGCGGAAGGCCAGGTCCATGATCGTCTCCTCGGCTCCGTGCCAGCAGACGATGCGGTCCCAGGGGGCGAAGACGGGGCAGGCGCCCTGCATGCGCACGGTGAGGATGCCGTCGAAGAGCTCGCGTGCCCGCGCCTCGGTTTCCGCCGTGGCCTTCTCGTCGTGCCACACCTGGGGCATGCGGATCTTCTCGAGGTCGGCCTCGGCCCTGAGCTGGTCCACGTAGTGGTGGCCGAGGACGTCGCTGGTCGGGTCGGTGACGGCGGTCTGCTCGACCACCCGGAGGCCAAAGTCGGTGCCGCGGATGGCCTTGCCCAAGTCGAGGAAGGGCTCGATGACCATGTCGCCGCGCATGTGCTTCCACTGGTAGAGCGTCCGCCGAAGGCGCGTCTCGAGGCCGCGGCAGAACGAGTCCTCGCACCGCAGCGTCAGCTCGTCGCCCACGTTCATCTCGTGCCAGCACACCTGGTCAATCATCACCATCGGGCGGACGGGCTTGAGGGCGTTGAGCGCCTTGTGCGCCGAGATGGTCTCCTCGTGCACGGGCAGCGCGGCGATCTCCGCCACCTGCCGCGCCAGCCCCCTCAGAACCTCTCGCTCTTTCTTGTTGCCTGCCACGTCTTCTCCTCCATTCCTCGCTTGTGCCCGAACACCGACAACCGAACACCGCCTCACCGCGGCAGTTCGACGCGCTGGCCGGTCTCGGCGCTCTGGTAGGCGGCCTCGCAAATCTCCAGCACCCTCAGCGCGTCCTCACCCGTGGTCACGAAGTCGCGACCCTCGACCAGGCTCGTCATCATGTCGCGGAGGAAGTGCACGGCCAGTTGCGTGCCACAGTAGGCCGCCGGCTCGGGCACCTCCTGGTACTGAATCGTGCGCTCGGGGCAGCGGGCCATCTCGCCGTGCACCGAGCGAATGCGAAGCGTGGGGTTGAGGCCGATGGTGGGCGCCCAGACGGCATCGCCCTCGCTGCCCCAGAGGCAGAACGCGGAGTCGTAGGCGTCCTTGAGGCCCTTCGGCATCACGTAGGCACAGTGCAGCGTGCCCACGATGCCGTCGTCGAACTGGAGCGACACGCTCGCCACGTCCTCGACGTCGCTCGCCGAGGTGGTGAGCCGCGAGGTGACGGCGGAGACGGCCACGACCTCGCGCTGGAGGATGAAGCGGGCGATGTCAATGTAGTGGCACCCGAGCCACAGCAGGATGCCGCCGCCCGACTTCTCGCGCTCGAAGAGCCAGGCGAACTGCTCGTCGTCGAGCCGCACCTCGGCCGACGTGGTGACCATGCGCATGTCGAGGCAGAAGGGCCGCCCGAACATCCCGGCCGCCACCCAGGCGCGGAGCTGGCGAGCGATGGGGCTGTAGCGCCACATGTAGCCCGTCGCCATCCTCACCTGGTGCATCGCGCAGGCGTCGAGGATGCGGCGCAGGCTCTCGGCCGAGCGGGCGCAATGCTTGTCAATCACGAACGGCACGCCCTGCTCGGCGCAGCGCAGCGCCGGGTCCTCCGCCTCGTCGGCCCGCAGCATGATAAAGCACAGCTCGGGTCGCTCGGCGTACAGCATGTCCTCGTAAGTGCTGTAGACGTAGTCGCCGTAGCCCGACCTCTCGATCCGCGTGGGATCCGTCTCGACGAGCGCGATCCGCCCCACCGTCTCGGGCATCAGCTTCAGCGTATCGAGGAACATGAACGAATGGGGCGAGGTCGTCCCAATGAAGCCGATTCTCAAAGGTTCCATGTCTAGCTCCGCTCGGGTTGGCAGGATGCGTGACCCGTGACGCGTGATCAGAAGAGGCAACGGCTCCCCTCTTCTCTGGTCACGCGTCACGGGTCACGCGTCAGGAATCAGCGCTCGGAAAAGCGCAAAGTCTTCACCCAGATTACCCACTCCTTCTCCAGCGCGGGGATGGCCTTGCCGGTCACGGCGGCGAGCGTCTTCGCCCCGGTCGGATCCTTCCTCGCGCCGTCGTGGAACTCCTTGTAGAAACGGGCGAGAAGCCCTTTGTGCTGGAGGTAGAGCACGAGATAGCGTGCCTCGGCGTAGTGCAGGGGTTCGTTTGCGCCGCGGAACTCGGCGGTCGTGGTGGCGACCAGCCTCTCCAGCGGCACCAGCTTGCCCGCCTCGATGGCCTTCTGGAGAGCGGGCAGCCGCCAGTTGACGAAGCCCTTGATGCTCGTCGGCAGCAATTGGCACTGCTCGTGGAGCGACGCCAGCCCCTCCTCGAACCACGTCGGGCAGTCGGGGAAATCGGGCTTCAGCAGCGCGTGCGTCATCTCGTGCACCAGCGTGCCCGTGCCGGTGCCCACGTTCATCACCATCGTCTGGTCCCACGGGCGGAAGTAGCCGTAGTGGCTCACACTCGTGTCGCCGAACAGCCGCTTCGCCCCGTCGCGGTACGACTTGTCGTCGGCGAAGAGCCAGATGACGATGGGATAGTCGGGCTTCTTCGTGAAATACGACGCCCAGAGCGCATTGGCGGAGCGCCGAATCGTGTGAGCCACGATGCCGTCGAATTCCCGCCGCGGCACGTTGCCCGCGACGATGAAGAGCCCGTCGCGTTCCACGATGAAACCCGCCCCCGCCTGGGTGCGCACCTCGTCGAGCTTCTTCGCGATCTTCTTCTCGACCTCCTCGCCGGCGGAGGAGGACAGCGTCACGGAGCACCCGAGCGCGGCGAAGACGGCAGATGCGGCCTTACCCAATCTCATTGGTTCCTTCCTGGGCGCCCGAAGGGCGCCGCGGGCTGAAATCCTTCCTGACGTTCCGCCGCCCCCATTCGGGGGCTGGCGGGCGTGCCTGCGTATCCCACGGTTCGCAGGGCCTCACCGTGGGCTGTACTCCGTCGCCCCAAGGGGGCTCGGGCCTGCTGCGCCTGCGCGCCCCACGGTTCGCAGGGCCTCACCGTGGGCTGTACTCCGTCGCCCCAAAGGGGCTCGGCCTGGGTGTGTCCTTCTCTGTCTGCCCGAGCGCCCGAAGGGCGCGGCGGAATAAAGCCCACGGTGAGGCTCGGCGAACCGTGGGGTCACGACGACCGCCACCACACCCCAGCCCCCGAACGGGGGCGGCGGAAGCCTCAATCCCACAACGAGCGTTCATCATACTCGATCCCGTTCTTTTCCAGAAGGGCGACATATTCCCTCTTGAAGTCGAACCGCCGGTGGTGCGTGGCTTGCCCCTCAATGTAGGCCCGCGTCAGGTCGAGCCTCGAGAAGCTCACGGTGAAGGCACCGTAGCCCGCCTGCCACGCGAAAGCGCTCCTGCGGAATGTGCGGTGGAACCACCCAGACGAATTGGCCTTGACCCCGCGGACAACGTCGGCCACCGCCTTGTCTTGGCGGAGTTTGGCCAGGATGTGCACGTGGTCTGTCGTGCCGTTCACAATGAGGGCAACGCCGCCCTCCGAGCGGATCGCTCCGCCGAGGTATTCGTGGCAGCGCGCCAGGATGTCGCCCTCGAGCCAGGGCTCGCGGCCCTTTGTCGAGAAAACGATATGGTAGAGGAGATTGCAGTACGACTTGGCCATGTCGCGGTCGCTCCTCACGTTCCGCCGCCCCCGTTCGGGGGCTGGGCCGGCGCTACGCCTCTCGGTCCCACGGTTCGCAAAGCCTCACCGTGGGCTCTACTCCGTCGCCCCAAGGGGGCTCGGGCCCGGTGCGCCTGCGCGTCTCCGTCGCCCCAAGGGGGCTCGGGCCCGGTGCGCCTGCGCGTCCCACGGTTCGGCGGCCCTCACCGTGGGCTTTACTCCGTCGCCCCAAGGGGGCTCGGGCCCGGTGCGCCTGCGCGTCCCACGGTTCGGCGGCCCTCACCGTGGGCTTTACTCCGTCGCCCCAAGGGGGCTGGGCCTGAGTGTGTGTCCCTTTCTGTCTGCCCAAGCGTCCGAAGGACGCGGTGGAATAAAGCCCACGGTGAGGCTCGGCGAACCGTGGGGGGGCATGGCGACCACCCCCACCCCCCAGCCCCCGAACGGGGGCGGCGGAACCCGTCATCGCGGCCTCACGGCCTGGCCGTGAAACGCCGCGAGAAACGGGTCCATCGCCCACACATCGCCACACGCCGCCTCGGCCGCGGCCTTGCAGCCGCCGAGACATTTCTCCTCCAGGCTGCACCCCCGACAGAATCCCGGCCGCGCGGCCGCAAACTCCCGCATCGCCCGCCCCGTGGCCATCGCCTCGAACGCCATCGTGCGGATGTTGCCGAGAATCGTCGGCGAATGGTTGCACGGCCGCACGTTGCCCAGCGGGTCGAGGGTGTAATACGCCCGCTCGGTGCCCGCGGCGCAGAAGCCGAATGTCAATCGCCGATACCGCGCCGTGTCGAACAGGCAGGGCGGCATGGCGATGGAGCAGCTTATCGGAAAGTCGTATTCCTCGCAAATCCGCTCCGCCTCATCCAGCGCCGCCTGCACCTCCGCGGGCGACGCCTGAAGCAGTCCGACATTCTCGATGCCGCGTCCGCCTGGGTTGAAGCGGTTGAACATAATCCCGTCCACGCCCAGCGCGATGCCCAGTTCCGCCGTCTCGCGCCAGGTGGGCAGATTCAGCTTCGTCGCCACGAACACCCCGACGACCCGCTGGCGGGCCAGCTTCAGCTCGGCCACGGCATTCGTCATCTTGTCGAACGCCCCGGCCGCGCCGCTCATCCTGTCGTGAATCTCGCGTTCGCCCGACAGCAGCGGCACCTCGAAGATGCTCACCTTGTCGGGCGACAGCCGCGCAATGGCCGCCTCATTGAGCAGCGAGGCATTGGTGATGAAGTTGATCGCCACCCCCCGCTTCACCAGGAAATCCACGACCTCGTAGACATCCTCCCTCAGCAGTGGCTCCCCGCCGCTCAGGGTCACGAGATGTGCCCCCGTCTCGTCGAGCATCTTCGCCAGCATCGCCAGCGTCTCGCCCGTCGGCAGCTCCCCCATCGGATAGTCCACGGGGTTCTTCCACGCGTTGTAGCAGTGGAGACAATCGTGATTGCAGCGTTGGGTGAGCTCGAAGACGAAGGAGTCTTGATGCAAGGCGTTTGCTCTCCGCGGCCCGTCGCTTCGGCACGTGCTGCTATTATGCCTCAGCGCCGTGCGAAGGTAAAGGGGTTTCGCGAGACACCGGGACTTGGACAGCGGCGTCAAGCCGCCGCACTCCAACAGGCTGACGCATTTGCTGAGAGGCCGAGATGGACTGAGGGGGGGCACCGGCGAGCTGCCATGCAGTCCTGTGCCACCAGGCGCAGCGGGTGCCCGGAGACAATGCGACAGCCCGTCGGAGTGCGGTGGCTCGACACCGCTTTGGATTGCTGCGAAACGCCCCGCTACGCACCCGGCCGCTCCCTCGCGCCTCGCGGCCCTGAACTCCCCGGCGATGGCGGCCCCGGGACGCAATGCCCGCTCCTGCCTCAATTTGCACTTGACTTTCCCTGCAACCGGGCTATAATCGCGCGTTGAACCCAACGGCGGATTGAGTCCCTAAGCCACAGGAGGTTCTGGGCATGAGCCTTGCCGGCAAGATCTTCGCGGTCATCTGCCTCATCGCGGCCGTGTTCTATGCGGGCATCACCGCCGCCCTGATGTCCCTCCAGGAGAACTACAAGCAGAAGTGGGCCGACGAGCAGGCGCTGCATGCCCGGACCAGGACGGACTGGGAGGACAACCGCAAGGACCTCGAGGGCCAGGTCACCCAGCTCAAGGGCGAGGTTGACCTGACGAAGAAGACGAACATCGCGTTGCGCGGCGAGAACCAGGAGCTGCGCAAGGAGTGGGACGACGCGGCGCGCATCAACAAGGCCTCCATGCTCGTCATCGAGGACCAGGAGGACCAGATCGCCCTGCTCAACACCCGCAACGACCGCTACAACGACGATCTGAAGGCCGCCCGCGCCGACATTGACGCCCGGCAGGCGGAGATTGATGGCCTCAACAAGAAGAACGACGAGATGCTGAAGAACCGCGACGCCCTCCAGGACCTCCTGACCGTGCGCGAGCGCGACCTCACGAACGCCACGAAGGAACTTGAGAAGGTCGTCGCCGACTTCACCGTGGCCAACGACATGCTCCAGCTCCTCAAAGAGCGCGACCCCCAGGCCTACACGGACCTCCTGAAGCCCACCCACGGACAGCAGCCCAAGATCGTCATCCGCGGCAAGGTCACCGGCGTGGACAAGAGCCTGGGCCTCGTGATCCTCAACATCGGCCAGCGCCACCAAGTCGCAAAGGGCTACTCCTTCATCGTCTTCCGTGGCGACGAGTACATCGGCAAGATCATCGTGGACGAGGTGTTCCCCGACATGTCGGCCACCCACTACAGCCGCCCGGACATGAAGGGCGACGTCGAGGTCGGGGACGACGTGACGACACGGCTGACGATTGACCTGTAGACCGACCGGTTTCGACCCTGCGGCGTCCGTTCGAGGGGCGCCCCCTGGCTGCCCAGAGCGGCCAGGCGTCCCCGGCGCCGGGCGCCCACCCCGGAGGTGAACTGAATGGCACGCGTGCAAACCCGCTCGAACATCTACACCCTGCTGCCCATCCTGGCCACCCTGATCATGGCCGGCGGCATCACCTTCACCTGGCTCCGGATCAACGAGTACAAGAAGCCGCCCAAGCCGACCATTCTGCCCCCCGCCAAGGGCCGCCAGAACCCCGACATCGAGCCGCCCAAGGCCGAGCAGCCGCCTGAGGGCATCGAGGAGGGCATTCCCGACAAGGCCAAGGACGAGGGCGAGGTAGCCCCGAAGGCCCCGGATGAGGAGCCCGGCGAGGCGGCGCCCGAGAAGGCCCCGGAGGCAGCGCCCGAGAAGGCCCCCGAGGCAGCCCCTGAAAAGGCCCCCGAGGCAGCCCCGGAGAAGGCTCCCGAGGCCCCGGAACCCCCGCAGAAGAAGGCGGAGGAAGAAGAGAAGTAGCCCCGGCCATCCACGCGCACACCCAGCCGCTCCCCGCATCCGAAGGGCACGGCCCGCATGTACATTCTTGACCGCCTCCTGAGCCTGTTCTCCGTCGACATGGGCATTGACCTCGGCACCGCCAACACCCTGGTGTGCCTGCGCGGCAAGGGCGTCGTCCTCTCCGAGCCCTCCGTCGTCGCCGTCAGGAAGGGCACCAACAAGGTGCTCCTCAACGGCAACGCCGTGGGCCAGATGGCCAAGGACATGCTCGGCCGCACGCCCGGCTCCATCGAGGCCATCCGCCCGATGAAGAACGGCGTCATCGCCAACTTCGACATCACGGAGAAAATGCTCCGCTACTTCATCAACAAGGTCCACAACCGCCGCTGGGGCTACCGCCCCCGCCTCGTCATCGCCGTGCCCCACGGCATCACCGACGTCGAGCGCCGCGCCGTCTACGCCTCCGCCGAGCGCGCCGGCGCCCGAAAGGTCTACCTCATAGACGAGCCGAAGGCCGCAGGCATCGGCGCCGGAATGCCCGTCACCGAGCCCACCGGCAACATGGTCGTGGACATCGGCGGCGGCACCACCGAGGTCGCCGTCATCTCCCTCGGCGGCGTCGTCACCAGCCAGAGCCTCCGCGTCGCAGGCGACAAGATGGACGAGGCGATCATCCAGCACATGAAACGCACGTACAACATGGACATCGGCCCCCGCATGGCCGAGGACACCAAAATCAAGATCGGCTCCGCGTTCCCCCTCGACGAGGAGCTGACCCTCGAGGCCAAGGGCCGCGACTTCATCACCGGCCTGCCCCGCCGCGAGATCATCTCGTCCGAGGAGGTCCGCGAGGCCCTCCGCGAGCCCGTCAGCTCGATCATCGAGGCCATCCGCCTCTGCCTCGAGCAGACCCCGCCCGAGCTGGCCGCCGACATCTTCGACCGCGGCATGGTCCTCACCGGCGGCGGAGCCCTGCTGCGCGGCATAGACAAGGCCGTCGCACGCGAAACCGGCCTCCGCGTCGTCATCGCCGACGACCCCCTCACCTGCGTCGCCCGCGGCACAGGCGTCGTCCTCGACGACCTGTCCCGCATGAGCGGCGTCCTCGAGAGCAGCGACACCGAATACTGACAAGCAGGAGAAACCTCCGTGATGAGCCACGAGCGGCCCGGACTGGCGCTGGCGGGTGCCTTGGCGGCGCTGCTCTCGTGTTGCCCCGCCCAGGCCACCATCATCACGGGCGGAGTCACGGGCACCGGCATGACGGTGCAGGACTACACGGCGACGAGCTTCAAGTCCACCACCAATCCGGCCGAATTCCGCGCGGACTACAAGAGCTTCGACGGCCAGTACGACACGACCACCACGGCCTACATGTGGCTGACCAATCAGCCGCCAACCGTCGCCAACCCCGTGAGCATCGTCTACAACTTCAACGCCCGCTGGAGCCTGAACTCCGTGAGCATCTGGAACTACAACGAGCCCGGCACCCAGAGCAGCGGCATGCCCTACAGCGACCGCGGCCTCAAGGACGTCGTGATCGGCGTCTCCGACGACTGGGGCCAGACCTGGACCGACCTGGTAACGACCACCCTCACCCCAGCCCCGGGTGCCACCCCCTACACCACGCCCGACGTCTTCTCCATTCCTTACACCGAGGCTACCAGCCTCCGCATAACCGCCACCAGCCGCTTTGCCAACAACCCCGCCGACAACTACAGCGGCCTCACCGAGGTCCAGATTGACGGCACGAAGCTGGCCGATGCCACCAGGCTCCCCATCAGCAGCGCCACCGCATCCACCTCCTGGGGGCCTCGGACGCCGGACAAGACATTCGACTCCTATCGGTACGACAACGACACCAACCACATGTGGCTGAGCGACGGCCAGACCACCCCGACCATCACGTGGGACCTCGGCTCCGCCCAGACCTTCAACTGCATGGAGCTCTACAACTACAACGAGGGCGGCGTCGGCTCGGCGTACCTCAACCGCGGGGTGCGGAACTTCCTGCTCCAATTCTCCATGGACAACGCCATCTGGGGAGCGGCACTTGGCCCGTACACGCTGCCGAAGGGCAAGGGCACGGACAACATCGGCTACCTCCTGCTCCTTGGCGAGGAGACCGGGATCACGGCGCGGTACACTCGGCTCCTCGTCCAGTCCAACTACGGCGACTCCCTCTACGCCGGCCTCGAGGAGGTGGAGTTCTGGTCCCTCCCCACGAGCGCTCTCTTGCCCATCCCGGAGCCAGCCACCCTGGCGCTGCTCGGCGCGGGGCTGCTCGCGCTGGCCCGGCGCCGCCGCACCTGATAGCTCGTTCGCTTTCTCCGCAGGGGATGTGGAGGATGCTCGTTCCCGCGCTCTTCGCAACGGCGCTCGCAGCCGCCACGACACTACTGGCGCACGAGACGAGGCGGCCACCCTACCCGATCGTGGACACGGGGCAGACCCGCTGCTACAGCACCCAAAGCGAGACCGCCTACCCAAAGCAAGGCGAAGCCTTCTACGGCCAGGACGCGCAATACGTCGCCAACCCGCCGCGATACAAGCACAACGGCGACGGCACCGTCGCCGACCTCGTGACCGGGCTGACGTGGCAGAAGGACCCCGGCGAGAAGAAGACGTTCCAACAGGCGGTCGCCGGGGCCTCGAAGTGCGGGCTCGGCGGCCACGACGACTGGCGGCTGCCCACCATCAAGGAACTCTACTCGCTGATCCTCCTCAGCGGCACCGACCCCGACCCCCGCAGCGCAGATTCGGGGCGCCAGAAACCCTTCATTGATACCGAGACCTTCACCTTCAGGTACGGCGATCCCAGGAAGGGCGAGCGCATCATTGATTCGCAGTACGCGACCTGCACCCGGTACGTCAGCACGACGATGCGGGACAATGAGTCGATGTTCGGCGTCAACTTCGCCGACGGCCGCATCAAGGGCTATCCCGTGGGAGCGACCATGGGCCGGCGCGAGAAGACGTACTACGTGATGTACGTGCGCGGCAACCCGGACTACGGCAGGAACGACTTCCACGACAACGGCGACGGCACGATCACCGACAGGGCCACCGGCCTCGTGTGGCAGAAGGCCGACAGCGGCAAGGGGATGAACTGGCAGGACGCCCTCGCCTACGCCGAGGGCCTCAACTTGGGCGGCCACTCCGACTGGCGGCTGCCCAGCGTCAAGGAACTCCAGAGCATTGTGGACTACGCCCGCTCGCCCGACACGACGAAGTCCGCCGCCATCGCCCCGATCTTCAAGGTCAGCCGGATCAGGAACGAAGGCGGGGAACCAGATTACCCCTGCTACTGGACCAGCACGACGCATGCCGGCCTCCTCGATGGATCCCGCGCCGCCTATGTGGCCTTCGGGCGGTCGCTGGGCTGGATGAAGCACCCGCGGACCGGCGAGTACCAGTTGCTCGACGTCCACGGCGCGGGCTCGCAGCGCAGCGACCCGAAGGTGGGCGACCCGTCGCAGTTCCCTCGCGGCCGCGGCCCCCAGGGCGACGTGATTCGCATCTACAACTACGCCCGCTGCGTCCGCGGCGGCGGGGCCGCGCTCCGAACGGAAGGCCCGCCCGTCGAGCCAACGCCGAAGAGTCAGAACCCCTGGATGCGGCGCGAGGACAAGAATGGCGACGGAAAGGTTTCCCGCGCCGAGTTCGGCGGCCCGCCCGAGCACTTCGACCGCTTCGACCGCAACAGGGACGGCTACGTAACTGAAGATGAGGCGCCGAAGGGGCCGCCGCCCGGTCCCGGGCCGAGGCCCCCAAGGTAGAGCCAGGATCACGACGGCTACGTCCGCAGTCACAGCGATTGGCCTCGTCCTCTTCGGCGGGTGCGTGCGGCCTTGACAAGACAGGGCGCCGGGGGCTAGAATTCGCGGGCGTCGCGTTGGTCCCGCTGGCAACATCGTGTGGCGTCGCGCGTGAGTCCTTCCTTGCGAAACCGGGTTCTGGCCCTGGCCCTTCTGGCGGGGTGCGCGTTCTGCGTGGTGTCGCCCAACCCGTGGCACGACGCGGTGCGCGGCACGGTGCACACCGCCGCGGCGCCCCCGCTGCGGCTGCTGGCAGGCACCCAGACGTCGCTCGGCCGCCTGTTCGGCCGCCTGTCGGGGATGTGGCGCGCGACCGAAGAGGTCGAACGCCTCCGCGAGGAGAACCAGGCGCTCCGCGAGGCGCTGGCCCGCCTGGCCGTCGAGGCCCACGACAGCGCGGTGCGGCTGCGCGACTTCCGGGGCTTCGACGCGTTCCGCCACACCCTGCCCAATCACCCCCTCCAGATCGTGCCGGCAACCGTGCTCGGGGCCGACACCTCGCCGTGGCGCCACAGCCTGATCGTGGACCGCGGCTCGGCCCATGGCCTGCGCCTCGGCACGCCAGCCGTCTGGGGCTCCTCGATCGTCGGCATCGTCGTCGCCGTGCGCGCCCAGGCGGCCACCGTGCGGCTCCTCACCGACAGCCGTGCGGGCATCAAGGTGCGCGTGGCGCGGACCGGCGACGTGGGGGTGCTTCGAGGCGACTCGGACCGCGAGGGCCTGCTCCAGCTCAAGTGGCTGCACCTGCGCCCCGCGGCCCTGGGCGACCTGGTGGTCACGGCGGGCCTCGACCCCGCGATTCCCCCCGGCCTTGTCGCAGGCCGCGTGGTCCAGGCCCCGGAGACCAAGGACCACCTGTTCTACGACGTGCGGGTCCGCCCCCTGCTCGATCTCGATCGGCTGAGCGAGCTTCTCCTGATCCTCTACAAGGCGCCCGACGCCGAGGAACTGCTCCAGGAGGAGCAATCCCGATGATCCGAACGCTCGGACACGCCCGGCTCAAGACGGGCGAACGCGTCCGTATCGCCGCCCTGATCGCGCCGGCCGGGCGCTACGCGAAGCCCATCCGCCAGTTCGTCGCCCACAAGGGCCAGCCCTGGATGCTGCACGTTGACCTGGCGAATCAGGGGCAGACCGACGAGTTGCGCACGACCTACACCATCGGCCTGCTGGGCGGGCAAATCGTGGGCAACGTGATGATCGTGGACGATGGGCGCGTGGGCATCCTCGGCCACGTGTTCACCCGCCCCGACCAGCGGCGCAAGGGGATCTGCCAGCACCTGATGGCCGCGGCAATGGACGCGTTCCAGGCGGCGGGCGGCCGCATCCTCACGCTCGGGACGGGCTACGAGTCGCCGGCGTACTGGATCTACCACGGCTTCGGCTTCCGGAGCGTGGAGCCCGGCCGCGGCGACATGGTGTTCGAGGCAGAGCCGGGCGAGGTCGCCCGCCACTTCGCGCCAGCCCGTGGGCGCGTGGCCGACGCGTGCTGGCAGCACTGGCCGGGCATCTCGCTCCTCTACCTGCAGGCCGCGGGCGACAGGGTGCGCTCGGCGGCCTACGGCGTGTTCGGGCCGGCGGGCTTCGAGGGGGGATTCCTCACCCTCCAGGCCCAGCGCGAGCGTGTGGCCGCGCAGCTCAAGGTCCTTCTGGCCCCCACCGGCGCCGTGGCCGGCGCGGCCATCCTCCAGCGCGACACGCGCTGGCCGGCCCCCGTTCACATCCTCGACGTGTTCGTTCACCCCGCCTTCGGCGGAGAGGAGGCGCGCCTGCTCCGCTCGCTGCGCCTGCCGAGGCCGGGCAAGGTCCAGGCCTACCTCGACCATCCGTCTGCGAGCCGGGCCGCTGCCCTCCGCGAGGCAGGCTTCCGCCGCGAGGCCACGCTGCGCGGCCAACTCGTCGCCCCGAACCGGCCGCTCGATGTGGCCATCTTCGCCCTCAGGACGTGACGGCGGCCAGCCATTCTGTGTGTTTTGACGCAGTACCGCAGTAAGAGGAAGTCAGATTCCGATATCCGGCCCCTCCCCGGCCCAGCGACCATTCTCCCTTTCCGCAGAACTGCCAAAGACTTACGGCAGCACCGCCGACACGGATGAATTGGCCCGCTTTTTGCTAGTCCCTAGCTCGTCTGTTGTTGATGGCAGCCAAGCGTGGCTGATGAAACTTGATAGACTCCTCGGTGCGACACTGCAACCCGTGCCCTCTACACACCGAGGCCGAGGGCAGCTTACGACCGCGACAGGTGCCCCCTCCCCACCTAATGGTCTGAGCTGCCCTCTTATTTTTCCCAGGTCGCCCGGGCGCACGATTCCGGGCGGTGCCTGAACCGTTTGGTGAGTCCTGGCGCCTGCCAGCCACTGTCACGCGTGCCCTATCTGCCAAGGGAGCAGTAGGTTACGACGAACTTGAGGCGATGGCGGCAGGTTGGCCCGCGAGTTGCTAGGGTTTAGGTCGAGAGATAAAAGTAAGCCCGCCGCTTGGCGACTGACGAGCGGCGAGTTGCTGCGAACAAGAGGGCAGTTCCGCGACCCACGCAGGTGCCCCCTCCCCACCTTAGGGTCCAAACTGCCCTCTTCCTATTTCATCCCTCCGCGAAACTCCCCGAATCCAGTGCCTCGTTGGCGAGTTGGTCCGCCGCCGCGTTCTGCTCCCGCGGCACGTGCCGGACCTCCCATCGCTCAAGCTGGCCCAGGAGGGCCAACGCCCGTTCGTGATAGGGCTTGAGGTGCGGGGCCTTGACCTTGTAGACCCCGCGAAGCTGGAAGACCAGCAGCTCGCTGTCCAGCAGCAGCGTCAGGCGGCTCGCGCCCAGGCGCAGGGCCTCCTGGGCGGCACGGACGACCGCCTGGTACTCTGCCACGTTGTTGGTCGTCGTGCCGACCCGCTCGCCGAGCCGGCGAACGGGCGTGCCGCCTGGGTCGAGGAGCACTACCCCGATGGCCGCGGGGCCGGGGTTGCCGCGCGAGGCGCCGTCGCAGCGCGCCACCAGGGACTTGCCCCCCCCCGCCGCCGCCGCGGGGGCGGGGCCTTCGCCGGCGAACAGGTCGCCCGTGCGGTCGGGGGAGCTGGGCCGCAGGTCGTTCAGGGCATGGCGCACCCAGAACGCCGCCAGTTCCGCTTGCGTGAGCTCCGGGTGCTCGGCCAACAGGCGCTCCACGTCGAGGTACTTCCGAATGAGATGGGCGATCTGCCGATCCGTGAGCTTGGCCAAGGTAGAGTCCCTTCAACGCAGGTAGATGGGGTTCGAGAAGACCCAGGGTCGGGAGTCCAGGAACGCCTCGACGCGGTAGACGCCGGGGCCTGGGGCGGTGGCGACCAGCTCGCGCCCGCGGGCCGCGGCCACGGGCGTGCCATCGCGCATCAGGCGGAGGTCGGCCTCGGCGGGACAGGTGGCGCGAAGCTCCACCGGCTCGCCGGCGGGGGCCTCGTCGCCCATCTGGAGAACGTCGCCGGCCCGCCTGCCCTCGAATCGGAAGCCCGTGGCGTCCGCCAGGAGGTCGTAGCTCACGTAGCACCTGCCCTGGGCAAGCAGGCCGTGGAGCAGCCGCAGGTCGGCCGCGGCCTCGCCGCAGAAGGGCTGCGGCGACACCACGTGGGTGCGCACGGTGCGGAACACGTAGCCGTGCGGCAGGACCTCGAGAAGCGCCAACCCCCAGCGACGGAACGGCACACGCTTGGCGTGGTTGTCGAGCGAGCCGATGCCCACGACGCGTCGCCGCCGGCCCACCGCGTCCCAGTGGCCGAGGATGTCCCGGTCCGGCCCCTCGACCCAACGCTCGGGGCGGCGGCAGTGCGACAGGAGGTTCCAGGGGTGGAGGCGTCGAATCCAGTCGTGCATGTAGGGCCAGATCTCGAGGCCGTGAAAGGCGTCGAGATGCCAGTCGGTCCAGCCCGGCACCCAGACGTCGAAGAGCGGCTTGTGGACGGGCCGCGGGTGGACGACAAAGACGAGCCCGCCGCGCTGGCGGATGGCGTTGAGCGTGGCCTCCGTGCCCCCGGGGCGGAGCACGCCGTCGAGGTCCTCGAGGCCGAGGGCGAGGCAGTGGTGGTGACCGGCATCGAGCTCGGCCCCCACGTCGAGCAGCACGCCGTCGTGCCAGCCGCCGAAGCCGTCGGCGCGGGCCTGAAGCGTGGCGTGGTCCGTGAGGACAATGTAGTCGAGCCCCGCGTCGCGGGCGGCGTCGAGAATCTCGGGCACGGCGGCATGGCCGTCCGAGAAGGTCGAGTGGATGTGGAGGCAGCCCTTGTAGTCATGCATGGGGGTCAGGGACGGGCCCGGCGGCCTGGGCCTCGCGCAGGGCCTCGGCCACCTTGCGCCTGCCGGCGAGGTAGAAGAACAGGCCGGTCTGGTTGGTGAGGATGATGATGACGTGGCTGAGGGCGGCCACCTCGGCCCCCAGGTTCGCCTCGCCCGGGTGCAGCACGGTGGCGAACAGGAACGCCAGCGCCCACTCGAACACCCCGACGCCCGCCGGCGCCACGGGCAGGCCGTTGAGCACCAGCCCGAGCGGAATCAGGAAGAAGTAGTTCGGCGCGCGAGTCAGGTCCATCGCCAGCGGCTCGCCCAGCGACCGCCCGATCAGGCAGAAGGCCACCGCCGCCCCCCCGTGCGCGCCCACCGAGTAGACCACGAACTTCAGGAGCAGCAGCTTCTGCCCGCGATAGAGGTAGACCGCCTCGTAGACCCGCTTGAGCACCCCGCCCACCCGCTGCGGGAGATGGCCGAGCACGTAGTGCACCAGCCGCCGGCAGTGCGACGACAGGAGGACCAGCAGCCCCACCGTGGCCAGGGCGAACGCCGACAGCACGCCGACCGCGAGGAACTGCGTTTGCGTGAGGCCAAAGGCGCCCGAGGGCGACGAGTGCCGCCACAGGTCCTTCAGGTGGAAGAGCACGGCCAAGGCGGCGAAGCCTACCATGCAGTACAGCCCCAACACCCGGTCGAGGAACACCGTGGTCACGGCCTCGGCCTTCTTGTGGGTGTCGCGGGCCACGTAGTAGGCCTTCACCAGGTCGCCGCCCGTGCCGCCGGGCAGGAAGCAACTGAAGAAGCAGCCGATGTAGGTCATCCCCACGCACTCGCCGCGCCGCGCGGGGATGCCCTGCGACACGACGAGCATCCGCCAGCGGTTCGCCGTCAGCAGGATGCACACGTTGTAGATCACGAACGCCACGGCGAGCCAGAACGGGTGGTCCCGCACCGCGTGCCAGATCTTCGCCGGCTCCAGCTTGCCCGACCGCACGAGCCAGGCAATCAGGCCGGCCGCGATGCCGATCTTCAGGATCAGCAGAACCGTCTTCTTCACCCTGGCGTTGAGAGCCATTCCAGCTCCTCGTCAGCCCCGAAGCATTTCCACGAAGGCCTCGAGCCGCGTGCGCGACGCGCCGTCCAGCGGCCCCGGGCGGTCGCACTCCAGCGTCAGCACGGGCAACCCCACCCGCTCGCGGATCAACCGGTCCTGGAGCTGTCGGAAGCAGAAGCTCTGGACGTAGTGGATCACGCCCTGGACCTCGCGGCGGCGGCACTCGCGGACGATGTCCTCAATGCGAAAGAACACGTCGTAGGGATAGGTGTAGCCCGCATACTGCTCCAGCAGGGTCGCCGAGCGGCCTGGCATGGCGAACTGGCGCGCCACCTCGTGGAACACCACCCCCGCCCCCATCTCGGCCAGGCGCTCGTGCAGGTCGGTGCAAATCGGCGGCACGCCCACCATGCCCAGCCGCACGGGCGACTTCGCGCCCTCCCGCCCCTTCGCCGCGTCGAGAAACGCTCGAGCCTCGGCCCCGAACCGCTCGGGCTCGCCCAGGAAGTCCGAGCAGTTCACCTGCCAGGTGAAGCTCTCGCCCCCCGTCACCTGCCCCGTCTCCCACCCCAGGCGGTCAATCTCGTGTACCGTCGCCCGAATGGCGTCGAGGCGACCCTTCTGCTCCTCCGCCGCGTCGAGCGTCGTGCCGAATCGCTCGGCCAGCCGCCCAAGCTGCGCCGCCAGCAGCGGCCGCTCGCGCTTGTAGGGATACGCAAAGTCAACCACCCGCACGCCTTCGGACTCCAGTATCTCCATCAGCGCGTGGGTGTTCGAGCAATCGCCCTGGACGACCGCGACCACCGCGCCCACGCCTCGGCGGCGTGCCGCCGTGTAGATGCCCTTCACCCAGGCACACATCGAGCGGGGGAAGCCCGCCCGCTCCGCCGCCTCCACCATCGCCGCAGGGTCGGGCGACGTGATGAACACGTTGTTCAGGTCCAGCGGCCTATGTCCCGATGCGAACAGGACTTCGACCGGGACTGTCGTCGTGATACCGACCAGGCGTTCATCCACCCGCGGCGACTCCTGAGGCCCCCGACATTCTCCCCGATTCCCCGCGCGCTGTCAAGGACCGCATAGGTCACTGCGCAGCCGGGGCAGAATCGCCAACTTCTCCATCTCGCGCCCTTGCGCAACACGGGAGGGGCGCAAGATGGGGTGAGCGCCTAGCCGCGTGAGGTTCGACCCACTCGCAGCTAGCCGCAACTGTCGAAGCTGACAGCAGTTATAGCTCGCGAAGCCCTCCCATGCGTCTCCCTGCCGCCCTAGGCGCTCACCTGCGCGCCATAGGGGGTGAGCGCCTAGCAGGGGGAGGGGCGCGGCTTGGCACGGGGCGGCCAAGGGGCGTCTGCTCCCCGCCCTCTCGGAGGGAGGGGACAGGGAGAGGGATGCGGCGGACGGCCCTATCGGCTACGTCGCCGGCGCCGCAGGAGGGCCAGGCCCCCGAGGGCGAGGAGGGTGAGGGTTGCAGGCTCTGGAATGTCGGCAGCAAGGTCCCGCACGGCAACGATCAAGCCCGTGTCGTAGAGCGCCGACCAGTCCCACTCGTAGCCTGGCGGCAGCACAACCGAGGTGAACGTCCCTGAGCGCCGCGCCGGGTCGAAGTCGAGGACGTCGAAGAAGCTGTCGGGCGGCGGCCGGTAGCCGTCAATCAGCCGCACCTCGAACGTGCCGTCGAGCATCAGGCTGCCGCCAACGACAACCACGTCGTAGTCGTCGCCTGCCGTCGGGCCGCCGATTTCCATAACCAGGTGGGCGAGCGGCCCGTAGGCCAAGCTGCCCTCGAAGGTCACCAGGCCCGGGCTGTCGCCCGGCTCGTGGTCGGCGTTGAAGACCGTCGTGCCCGGCCCCCAGAAGCTGCCCCCGCCCTTCACCAGGTCGTTGAATGTCACGGTCCCCAGCACCGTGACCCTGGAGCCGGTGGGCGTGTAGACGGGGCCAGTGACCGTGGTGCCCATGAACATCGCATCGCCCGTGTTCGTGAGGCCGCTGCCGAAATTCACGCTCGGGGTGAGCACGAGCGTGGTCCCGGCGTTGCTCATTGACCCCGCGCTGAGCCCGGCGCCCGGCCCGACGGTCAACGTGGAGCCAAGGGGCACGGTCATCTGACCCGTCACGTTCAGCGCCTGGGAAGCGTTGAGCGTGAGGACCGAGCCCAGTGGCTCGCCGGGACCGAGGGCGAGGCCGCCCGCGCCCGTGACGTTCAGCGTGCCGCCGAGCCAACTCAATGACCCCGCGCTCGTGATCGAGCCGACGCTGAGTGTGCCGCCGGTGAACACCACCGTGCCCGCGGCGCCGATGTCCAGGTCGCTCGCGGTGGCATCGCCACCCTGCAACTCCAGGCGGCCCGTGCCGTCGCCGCCCACGAGTAGCGTGCCGCCCACGCCGAGCGTGCCGCCCTGCATCGTATACGTCCCATCGCCGCCGGCGCCATAGCCGAGGACGAGGTCCTGGGTCACATCGTGTGTGCCGCCGGTCTGGAGGAACACGCCCGTGCCTGCGTGGCCGACCCGCACCCCTTGCGCAGAAAGCGCCCCGGCGCCGCCCAGCTCATACGTGCCGCTGGAACCGGCCTGCCGTCCCAGCGTGAGGTTCGCGCCGACGGTGTGGACCCCGCCGGTCTGGACGAATCGCCCCGTGCCATACCGGCCGGCCATCATCCCGCCGACTACGGTCAACTGCACGGTCGCATCGCCGCTCAGCTCGTAGGCGCCGTCCCCGCTGGCCCCGTCGCCAACGTAGAGCGCCTGCTGCACGGTGGTGGTGCCGCCCGACTGCGCGGCGCTTCCCCCGCCGGTGTCGCCGACCACCAGCCAGCCGGCGCCCAGCGTGCTGCCCGTGATCCCGAGGGCGCCCCCGGCGTCGAGGGCCAACTTGTTGGCGCCGAGATTCACGTCCCCGCCGCCGATGGTGAGCGTCCCGTCGTAGGTCCAGTCCTGGCCCACGTTCAGGACGCCCAGCGCTCCAACGTTGATGGCCGGGGCGGACAGGGTGCTGCCGGGCAGCAGTTCAAGCGTCCCGGCTCCTCCCCCGCCGCCGACGGTGACCGACGCGGCCTGGGCAGCGCCGGCCAGTTGCGCCGTGCCGCCATTGGCAATGTAAATGTGATCCCACCCAAAGGGCCCGATGACGCTGTCCCAATTGGTGTCGTCGGCCCAGTCACCGGCACCACTGGCCGCGGGGCGGGTCCAGGTGGTTGTGTCGGTCACCTCGAAGATGTCCACGACCTGGTCATCGTACCCGCCGCCGGCGAAGATGGCCTGGTTCCCGACACTGGTCGCCATAAGGTTGTACCGCGCTACCGAGAGCTGGGCCGTGTACCAGGTGTCCGACGGCACGTGATAGATGTCCACCACGCGGCTGCTCGATGACTCGCCCGATATATCGACAGTATAGCCGCCGGCGAAGAAGGCGAGATCGCCCACGCTTGTTGCCGCGAGCTGGCTGCGGGCCTTCGAAAGGGACGCGGTCCTCCAAGTGCGCGTCGCCGCATCGTAGATATCCACGGTCGCGGTAACGGCCAGCGGTATGCCCGTGCTGACCGTGCCGCCGCCAAAGAGGGCCGTGCCCCCGGCAGTGGTCGCTGCCAGATTCGAGCGCGCCTCTGAGAGGGTTGCCGTGGACCAGACGCCCCCCTCGTAGATGTCCACGACCTGCGAGATGCCGCTGCCTCCTGTGCCTCCTGCAAAGAGGGCCTGGTTGCCCACCGACGTCGCCGCGAGGCTTCGGCGAGCCGCGGAGAGGCTGGCGGTGGACCAGGAGTCGAGAGTAGAGTCGTAGATGTCCACGCGGGCACTTCGACCGGTACTTAGGGTCCCTCCCGCGAAGAGGGCCTTGTCGCCCACCGACGTCGCCGCCAGACGATAGCGCGCCTCCGAGAGGGACGCCGTGGACCACGCGCCGCCCTCGTAGATGTCCACAACGTTCGACGTTACACCAGGAACGAGACTGAGCATCCCCCCTGCGAACAGGGCCTTCGTCCCCACCGTCGTAGCGGCCAGCCCAAACCGCCCCTGGGAGAGGGAGGCGGTGGACCACGTGTTCGTGGCTCCGTCGTAGATATCCACGCCGGACAGGCCGTCGCCCGTCCCAACCCCGCCGGCGAAAAGGGCCTCCGTGCCGACGCTGGTGGCCGCGCCCATCTGGCGGGCCTCCGAGAGCTGGTTCGGGAGAGAGGTCAGAATGATCCCTCCCCTGGCACTGTTCGCCAAGAGAAGAGCCAAGCCAACGGACATGCACTTGAGAAGCCATGTCCCCAAAGGACGAGTACAGGCCGCGCGCCCCATCGCCCCGTACGGACACTCGGGTCGAGGCCCTCGGATGGACTCTTGCATTGGGAATCCTCCTGAACGACTGGCGGCGAATTCGCCGGCGCGTCGAGCGCGCTCCTTCGGCGTCTCTTACCCCTCCAGACAACGAGGCAGTATAGCCGCTATAGCTAGCTCTGTCAACAAAAAACTTGGGCTAACCCGCATTTCTCACCAGGCCCCCTGTTCAGTCATTGTCATCCTGAGCGGAGAGTAGCGCAGCGAAGGATCTTTCGAGGGAACCACCGACGTCACCAAGCGGATTCCTGGCATCAGTGTGTCGCCCTGAGAGGTCCTTCGACTTCGGCCGCTCAGACGCGGCCTTCGCTCAGGATGACAAGGGATGCGACGCTCGCCGGTGGCCGTGGCGAGAAATGCGGGCCATCGGCGGAGAAAGGCGGCGGCTCGTGAACGCGGGCGCTTTGGGGCGTGCAAGTGGTTACTGGCAGAGGAACTCGAACCGCGCGTCGGTCAGGCGCGCGTGGGCGTGGGCGGGCGACTCGGGGCCCTCGCCGCGTGCGGCCAGGATGCGGCGGCCCATGTCGTGGTAGGCAAACCGGGCGCGCTCGAAGTGCAGCCGCTGGGCGCGCTCCACGTCGCCGGCCTCGATGGCCGCGACGAACTCCCCCAGCGGACGCTTGACGTAGGCCTCGTCCAGGTGCTCGACCATGTCCCGGCGGCTCAGCACCTGCCAGGCCTCCCGGGCGAGCATCACGTGCAGGAGGTCGGCCCGACGGAACATCTCCACCTGCACGTCCATCCGCGCGACGCGGAGCACCTGCTGGAAGACGGCGAGCATGCCCAGCGTCATCCCGCTGACCATGTCGTCCCAGGCCTCGGGGGTGGCGGCCCCCCAGTCCTGGGACACCGCCTGGGTGGCCTTCTCCTCGAACTGCCGCGCGGCCGCCTTCAACTCGGCCAGAGCCCCTGGCTCGGGGTCCGCGGCGGCACGGGCGATGGCGTAGGCATAGGCCATCAGTCGGAAGTCAGCAAGCCGAGCCACGGCCCCCGGCTCGAGCCGCTGCGCAAACGTGCCGTAGTGAGGGATCTTCACGAGCACGCCGAACGCGATCAGGTGGGCGAGGGCCTCGCGCACGGGAATGATGCTCATCTTCAGCTCCCGTGCAAGCGCTCTCTCCGACACCCTCGCCCCCGGCGCGATCTTGCCCGCGAAGAGCTTCGCGCACACGTGGTCGAGCGCGACCTTCGTCTGACCGGCGTAGCTGTCCAGCGGAGTCGTCATTGTGGCCCAGGCCTCATGCGTCCCAGAGAGCGCAGAGGCCGCACCGCCCCGTGCCGCTCGAAAGAACCACGCGAACTGAGGGCCATAGCCCCCAGATGGCTGTATTGTACCCGGTCCGTGGGGGTGGATCAAGCCCCTTCGCCGCGGGCAGACGGCCCGCTGCGTCTTTCGCGGCGGCTCACTTGATGCTATAATGTGGGCGCACGCATCACTCACGCAGGACAGGAGACCTAGAGATGGCCGGACCCGTGGAAGGCAAGGTGGCGAAGATTCTCGACGAGCAGACGCTGATCCTCAATGTGGGCAGCGCCCAGGGCGTCGTTCAGGGCATGGTGTTCAGCATCTTCGCGCCCGTCGAAGAGGTGAAGGACCCCGACACAGGGAAGTCGCTCGGCCAGTGGGAGGCGGTGAAGGGCTACGTGCAGGCTGCCCATCCGCAGGAGCGCCTCACCGTGTGCCTGGCCTACGCGCCCATTCGGCCAGCGACGACCGACCCCAAAGAGCGTGGCACCCACACGCTGAGCGCCGAACTGGTCGAGGTGTCCATGCTCCGCGGCGGCTCCGTGAAGACGAAGCTGAACGTGGACAGGTCGCAGCTCTCGGGCCTGCCCGAGGTCGGCCCCATCCGCGTGGGCGACAGCGCCCGGTCGGTGGAGGCGGCGACGCTGAAGACATGACGCGTGATGCGTGACGCGTGAGAGGAGAAGATCGGCGGATGTGGCTCTCCTCCTGGTCACGCGTCAGGCGCGACTCAGGAGATGACCCAATGCCCGGGAAGGTGATCCTCACCTCGAATGCCCCGGCCCCCGTCGGCCCCTATTCCCAGGCGATTCGCGCGGGGAACCTGGTGTTCGTGGCGGGGCAGATTCCCGTGGACCCCGCGACGAACACGATGCCGCAGAGCGTGGCCGACCAGACGCGAGTCGTCCTGCGGAACGTCCAGGCCGTGCTCGAGGCGGCCGGAGCCTCGCTGGCCGACGTGGTGAAGACGACCGTGTACCTGAGGGACCTCGGCGAGTTCGTTGCGATGAACCAGGTCTACGCCGAGTTCTTCCAGGAAGCCCCGCCCGCGCGGGCGACCGTGGAGGTCTCCGGCCTGCCCAAGGGCGCCCGCGTGGAGATCGAGGCCATCGCGGCCGTGGGACACGGAGCGTGATGCGTCTTGACGACGCGCGGGGTGTGCGCTAGACTTAAGGGGCACCCGACGTGCTCGGGCGCCCTTTGTGCATGTGCATATTATCGCAAGACATGGGAGACACTCGGTGAGAAGAGCATTGTGCCTGGTCGCCTGGCTGGTTCCCCTGGCCATTTGCCTGTCCACGTGCATCCGGCCCCGGCCGATGCCCGAGGCCCTCGACCCCGCCGTGGTCGAGGCCGAAATCGTCAAAGCGAAGGGATTTGACCTGGCAAAGGCGGAGCCAGGCAAGGAGACCGTCGTCCCCGAGCCGCCGACGCCCAGGGAATCGCCCAAGGAGCCGGTGATCGCCATGGCCGAGCCGCCTAAAGAGCCGGCCGTGCCGAGGCCCGAGCCGCCGAAGGAACCCATCGCGCCCAGGCCCGAGGCCCCGAAGGAGCCGACGCCGCCCAAGGAGCCCGTGCCGCCAAGGCCTGAGCCCCCGAAGGAGCCCGTGCCGCCGAAGCCCGAGCCCCCGAAAGAGCCGACCCCACCGAAGCCTGAGCCACCCAAGGAACCCACGCCACCCAAGCCCGAGCCGCCCAAAGAGCCAACTCCTCCCAAGCCCGAACCCCCGAAAGAGCCGACCCCGCCGACGCCCGAGCCACCCACGGAGCCCACGCCACCGAAACCCGAGCCACCCAAGCCCGAACCGCCCAAGGAGCCGACGCCCCCCAGCCCTGAGCCGCCGAAGGAACCCACGCCGCCCAAACCCGAACCACCGAAGGAACCTGTCCCGCCCGAGCCGAAACGAGCCGGTGGGCCGTTCCTCGTCTCCTCCCTGCCGCGAACGTGCTACGCGCCAGGCGAGACGGCGGAGTACACGGTCGTCGTCGCCTCGGAGACCGACGTGCCCGACGCCGTGGTCACGCTGTCCGTGGCGAGCGATGCGGGCGAGACGTGGACGGCGACCGACGCCCTTGGCCCGCTGGCCGCGGGGCGGCACTCGGTGACGTATGGGGTGGACGTGGCCTGCTTCCCCCAGGGCGCCTACAAGGTCAGCGCCCGCGTGGGCGAGCAGCAGTCGGAGGCCCTGGCCCTCGTCGTGGCGCCGGCGGCGCCGCGGACGCATTTCCGGCTGGCCGGCTGGCTGTCGAAGCCGCCGAAGGGCGAGATTGACGCGCAGCGGTGGAGCCGCTTCCTGGGCCTCAACACGGTGCTGCTCCAGGACCGGTCGGCGTGGGGGGCCGAGAGCGCGCTGGTGATGGACACGGCCTTCTCGGCGACCAGCCGGGGCATCGGCGCCATGCCGGACGCCCGGCCCATGGAGGCCGGCCTGGCGCCCCCGCCGTTCGTGCAGGCGGGCGATCGCCTGACGGCTGCCGGCCTCGAGTGGCTGAACGCCTGCGCGGTGAGCGGCGGCAGCCAGGGGCCCCTGATGCCCGGGCGCGACCTCACGGACCCCCTGGTGGTCCGCGGCGCCCATCACCGCATCCACCAGCGCATCCAGGCCGAACGCCGCTTCCGCAACTTCGCGGGCGTGCTGTTCACCGACGAGACCCTCCTGCCCCGCGCCAGCACGGGCGACAGCACCACGCCCTTCGGCGTGCCCGCGCACATCGCCGCCTACAAGAAGCTCTTCGACGCCACAGACGTCCCCTGGCAGCAAGGCTCGCAACGCTGGGACGACTGGTATCCCTACGTGATGTTCCGGGCGGGCATCCTGGGCGAGTGCCTGGCCGACTGGGCCGCGGCCGCGCGAGCCGTGAGCCCCGAGTGCATCGCCACCTCGCTGCTCGCGTCGCCCACCGAACTGTCCAACGGCGTGTATCCGCCCCTCCAGGCCAAGGGCCTGCCGGTCATCACCACCAGCGCGTCGCTCACGGGGCCGGCGGGGATGATGATGCCGGCCGTCGTGGCCGACCTCGAGCGCGCGGGCAACTGGGGCAAGCCCCTGTGGTTCGCGCCCGAGGTGGCGGACGACGCGGACCTCGACGAGATTCGTGTCGCGGTGTTCCTCGCCCTGGCGCGGAAGATTGACGGCGTGGTCTACCCCAAGAACGTGGACTACCATCTCGACCGCCCGGCCACCGGGCCGGGCCCGATGGACGTGCAGGCGAGCATCAGCAGCGTGAACCACCTGCTCACGCGCCTGGGCGACTTCCTGCTCGCCCTCGAAAAGCCGCGCGACGACGTGGCCATCCTCTACTCCGCCACCGAGCACATCGAGCGCATGGGCCGCGACCCCGTGAAGAACCCGGACGCGCCGGCCTACCCCTGGACCCTCGTCGCGGCCTACAACGCCTGCATGTTCGCCCACTTCCCCGCCGTCTTCGTCACCGAGGACGAGCTGCTCAGCGGCCGGAGGACCACCAACAAGGTCATCCTGGCCATCGGGCTCACCCGCATCCGCCCCGAGGTCAAGGGCGCCCTCGAGCAACACATCGCCGCCGGCGGCGTCGTGCTCACCGACACCACGACCAAGGTGGCCATCGAGGGAGCGAGGCCGCTCGGCATCGAGTTCCCCGACCTCCACCAGTACCACCAGAACCCCCCGGTGAAAGAGGGCGACGAGGAGTCCACCCCCGACCTGGAACGCCGCGACGCCGTCGTCCAGGCCAGGCTCCTCTACCCGCTGCTGGGCACGTTGCGCACCGTGCTCAAGCAGCACATCGAGCGCGACTACACGTCGTCGGACCCCGACACCATCGTGTGCGACCAGCAGTGCGGGGCGGGACGCTACATCTTCCTGATCAACAACACGCAGCGGACCGACTTCCACCGCGGCCTGAAGTGGGAGCTGGCCGCCGCGCGGACCCGTGTGACCTTCCGCGAGGGCGAGTATGCCGTCTACGAGGCCATCGAAGGCAAACGCGTCTACCCCATGCGCGACAAGGGGCATCCCACCTTGAGCCTCATCCTGCCGTCGGGCGCCCTGCGCCTCTACGCCCTCTTGCCCGAGGCCATCCGCGGCGTGCGCATCGGCAGCGCCAGCCTGGGGCGCGAGGGGCTCCGCGTGTCCGCCACGGTGTACGGCGAGGCCCGGGCATTCTTCGGATCCAAGGCCATCAACGCCGCCATCCCGCTCGAAGTCACGGTCGCCGACCCCGCGGGGCGCGAGCGCCTGCGCGTCTACCGGGCCCACAGCCCCAAAGGCTACGCGGAGACCTTGCCGCTCGGCCGCTTCGAGCAGCCGGGCAGGTGGACGCTGAGGGTGACCGAGCTGCTCAGCGGGCAGAGCGCCAGCACCACGTTCCGCGTCGGCAGCGGCTCGGCGTCGTGGGCCAGCCGCCGCGGGCCGCTGGCCGTCTTCGACGGCGAACGAACGACGGCTCTCTTGCGCTCGGGCGAGCCCCTCCTGATCCTCGTCGGCACCGAGGAAGAGGCCGCCAAGGCAGAGCCCCTGGCAGCCGCACTGCGCACCGACCAGCGGACCGTCGAGGTGCGCCTCGCCGCCGAGCTCGCCAAGCCGCGCACCCTCAGCTCGGCGGAAGCAGCACGGTACCTGAGCGCGGCGCCGGACAATGCTCTGATGCCCGACATCCGCCAGGCCGCCATCCTCCTGGGCGAGGCCGCCACCCATCCCCTGATCCAGCAGGTGCACAACTCCGGCGTCGTGCCGCGCACGGTGACGCCCGACTGCCCCGGCCCCGGCGGCGCGCTCCTGTGCTGCGTCGTGTCGGCCTTCGAGCCCGACGTGCCGGTGATCGTCGCGGCCGCCGCCGACCCGGCGGGGGTGGACGCGGCCATCGAGGCCCTGCTCGCGGCCTCGCGGGGCACCGTGCCACGCGTCGCCTGGCGCGCGGTGTCCACCTCGCGCGAGCTGGCATCGGGCAGGCCGCAGCCGCGCGCCCCGAGCCCCGAGCGCCTGGCGCCGGCGTGGCGGTACCGCGGCAGCGACGTGCCGACCTGTGCCGCCGCCCCGCTCCAGGGCACCGACGTCACGGTGGGCTTCTACGACGGCATGGTCTTCACCTTCAACAGCACGGGCAAGGAGATGTGGCGCCGCCGGTGCACGACCCGCACGCGGGCCGTGGCGAGGAGCCTCGACGGCATCTGGGCCGCCATTGGCTCGTTCCCCGAGGTTCTGCTCGTCTCGGCCCAGGGGCGCCTCCAGTTCGGGGTCCCCATGGAGGAACCCGGGCCGCGGGCGGACCACACGGCCGTCGCCCTCTCCCCCGATGGCACGCTCACCCTGGCCGGCACCCGCAAGGGCGTGATGACGGCCTATGACCTCCAAGGCAACAAGGTCTTCGCCATCGGCGACACGGACGCCGACGAGCAGAAGGAGGGCTGGCAGTCGCGCCTCGGTTGCATCAACGACCTGTGCGTCTCGCCGAGGACGGGCAACATCGTGGTGGGCGGCGAGCTCGCCACCATCGGCGTGGACCCCAAGGGCGAGGAGCTGTGGGCCGCCGCCGACGCCAATCGCGTCACCTCGGTCGCCTCCAGCTTCGGCGAGGAGCAGACCGTGGCCGTCGGCTCCCGCACCGGCCTCGTCGCCTGCATCAGCAGCGGCACCGTCCTCTGGCGCAACCAGGCCGACGCCTGCGTCACGTCCGTGTGCTTCCGCGGCGAGTCGCAGGAGATCCTGGCCGCCTCGCTGGACGGCACGCTGACGTGCTACGACAAGAACGGCAAGGCGCTGTGGACGCACCGCTCGCCGCTGGGCTTCCGCTACGTCGCCTCGTCGCTCGACGGGTCGCTCGTCGCCGCGGCCGAGCTCGCCGGCCGGGTCCTGCTGCTCAACAAGACGGGCCAGGTCGTCGTCGAGACCGAGCCGGTGGACGGCGCGATCCGCGCCTTCGCCTTCTCGGCCGACGGCGAGCGCCTCACCGTGGGCACCGCGTCGGGCGAGGTGCTGACCTTCAAGAACAAGCGCGCCGCGGTGGACCAGGACGAGTTGTGACCCGAGCAGTTGGATGAATGGATCGATGGATGAGTGGATGAATGAGAGACTGGATGATTGTCTGACATCCATCCACCCATCCAATCCTCCATTCATCCCCCTTCCAACACCAAGGAGCCCTCGACCGTGGACATGATCCGCGACGGCGGCAGGACGGTCGTCTGCCCCGAATGCTACGCCCACCTCCACGTCCCTGAGCCGGTCACGGAGGGCCAGGAGCTGGAGTGCCACCAGTGCCGCGTCATCGTGGTCATCAAGGTCATGGACGGCAAGCTCACGCCCGTCGCCCGCAAGCCGAAGGACGCCACGGAGGACAAGACCTGGTAGCCGGCCCGATGCCGACGGACCTGGTCCCCACCCATTGCTGAGCATGCCACGCCATGGGAGCGCCAGGGCCCCGTGGCCCGCGACTTTGCCCTCAATTGACTTTTGGGGGTGGTTGCCTATAATCAGGGGTTCCATGCTCCGGCGTTGAGAGGAAGGCACGGTGGAAGAGGCCAAGGCCAAGGCGGCGGTGCTGATCGAGGCGCTGCCCTATCTCCAGCAGTTCCGCGGCCGCACGATGGTCGTGAAGTTCGGCGGCGCGGCGATGGATCCCCAGGGCGACCTGGCCGATATCCTGTTCAGCCTGGTCTTCCTGAGCCACGTGGGCGTGCGGCCCGTGCTCGTGCACGGCGGCGGGCACTTCATCAGCCAGGCGATGAAGGAGCGGGGGCTGCAACCGACCTTCGTGCGCGGCCGCCGGGTCACCGACGCGGCGGCGCTGGCCATCGTGGAGGACGTGCTGATCAACAAGGTGAACACCCAGCTCGTGGCGAAGATCGAGGAGCTGGGCGGCAGCGCCGTCGGCCTCCACTCGCGCCACGGCCGCCCCCTGCTCGGCGAGAAGCTGCTCGAAACCGCCGAGGACGGCTCGGCCGTGGACCTCGGCTTCGTGGGCAGGGTCTTCTCCGTGCGGACGGGCGTCATCAACGACGTGCTCGACGCCGGCTGCATCCCGGTGGTGGCCCCGCTCGCCGTCACGGTGGACGGCCAGGTGCTCAACTGCAACGCCGACACGGCGTCGTGGAAGGTCGCCGCCGACCTCAAGGCCGAGAAGCTCGTGCTGCTGAGCGACGTGCCCGGCATCCTGCGCGACCGCGAGGACGAGGCCTCGCTCGTCACCACGCTGACGAAGGACGAGGCGGAGCGGCTCGAGCGCGAGGGCGTCATCGAGGGCGGCATGCTGCCCAAGGTGGACGCCTGCATCCGCGCCGTCGAGGCCGGCGTGCGCAAGGCCCACATGATTGACGGCCGCATCCCCCACGCGCTGCTGCTCGAGATCTTCACCGACACGGGCGTGGGCACCGAGATCATCCGCGCGAGAGGGTGACGCCAACGAGACCGGGGATGAATGGATGGTTGGATGAAAGCGGGATTCGTCTTCTCTGGCACTCATCCACTCATCCACCCATCCAATCATCCTCTGCGAAGCCGGTCGCTACCACGCACTTGAGGGCACAATGACCACACGGGAAACAATCGAGCTTTTTGGGAAACACGTCATCGCCAACTACGCCCGTTCCCCCATCGTCGCCGTCCGAGGCGAGGGAAGCTGGCTGTGGGACGCCGATGGCAAGCGCTACCTCGACCTCTTCCCCGGCTGGGGCGTGAACGGCATCGGCCACTGCCACCCGCGCGTGGTGGCCGCGATCCGCGAGCAGGCGGGCAAGCTCCTCCACGTGGCCAACGTGCCGTTCTACATCGAGGAGCAGGGCCGCCTGGCCCAGCTCATCGCCGAGCGGAGCTTCGGCGGCCAGTGCTTCTTCTGCAACAGCGGCGCCGAAGGCAACGAGGCGGCGATCAAGCTCGCCCGTCGCTACGCCGCCGACCAGGCCGCCGCGGGCGCCCACCCCGTGCGCTACAAGGTCATCACCGCCTACAACTCCTTCCACGGCCGCACGCTCACCACGGTGGCAGCCACGGCGCAGCCGAAGTACCACGCCGGCTTCTACCCGCTGCCGCCCGGCTTCGTGCACGTGCCCTACAACGATGCCGACGTGGTGGCCAAGCTGATTGACAACGAGACGTGTGCCGTGATGATCGAGCCCATTCAGGGCGAGGGCGGCGTGAACGTGCCGTCCGACGGCTACCTGCCCGCCCTCCGCAAGCTGTGCGACGAGCGCGGCATCCTGCTCCTCTTCGACGAGGTGCAGACGGGCGTCGGCCGCACGGGCAAGTGGTTCGGCCACCAGAACTGGGGCGTCGAGCCCGACATCATGAGCCTGGCCAAGGCCCTCGGCGGCGGACTGGCGATTGGCGCGATGGTGGCGAAGCCCCACATCGCCAAGAGCCTCGTGCCCGGCACCCACGCCTCGACCTTCGGCGGCAACCCCATCGCCTGCGCCGCCGGCATTGCCGCCTTCGAGGCCATCGAGGAGGAGGGGTTGCTCGAGAACGCCCTCCGCATTGGCAAGCAGATCAAGAGCCGCATGGCCGCCGTGGCGGAGAAGGTCGGCTTCATCCGCGACGTGCGTGGCATGGGCTGCATGATCGGCATCGAGCTCGACCGGCCGGGCGCCGACATCGTGAAGCAGTGCATGGCCCAGGGCCTGCTCATCAACTGCACCCACGACACGGTGCTCCGCCTGCTCCCCTCGATGGCCGCGACCGAGGCCGAGATCGGCCAGGGAATGGACATTCTGGAACAGGCGCTCACCGCCTCTTGAGGGACGCCGCATTGGCCACCGAGGGCACAGCCCGAGCCGATGGGCGCCGCGCTGACGAGTTGCGGCCGGTGAAGATCCGCCGCCGCTACACGGCGAACCCGCCGGGCTCCGTGCTCGTCGAGGCCGGCGCCACCAAGGTGCTCTGCACCGCCATGGTCGAGCAGGGCGTGCCGCGGTTCCTCCTCAACAGCAACCAGGGCTGGGTCACCGCCGAGTACGGCATGCTGCCCGGCTCCACCACGACCCGCAAGCAGCGCGAGACGGGGGTGCACGTGGACGGCCGCAGCGTGGAAATCCGCCGCCTCATTGGTCGAGCCATGCGTGCCGCCATCAACCTCAAGGCGTTCGTGGGCCACACCATCTGGCTCGATTGCGACGTGCTCCAGGCCGACGGCGGCACACGCACGGCGAGCATCACGGGCGCCTACGTGGCCCTGGCCGATGCCGTGGCCTGGATGCGGGGGCAGAAGCTCGTCCGCTCCGAGCCCCTCACCGGCATGGTCGCCGCCGTCAGCGTCGGGATCGCCGGGGGCCAGCCCGTCCTCGACCTCTGCTACGCCGAGGACGCGGCGGCCGACGTGGATATGAACGTGGTGATGACCGACCGCGGCGAGTTCATCGAGGTCCAGGGCACGGCCGAGCACGGGGCCTTCGGCGACGAGGCGTTGCTCGGCATGCTCAGCCTGGCCAAGGCAGGCATTCGGCGGCTCTTTGAATTGCAGTCCAAGGCCCTCCGCTGGCGGCGGAAGCCATGGGAATGAATGGCGCCCGACGCGTGATCGTGCTGGGCAGCCGCAACCCGGGCAAGTCCCGCGAGGTCCGCGCCGCGCTCGCGGGGCTGCCGGTCGAGCTGCGCGGCCTCGACGAGCACCCCGGCGTCGAGATGCCCGAGGAGACGGGCGAGACGTTTGCCGAGAATGCCCGTCTCAAGGCCACTGTCCTCGCGGCGCAGCTCGGCACCTGGGTGCTCGCCGACGACTCGGGCCTGTGCGTGGACGCGCTCGGCGGGCGGCCAGGCGTCTGCTCCGCCCGCTACGCCGGGCCGCACACCACGGACGCCGAGAAGGTGGCCCGGCTGCTCGCGGAACTGCGCGACGTTGCGGAGCCCGAGCGGACGGCCCGATTCGTGTGCGCATTGGCCTTGGCCTCGCCGGAGGGCGTGCTCCTCGAGGTCGAGGGCGTGTGCGAGGGCAGAATCGCCGTCGAGCCGCGTGGGGCCAACGGCTTCGGGTACGACCCTGCGTTCTTCTACCCCGATTTCGGCGCGACCTTCGCCGAAGTCCCGCTGGAGAAGAAGACCCGCGTGAGCCATCGCGGGCGCGCCATCCGCGCTCTCGCTCAGCAGCTTCCCGGGCTCTTGGCGAAACAGGAGCAAGCCAATGGGCAAGAAGTACTACGTGGGCATTGACCTGGGCGGCCTGAACATCAAGGGCGGCGTGGTGGACCCCAAGGGCAAGGTGCTGAGCTTCGCCAGCATCGCCACCGAGGGGCAGAAGGGCCGCGACCACGTGCTCGACCGCATCGCCGCCCTGGTCGAGGTCGCGCGCGAGCAGGCCGGCATCCCCCCCGAACGGATCGCAGGCGTCGGCATCGGCTCGCCCGGGCCGCTCAGCATCAAGAAGGGCCTCATCTACGAGGCGCCCAACCTGCCCGGCTGGACGAACCTCTACCTCGCCGCCGAAATCCAGAAGCGGGCGGGCTACCCCACCGTGCTCGAGAACGACGCGAACGCGGCCTCGCTGGCCGAGGCCGTGGCCGGGGCCGGCAAGGGCTTGCCCTGCATGCTCATGCTCACCCTCGGCACCGGCATCGGCGGCGGCATCGTGCTGGACGGCCGCGTGTGGCACGGGGCCGACGACATCGCGGCCGAGCTGGGCCACGTCTCCATCTGCCACAGCGGCCGCCGCTGCAACTGCGGCTCCATCGGCTGCGTCGAGGCCTACGCCTCGGCCACCGGCGTCGTCAAGCGCACCCAGGAGGCCCTCCGGGCCGGCACCCGAAGCTCCCTCGCCAAGGGGAGTAAAAACGACCTCTCGGAAGTCGCGAAGGAAGACAAGTGCCGCCATGTCTTCCAGGTGGCGAAGCAGGGCGACCGCCTCGCCGCGAAGATCGTGGCCGACACCATCGTGTACCTGGCCGCCGCCATGGCCAGCCTGATCAACACGTTCAATCCCGACATGATCGTGCTCTACGGCGGCATGACGAAGGCCGGAAGCCAGCTCTTCGGCCCTCTCCGCAAGGAGGTGGCGCGCCGCTGCTTCAAGGTCGGCGCCAAGCGCTGCAAGATCGTGCGCAGCAAGCTCGGCGGCCACGCCGGCGTCATCGGCTCCGCCATCTCCGCAATGCACCTCCTGGGGAAAGCCTGAAACGTGACGCGTGAAACGTGATGTGATCTCAGGTCCCTCGGGTCCCTTGGGTCCCTTCGCTGCCTCGAGGCCGGGGGGTGGAGCACAAGGGGCCCAAGGCGGCACAAAGCCGCAACCAAAGGCCGAAAAGATCGAATGCGGAAAGGCTTAATGGCCAGGCAGGAAGAACAACCCAAGACCCCCCGCGACCTGCGCCGCCAGGCGCGCGAGGTCGCCGACTCGCTGGCGATCGCCTTCATCCTGGCCATGATCATCCGCCACTACGTCCTCGAAGTCTTCAAGATCCCCACCAAGTCCATGGAGCCCACGCTGCTCGGCGACCCGTGGAGCGGCGACAAGATCCTCGTCAACAAGTTCGCCTACGACTTCCGCGACCCGCGCCGCTGGGAGATCGCCGTCTTCAAGTACCCCCAGGACACGGCGAAGAACTACATCAAGCGGGTGATCGGCCTGCCCGGCGAGACCGTGCTGGTGCGGTACGGCGACGTGTATATCAACGGTGCCATCGCCCGGAAGCCCTGGCGGGTCCAGGAGTCCCTCTGGCGCCTCACGCCCCACTCGCGGAGCCCCGAGGCCGACCCGAAGCCCTGGCGGGTCACATTCCCCGATGGCTCGCAGCAGCAGTCGGCCGACGCCGAGTTCACGCTCGATTGCACGGGCGGCGCCGGCGCCGAGGCGGAACTGCGGTACATGCCCAGAATCCTCGCCTACGAGGCGCCCGCCAACCGCCCGCCGACCCGCCCCTTGCCCACCGACGTGACCGACGACATCATGGTCGAGTTCCACCTCATCCCGAGGGAGCAGGCGGGCGCCCTGAGCGTGGAAATCCCCATCGTGTTCCCCGAGAGCCAGGACGAAAGCCGCGCGAGCGTGCTGGACTTCTGGGAGGTGAAGCTCCCCCTTGACCGGCCGGAGCTCGCGCCGGAGGTCTGGCGCGACGGCACGCTCCTCGCGGCCGGCACCCCGTGCAGGCTCCCGAAGGGAAAGGCCACCCTCGTCCAGGTGTGCAACGTGGACCTCACGTTCCTCGTGCGCGTGGACGGGGCCGAAGTCGTCCGCAAGGAATACGAGCCGAGCGACCGCATGAACCAATCGGCAAGCTTCGCCAACGAGGCACACGTCCTCCTCCGGCTCGACCAGGCGCACGTCACGATTCGCGACCCGGGCGTGTACGTGGACGTGCATTATACCGACAATCCCCGCGCCTTCGCCGTCCGGAAGCCGTACCAGCTCGGAGGCGACGAGTTCTTCGTCCTGGGCGACAACAGCGCAAACTCCAACGACAGCCGGGCCTGGGAGAAGGTGCCGCGCAGCTACCTGGTCGGCGAGGCGTTTCTCATCCTCTGGCCCCTCGGGCGCATGAAGCTCGTGCGCTGACCCGCTCTTCGGAAAAGGAGTCCCATGGCGCTCCTCCAGTGCGAAAACCTCGTGAAGGTCTACGGCAGCCGCCGCGTGGTGGACGACGCCAGCTTCGACGTGGAGCCCGGCGAAATCGTCGGCCTCCTCGGCCCCAACGGCGCCGGCAAGACCACCTCGTTTCGCATGACCATCGGCATGATCCGCCCCAACGCAGGCAGGGTGCTCTTCCGCGGCCAGGAGGTCACCCGCCTGCCCATGTACCGCCGCGCGCGCCTGGGCATGGGCTACCTCTCCCAGGAGCCCTCGCTCTTCCAGCGCCTCACCGCGCGCAACAACCTCCTCGCCATCCTGGAAACCCTGCCCATCGGCCGCGCCGAGCGCCTCCGACGCCTCGGGCAGCTCATGGAAGACTTCGACCTCGTGAAGGTCGCCGGAAACATGGCCTCCAACCTCTCCGGCGGCGAGCGCCGCCGACTCGAGATCGCGCGCGCCCTCATCACCAACCCCCTCGTGTTCCTCCTCGACGAGCCGTTCTCCGGCATCGACCCCAAGAAGATCACCGACATCCAGAACATCATCCTCGGCCTCAAGGCCAAGGGCATGAGCATCCTGCTCACCGACCACAACGTCCGCGACACCCTCCGCGTCACCAACCGCGCCTACATCATTGACCAGGGGCGCATCCTCGCCCACGGCTCCCCCGAGGAGATCGTCGAGCACGCCGAGGTCAAGCAGCGCTACCTCGGCCACGAATTCACCATGTGAGCTGCCGAATTCGGTCTGGAATCTGGAATGCGGGCGAAGCCTGCCATCGCGGTCACCATGGGCGACCCCGCCGGGATCGGCCCGGAAGTGGTCGTCAAGGCCATCGCCGACGAGCGCGTGCGAGCCGCCTGTCGCACGGTCGTCTTCGGCGACGACGCCGCACTCCGCGACGCCGCCCGCGGACTCGGCCTCCCCACCGACTGGTCAACCGCAAAGGCCCTTGGCGAGCTGCGGCCCGACGCCCCGGCCCAGGTCCTCGACCTTGGCGGATGCCCCCCGGGCCTGCTCTTCGCTGCCAGGCCCACACGCAAAGGCGGCGTGGCATCACTCCGCTACGTCGAGGCCGCCGTCCAGGCCGCCCGCGACGGCCTCGTCGCCGCCGTCGCCACGGGGCCGATCAACAAGCAGGCCATCGCCATGGCCGGCTCCCCCTTCGCCGGCCACACCGACCTGCTCGGCCACCTCCTCGGCGTCGAGCAGCCCGTAATGATGCTCGTCGGCGGCCCGCTCCGCGTCGCCCTCGTGACCCACCACATCGCCCTGGCCGACGTGCCCGACGCCATCTCGACCGAGGCCATCGTCGCCACGGCCCGCGTCGTGGACGCCGCGCTGCGCCGCTTCTTCGCCATCGCGGAGCCGCGCCTGGCCGTCTGCGGCCTGAACCCTCACGCGAGCGACGGCTCCCGCTTCGGCGACGAGGAGCTCCGCGTCATCGAGCCGGCCGTCGTCCAGCTTCGCCACGCGGGCATCGTCGCCCGCGGCCCCGTGCCGCCCGACACCTGTTTCCACCGAGCCTGGGGGTCACATCTTCATTTGGCAGTTGGCGGCGAACTGCGAAATGAAGATGTGACCCCGGGCGAGTTCGACGCCGTCATCGCCATGTACCACGACCAGGGCCTCATCCCCCTCAAGCTCCTCGCCTTCGACACCGGCGTCAACGTCACGCTCGGCCTCCCCATCATCCGCACCAGCGTGGACCACGGCACCGCCTACGACATCGCCGGCCGCGGCCTCGCCTCGCCCAACTCGATGATCGCGGCCATTCGCCTTGCCGCCGAAATGTCCAAGGCCGGCCAATAGTCCCCATCCGCTCTTGACTTCCCGCCGGCCCCAGATGTAGGATCGAGCTGTGGGCACGTCTCTCGTCCGCACGGGTTGCCGACGCGCCGACCCGACGCCTCGGCAGTCCAAGGAGCAGATAATTGATATTTGAAGACTTGACACCCGTCCTTCCACTTGACACCCGTTCTTCCATCGGCCTTGGGAAGATCGTCGGCGGAATCGAGTGCCTGACGGGGCGCACGGCCGTGCAGCAGTTCCGCGCCGCCGCGGAACGGCGCTCGCGCGGGAGCACTCTCGAGTGACCGCCGCGAGGGCGCACGTGGCGGGAGCCGCCGCCCGCCGGAGGCGATGGCATGGACAAGGTGAATGTGGCCATGATGATCTTCCCCGCCGAGATCGGTGGGGCCGAGGCCGTCGTCGGGGAGATTCTGCGCCACCTGGACCGGTCCCTGTTCAACTGCTTCCTGGTCACGACGGACGAGCACCGCGCGTACTTCGACGAGATCGGCGCCACCACGGTCTTCTCCCTGGGGCCGCTTCGGCGCCTTGACCGCCGCGCGAAGCTGATGAAGTGGCTGCACCGGCTGTGTCCCAGCAGGTTCTCCAGGAGGGCCTTCCTGCCGTCCAAGCTGCGGGCCGCGGCGGACTTCCTGACGCAGAACCAGGTCCACATCCTGCACGCCCACCTGACCAAGGACCAGCGCTTCGCCGCGCGGCTGAGGGTGCGCAACCTGAAGAAGGTCATGACCGTGCACGGAGTGCTGGACCTCGACGTGGAACTGTACGACCAGATGCACCCGGGACTGCTCGGGCGGGTCCTGGCGCGGGCGGGCCACGTGACATCCGCCTGCCGCTACTTCCTCGACCGCCTGGATGCCTTCGGCATACGTGTCAGGGAGCGGGCCACCATCATCGAGAACGGCATCAACCAGGAGCTGGTCGCCGCGAAGCGCGAGCCCCCGGCGGAGGATGACATCTTGACCATGACTTATCTGGGCGGTGTGCGCCACGAGAAGGGCGGCGACCTCCTCGTCAATGCCCTCCGCATCGTCGTCCACGAGCGCGGCGTCAGGAACGTGCGCCTGGAGATCCTGCGGGACGTGTCCCCCGGCTCCGAGCTGCACTCGCTCATCCAGCGGTGTTCGCTCCAGGACTACATCACGCTGGTGGGCTACGTGCCCGGCGGGGACCACCTGCGCCACATCTCGCGGAACGATCTGTTCGTGCTCCCCTCGCGCACGGAGGGAATTGCCAACACGCTGATGGAGGCCGTCGGCCTCGGAAAGCCCATTCTGGCCACCTCTGTGGGCGGGACCCCTGAAGTGGTGACCCACGGCCAGAACGGCTATTTGTGCAAGCCCACGGCCGAGGGCCTCGCCGAGGGCATCCTTTTCTTCGCGAATCATCCTGAGAAGCTCAAGGACTACGCCGCGGCGAACCAGCGGCTTGCAGGCAGGTTCGCGTGGCCCCAGGTCGTCCGCCGCTACGAGGACCTCTATCGCTCCCTGAGTTCGGTGAGTTCGGAGTTCGGGGGACACCATAGAATGGCACTAACTTAAGGTGTAACTCATTCAGGCGCAATGTCTTATGATCTCAGCGGATCGCCCTTCGCCACCCTTTGAACGGCGCGATGCGCGTGCTGAAGACGCCGAACAGGCTGACGTCGGGCTTCCAGGCTGACGACGGTGGAACCCGCGGCGCGGTGATTGTGGGCTGGCCGAAATGTAAACGCTGTGATGGCATTGACTTACGCTTAAGTTAGTGCCATTCGTGACACCATACACGATTACGAGGGCAATCGTGGCGAGGGCGGAACGGGGTGCGGCGGCGGTTGACTCCCGCATGTCGCCGGCGTAGGATCGGAACTGCCGCATGGCGATGCGGCTTGGCCTCCCAAGATGCCTCGCGAAGCCGCGAGGCCGCGGCAGGAGTTAAGTAAGGTGTCCCCCGAACTGAGATGCGGCTTGGCCTCCCAAGATGCCTCGCGCAGCCGCGAGGCCGCGGCAGGAGTTAAGTAAGGTGTCCCCCGAACTGAGCCCCCGAACTGAGCCTCCCGAACTGAGCCTCCCGAACTGAGCCCCGAACTGAGTCCCCGAACTGAGAATCCGTTGCGCGCCGAGCGGAGGACCCCGCGCGCGTCGAGGGGTGTCAAGTGCTGAGATGACAGAATGCTGCCAAGTGCGGTGGGCGGTGCGCGGAGTGTGGGCGATGTGTGCGTCCCCTCAGTGTGCCAGGCACGAATGGCCCATTCTAGGTCTCACAGAGCGCTAGGGCTGGGTGTACTGGAAGGGAACTGGTTTGTGGGGTTGAGTGAGGAGCTTGTCGCAGAAGATGCCGGCAGTGACCTGGATGTTGTGCGCGCCGCGGGCCATGTGAAGTTGGCCGTACGGCATGAAGAGCCGGCAGTCGTTGTAGACGGTCACGGGGTACATGGGCCGCCCCACCACCGAGGTGCCCACTTGACCGTCCTCGGCTGCGAACTGACCGTCGCGGTCCTTCAGTGGAACTCCTTCGCGCCAGAACCACGTCGCCACGGTGACGTCGCGGCCGACACAGCCGCTGACGACGAACTGGACGTTTATCATCATGCCGCGCTGACCCCGTTCTACGACGTTGTGGGTGAACCAGATCGCCTTCACCTCGGCGGATGGGCCTGCCGCGGCGGGGGGGCCGGCCTGAACGGTGAAGGGAGTGGTCGTGACGGAGGCGAGCGCGCGGCCCCTGTGGACGACCGTGAGCAGGGCCACAAGGGGGGCTGCCAGTGACTCTTGGGTCAGGTGGAGTTGGCTCACGGGAATCCAGATTTCGAGGCCGGAGACCTTCGTGCGCGGGTGTGGTGGGATGGTCTTCGCCTCAGAGCAGACGAGGCCATCGGTGGAATAGAATCGCTTGTCGAAGTCGCGAAGCAGCGTGCCGGTCCCCGGGAATTGGAAGAGAGCCTGAAGGGATACCTCCTGCCCTTGCAGGCCGTCCAGGAGGAGGTCCGCCCGGATGCGGACCCACTGAGCATTCTCGTGAATCACGCTCGGGTCCACCGATGCTCCCGTGACCCACCCTGCCGCTTCGCCTCCCCCCGGCTGCCCGGGCGGCGTGCCCGGCACGACATAGTCGAACGCCACAGGGTCAGAGCCGGCAAGGCTCTCGCCCGCGTAGTAAAAACCGACGCTAACCTGGAGGTGGTGCTGTCCCGGAGGGAGGTGGAGCTGTCCGGCGGGCAGGACGATGCGCAAGTCGGAGTAGGTGGTGTTGTCGTAGGGGGGTTGGAAGGCGCAGTTCACGGCCACCTGCCCGTCCTCGGTGGTATACTTGCCGTCGGTGTCCTGGACCTTCTGGCCGCTCGCATTGCCGAACCAGACGTTGGCCCAGCACTCCTTGCCACGGAGATCGTCCACCTCGAAGTGCACATGCGCCACGACCTCGCCACCTGGGGAGGGCGTGTCAAGCCACACACGGTGGATGCGGGCCACGGGTTTGCCAGTCGTGGGCGGCTGGGCCACCTCGCCACCGGATGCTGCTTGGACGACGATGACGGAGCGAGCGCGCTTCACTGTGAACTCACGCATCGCGCGCAGTTGGGTTTGGCTGAAGTAGAACTTCGCGCCTTCCCCGAAGTCGTAGTCCATCACGTTCGCCCACTCGGGCGCGGCGTCCACGGCTCCCTGGGGGCCGGTGCCCAGGTCCGTGATGCCCAGAGCCCGGTTCTTTTGCTGCTCCCAGGCGTGGGGGAGGCTGAAGTAGTGGCCCAGTTCGTGGGCCACGGTGTTCATATAGGTGTTCGCCTGCCTGGAGACGACGATGCCCAGTGAGGGCTCTGAGCGGGAAACGCGGGTGAGGACACGGCGGGGCCCCGTGTCGAGGCGCAGAGCGAAGCCGATGTTTGACTCGGCGCCGATGGTGCCGCCCGTCTCGTGGTCCGGGTCCTTGATGTCCCACACGCAGAAGATGGTGAGGTTGCGCATGTTTTCCGTCACGCGCAGGTGGCGCAGGTCCGCTGTGCCTGTGCGGACGACGCCGTTGCGGTCACGCGTCGCGCCGTAGCAGTTTTCCGTGTCGAAGGGCCGCCCGATGATCTGCGACACCTCGCTCTCGTGGACGTCGTAGAGGCTGTGGAACTGGAATTGCAGGCAGGGCGCGGGCCGGCCGGGGCCGAACCTGGCCATGTCCTGCTCGCTGAAGCGGAAGGTGCGGTTGGCCAGCTCGATCTGGCCGATGACCCAGGCCTTGGGCGCCATCTGCTCCGCCGAGTGCTCGTCGGAGTAGATGCGGACGACGTTCACGGGCAGGAGGAATTCGGCTCGCGGGTCAGGCGGCGTGGCACGGGGCCACGAGTCACGGGGTTTGAATGCCTCCGTCTCAACGGCGTTCCCCATCGCAGGCCGGGCCCGGGCCGTGCCCGATAGCCCCAGGCCGATGAGGGAGAGCGCGATCAACGGAAGACGAGCCCAGTTGAACCGCCTTGTGGCATGCTGTGCCATTCGATTCCCCTTGTGAGATCTCCTGGATCTGCCGCCGTGACAGCATCGGCCCTACAACGCCACAGAAAGCGCGTGAGTTCTCGGACCCCACGGGCGGCGGCGCGCATCACTCCGGCGGCGCAAGCCACCCCGTGCTCGCCCGGAGAACCTGGCCCGGTTTCACCAGGGTGTGTTCCACCGTGCGGATGAGCTTCCCGTCCACGCGGACGTCAACGAAGACCACCGTCGCGGGAAGGTTCCGCGAGTTGACGTACGTGAGCTCGACGCCGTAGTTGTTCGCCGTGATTTGCGGGATGTTGCAGACCTCGTGCCCGGGGCCGCGCAGGAGGTCTTGCACGGGCGGGAAGCTGGCGTCCGTCGGGCCAATGACCCGCAGGTCAACATCTGCCTCAGTCAGCCACCGCGCCGTCACCGTGAGTCCTTTGCCCGGCGCAGGCCCCGGATCGGCCAGCTCCGCACCCGCGTCCAGAACCTTCTCATCGCCGCGCCGCCCCAGGACGATCTCGCCCTTGTTGGTGAGCCGTCCCGCCTTCCACACCTCGATGATGACGGGAGTGGCGAGCACGCCACGGTCGGTGAGGACCCTCAGCTCGATCCGGTGCTTGCCCGCCTTCGGGCGGAGGATGGCGCAGGTCTCGGAGCCGGGGCCTCTCAGGCAGTCCTCCAGGACGCCGTATCTGGACCCGGCGGGGTCAACGACCCGCAGTTCAATGTCGGCCGCGGTCCGCCAGATCGCTTTCACAGCGAGGCCCGGCGGCTCCTCCTGGGGAACCTGTTCCTTCGGGGGGGGCGCTGGGGCACCCGGATTGGCGACATTGACGAACTGCGTCTCGCCCCGCTTCTGGAGGACGACCTGAGCCGTGCCGACGAGTTGGCCGTCGCGGTGGACCTCCACCGTCACCGTCGTGGGGCCCGACCCCTTTATGCTCTTGCACTCCAACATGGCCCTGTAATCGCCTCCAGCCGCATCGGCGATGTCGCAGACTACGGTAGCTGGGCCTCTGAAGGGATCCGATCTAGGCAGGTACCGTCTCCCCGTGGGGCCGAGGACTCTCAACTCGATGGCGGCCCTGGTGGACCAGGAGGCCTTCACGGTGAGGGTGCCCGCCTGCGCGGCCGGAGCGTGAAGGACCGCGGCAAGAGCCGCCGCCAGCCAGATGGCTACTGCACTCGTACGCATGGACTTCTCTCCTATCCGAAGACACTCGGTCACGGTCCGTGCGACACGGCCGGCGCGTCACGGCACCCGCCGTGCCGGTCAAACGGGGAGACACTGCCTCCCCGGTGACGAGGAAGGGACAGCAAGGCAGGTCATAGTGTGGGTGACACTTGGCAGAGGCAAAGCCCGCAGGAGGCAGCGCCCCAACCGGCCAGAATGGCCTCTCAAATCGAGCCGGCGGCCCTATATTGTCATTATACCGGAGCTTAGCTCACACTGCAAGCCCGTAGTGCCCAAAAAGTCCGAGTCCTCGTCTGGGAGCCGCTTTTCCGGCCTCGGAGTGATCTTCGCTCTGGTTTGCTGCCGTCCGTGCCCGCGATGGCACGGTGGGGTCAGCTCTGGGCGTGGGGCACTGAGACTCGCAGGCCCGTCGCTGGCGGCGACGGCGTTGTGGGCGGGGCGTCTCTGCCCCGCGTGGCTGCTCGGGGGCAGGGGACGGGTCGCCTGCGAGTTTGACTCGCGCCCCGGCAAAGGGCGCGAGTCAATCCCACCAGCCCATGCAGCCGCGATGGGCAGCGATGCAACCTGTTGACGAATAGACACTTGTGGCGTCGCACCGGCAGGCGTCGGGGCAGGACTTGACTCGCGCCCCAGGGCTGGGGAAAAGGGCGCGAGTCAAATCAAACGGCAAGCGGCGCGTCCCGCCGTCCCTGATACCTCGTAGGACTTCAGACGTCTGAAGTTCCTGCCCCCACCGACCTCGTGTCGGTGGAGCAAGGGATTGACACCTACTGCGAGTGACCCTCTCCCCCCATCCCCCTCTCCACTCGTGGAGAGGGGGCGAGGGGGTGAG
>Ga0307379_10000860_pt1 | contig 49521 bp, 41 predicted proteins | sample UN2MG_FD_202237 | JGI IMG/M metagenome (GOLD analysis project Ga0307379, IMG submission 202237) | Soil microbial communities from Risofladan, Vaasa, Finland - UN-2 | ecosystem: Environmental > Terrestrial > Soil > Coastal area > Acid sulfate soil | place: Finland: Risofladan, Vaasa | collected... | reverse complement strand
ACCATGGTCTATATCTATTGAGCCGCCGCTCAGAAAAATAGTAGCAAGCAGCCAGCAGCAAGCAGCCGGGAAAAGGCTCCTCGATCCTCGCTCCTTTTCATTATTTCCCCGCGCCGCCTCGCCGCATGAAGAACCGTTCAGAAAAAAGGATCGAGGAGCGATGATCGAAGGATTCCGGCGATTTCCCCTCGCCTTCACCCGCCATTGGAATATCCGGCCCAAAGGATATAGCATAAGAAATCAGCGATGAAGGTCCTGCTGATATATCCGGACATCAACACCACCCAGTTCTACCACTACCAGCACGGCCTGGCCTGGATCTCGGCCGTGCTGAAAAAGGCCGGGCACGAGGTGGGTCTGCTTTATCTCGACCGCGAGCTTGACGACGATGAGTTCGTGGAGCAGGTCCGGCGCCTTGGCCCCGAGGTCGTGGCCTTCTCGTCCACCACCCAGCAGTTCCTCTTCGCCCGCCGCTACGCCGCCGCCGTAAAGAAGTCGCTCGACAAGTTCCTGGTCATCGGCGGCATCCATGCCACCATTGACCCCGAGCGGGTCATGGCCTTGGGCATCTTCGACGCGCTGGTGCGGCAGGAGGGCGAGTATCCGCTGCTCGACCTGCTCGGCGCGCTTTCCGAGGGCCGCGATTACTCCGGCATCCCGAACCTGTGGGTGAAGGCGGCGGACGGGAGCATTAAACAAAATCCGCTGCGCCCGTCCATTGACCTTTCCGGCCTGCCCTGGCCCGACCGCGACCTCTTCGACAACGACCTGCTCATGAAGCACAACGACGGCCAGGTCGCGGTCATGGCCTCCCGCGGCTGTCCCTTCCGCTGCACCTATTGCTGCAACACCGTGCTCTCCGACCTGGCCGGCGGCAACCAGAACTGGGTCCGGCAGCGGGCCATCCCCGACATCCTGGCCGAGCTCAAGTCATTGCACCAGCGCTTCCATGAAATGAAGAGCCTGATCTTCATGGACGAGATCTTCACCCAGAAAAAGAGCTGGGTGCGCGACTTCTGCGCCGAGTACCGGAAACTGTTCGCCACTCCCTTCCAGGTCTTTTTGCGGGTGGAGACGGTGGACCGGGAGATGATGGAGTGGATGAAGGACGCGGGCCTGTACTCGATCATCGTGGGAGTGGAGAGCGGCAACGAGGAAATCCGCCGGACCATCCTCAACCGCAAGATGACGAACGACAAGATCATCCGCGTATTCAAGTGGGCGGACGAGCTCGGGCTCGAGACCTGGGACTTCAACATGATTGGCGTGCCCGGCGACACCGAAGAGACCATCCGCGAAACCATGGAGCTGAACAAGGTCATCCGGCCCCACCACGTCCAGGTGTCCATCTTCTATCCCTTCCCCGCGACGCCCCTCTACGAAAAATGCGTGAGCGAGGGCTACGCCCAGAGGGACGAAAGCACCTCCTTTTTCCTTTCCCGGCCCGTGCTCGACCTGCCCGGCCTGCCCCGCGACAAGGTCCTCGGACTGCACCAGGAGTTCATGGCGCTCGGCCACCGGATCGAGGCCCGGAAATCCGCCCGCGGCTACGCCGACCTGGCGGCGCTTTATGACGAGGCCGAGGTTACGGCCGGCGGCCCGGAATTCGCGGGGCGGTGGCGGGTGCGCATCGAGGGGGAGGACCGGATGTGCATCCTCATGCACCCGCCCGGCCGCGCGGTCTTTCGCGTGAACATCAGGCCCAAGTCCCGGCTGCTCTTCGGCATGGCCTTTTCCACCGACGTCTGGGACAAGCCCGGCGGCGGCGCCTTCTTCGAGATCGGCATCAAGCAGCGGCTCCGGCGCGCCCAACTGATCTTCTCGGAATACGTTGACCCCAAGAATGTAAGGGACCACCGCCGCTGGCTCGACCGCGAGCTGGACCTAAACATGTTCGGCGGCAAGACCGTCGAGCTTACCCTGTCCACCCGCACCGAGCCCGGCAAGAACCAGTTCTGCGCGGCCTTCTGGTCCAGGCCGTATCTGGTGGACGGAAAGCCGGGCCGGGAAGCCGGCGCCCCGAGATCATGAAGAGGAGCGAGGATCGAGGAGCGGGAATCGAGGGAATCCTCCGGGACCCCTCGCTCCTCGATCCCGTTTTCTAAAACAAGGAGATGGCGCAATGGGGTTTCTGGACAAGCTAAGGTTCGTGACCCGGATGATGTCCGACCGCGACGTGGATGAGCTCTATCGGGAACTGAAGCAGGGAGCGCTCCGGATGGCCGCGGAGCCGGTCATGCACTGGTGGTTTCGGGAGGCCGCGTTCCTGCACGCCCACTCCTTTGAAGCCGCCGTGGAAAAGGGCATGAAGGTCGGCAAGGACCCCAGGATCGAGCCGGGCGTCATCCTGATGGGGCACCACCTCATCAGCATCGGCGACCACTTCGTCTGCTCGGCCGGCGTGAACATCCGCGCGGTAAACGCCCGGATCGTGATCGGGAACCAGGTCAGCATCGGGCCGTATGCCGCCCTGATCGGGGCCAACCACGGCATCAAGCGCGGCATGGCCATCCAGGACCAGCCCCAGGAAAGCGGCGAGATCGTGATCGGTGACGACGTCTGGATCGCCGCCGGCGCCGTCATCCTGCCCGGCGTGCATCTCGGCAACGGATCGGTCGTTGCCGCCGGCGCGGTGGTCAGCATTGACGTCCCGGAAATGACCGTGGTCGCCGGAGTGCCCGCGGCCAGGATCAGGGAAAGGTGAGGGGAGGCAGCGGACATAGATATAACCTGCCGGCTCCCGTTCGACCAGTACCAGCGCTACCGCCTGGCCGCGGACATCGTGCGCGCGCTCTCGGGCGGGGAGACCGTCACTGTCCTCGAGGCCGGCGGCTGGCCGCCCAAGCTCCCGGACTTCCTGCCCGGATATGACGTCACCGTGCTTGACAAGGTGGAGGCCAAAGCGCCCGGATACGTCCAGGCCGACGCCGCCGCGATGCCCTTTCCCGACAAGCATTTCGACGCCGCCATCGGCCTCGACACCCTCGAACACGTGGCGCCGGACCGGCGCGCGGCCTTCATCTCCGAGCTCGCCCGCGTCGCGCGGTCCTTCGTGATCATCGCCGCGCCGTTCCGGAGCGAGGCGGTCCAGTCGGCCGACCGCGCCATCTTCGAGTTCATCCGCGCCCACGCCGGCTATGAGCAGCCGTTCCTGAAAGAGCACCTCGGCCTCGGGCTGCCCGACCTTGACGCCACCCGCGACCGGATGGCCGCGCTCGGCCTCGACCTCCACGTTCTGCCCAACGGACGCCTTGACCGCTGGCTCTTCATGATGGCATCGTATTATGCCTATGACGCGGACCCGGATTTGAAGGACGCGCTGCCCGAGCTGATGGAGGCATACAACCGCGCCTTTTACCCCCACGATAATTCCGGGCCCGCGTACCGGCACTTTATTATCGGGGCGTTCCAGGGTCTGGGCCAGAAACGCGGCGAGCTGGCGGGACTGGCCGCGGGCCCGCAAGCGCCGGCTGACTCCCGCGGCGTGACCATGGTCATGGAGATGGCGCGCGCCATTGCGATGAAAAGAAAAGACCGGGAGCGGGAGGCGCTGCTGGCTGAGGTGCGGGCCAGGGAGGACGAGGTCAAGGCGCTCCAGGACCACGTAGCCGCGCTCCAGGAATTCGAGCGCAAGGTCAAGTCGCTGCCCCTGTACTCCCTTTACGAAAAATATTTCAAGCGCCGCGGGAAGCCATGAAGATCCTTTACGTGGTCCATTACTTTCTGCCCCGCCACCAGGCCGGCACCGAGATCTACACCGCGCTCCTCGCCCGCGCCATGCGCGCGAAGGGCCACGAGGTGACGGTGTTCACTTCGGAGGACGGCCGGCCCGCGTCCGGCCGCTTCGAGCTAAAGAGCGATGATTGGGAGGGCATGAGCGTGCTGCGCCTCATGCGCGGCGAGCCGCCGGACTTCGCGCGCTCCTACTCCGATCCCGAGATTGACGGGATCTTCCGCTCCGTGCTCAACGACGAGCGGCCGGACGCGGTCCACTTCCAGCACGTCTTCCGCCTGAGCGCCGGCATGATCGGCGCGGCCAAAGAGTCCGGGGCCAGGACCATCGTCACGCTCGCCGACTACTGGTTCATCTGTCCGCCCATCCTCCTGCTCCGGCCCGGCCATGACCTCTGCCCGGGACCGGAACCGGACCGCTGCGCCCGCTGCGGCAACGCCATCGGCGCGCTCTACTCCGGAGCGCCGGGCAGTGCGCTCATGGGGTCTGAGAATCCCCGGCTGGCCGTCATCGGCGGCCTGGCCCATTCCGCTTATGACCGCGGGGTGCGCGCGGCCCACGCGGTGAAGAGGCGGCTCCCGCGCTCCTGGGTCGAGAAGGCGCGGGCATGGAAGCAATCGCGCGAGCTTGACGACGCCGGGTCCGCGTTTCAGCAAAGAAGGGCGCTGCTCGACGAGAGGCGGACGGTGATGCGGGAAACCTTGTCGGCCGCGGACTTGGTGATCGCGCCCTCCGACTATTTGCGGATGAAATATCTGGAGGCGGGCGTGGTCGCTCCGGAGAAGATCGTCACCTCGGATTACGGGTTCGATCATGCTCCCTTTGTCGGAGTCAATCGCGCAAGCTCGGACCACCCGCGGCTCGGCTTCATCGGCACGCCGGTCGAGCACAAGGGCGTGCACGTGGCGGTCGAGGCCATGAACCATCTGATGGACACTAATGCGGAGCTAATCGTGTACGGCGACCTCACCTGGTTCCCGGCCTATGCCCGGAGGCTCAAGCGCCTCGCCAAGAACCCGCGCGTCAGCTTCCGGGGGCGATTCGAGAACCGCGACGCGGCCAGAATCCTCGCCGGCCTCGACGCGCTCATCGTGCCCTCGCTGTGGTGCGAGAACTCGCCGCTCACCATCCACGAGGCCTTCATGGCAGGAGTCCCCGTCATCACTTCCGACCTCGGCGGCATGGCCGAGCTGGTCAAGAACGGCGGCGGGACCACCTTCAAGACCGGCGGCCCCGCTGACCTCGCCGCCGTGATCCGAGCGCTCATCTCCGAGCCCGGCAAGCTGGAAAGTCTGCGCCTAAGTATCCCCGCCGTCAAGAGCATCGAGGAGAACGCGGAGGAGCTGCTCCATTATTACAGCGGCGGTTCCACCGGTAAGTGACCTCCATTGTCTTCGTGCCACCGATTTATAGCCGGCGGCCCCCGCCAGTTTTGGCAAACCGGCACGTGATTGATAGACTATTTCCGCTCTGGTCCGAATCATATCGGCCCGGAACAGGAGACAGCGGGTATGATGAACGACCACCCTGAAGTGACCGAGGCCATGAAAAAAAAGGCCATGCGGCCGAGCCTGGAATTCGGCCGCGGCATCATCCGGGAGATGAGCGCCCAGTGGGGCGAGTGCCTGGTCATCACCCAGCCGCCGGTGTGGGAGGCCGCTCAAAAGATGATGGTGAACAAGCCGGCGGCCGTGCATTTCGTGAAATCAATGGACCGACCCGTGGCGGAAGCCGCGGAGAAAAAATTGCCCCCGGCGGAGATCATTGTGGGCATTGGCGGAGGCATGGCGCTGGACATGGCCAAGTACGTGGCAGGCAAGCGCGGGACCGCGCCGGTCCTCGTGCCCGGAATCGCATCGGTTGACGCCTGCGTCACCAACACCATTGCCGTGCGCGACGACAACAGGGTGCGCTATATCGGGTTCGTCATTCCGCGCGCGGTGGTGTCCGACTTCACCCTGATGCGCAAAGCGCCCAAGCACTTGAACCGCGCCGGCGTGGGCGACCTTCTTTCCATCCATACCGCGCTGTTCGACTGGAAGCTGGCGGCGGAGGCGGGCGAGGTCGAGTTCGACCAGGGAACGGCCGACCACGCGCGCGAGTTGGTGGACGTGGTGGAGGAAGCCGCCCTGGACATTCGTGACGTGACTGACGACGCGCTGGAGTTCATCATCAAGGCCTACGCCGCGGAAAACGCTCTCTGCCTCCGGGAGGGCCACTCCCGGCCGGAGGAAGGCTCCGAGCATTTTTTCGCCTACAACGTCGAGCACCGGACCGCCAGGAGCTTTGTCCACGGCGAGCTGGTGTGCCTGGGCGTGCTGATCATGGCGCGCCTGCAGGAGAACCAGCCCGGGCGCATCGCCGGAATTTTCCGCAACACGGGCGTGCGCTTCCACCCGCGCGACCTTGGGCTCTCCCGCCGGGAAATCGAGCAGGCCTTGCTCACGCTCGGCGATTACGTGGGAAGCGAGGGCCTGTTTCATACGATAATCAATGAGGCTCCGCCCGGCCCGGAGAACATGAAAACATTGCTCTCAGGCCTCAAGTTTTAGCGGACCGGCGATTGAAGGAGGTCAACATGCGCACGGCCTTGGTGATCAGCCCGCACGCGGACGACGCCGCGGCTTTCTGCGGCGGCACGCTGGCGAAGTTCGCGGGGGAGGGGTGGAAGGTGGTCCTGGTCCGGGTCACCGACGACTGCAGGGACTCGGTGGGCCTTACTCTCGAAGAGACGAAGCAGCGCAACGCGGACCAGCTTCAAGACGCCGCGCGGAGCCTGGGCGTTTCCGAGATCGTCGAGCTCGGCTACGAGACGGACTGCCTGGCGGACGCGTCGGAGGTCGAGCTGCGCGGCAAGATCGTGTATCTTTTCCGCAAGCATCGGCCCTACGCCGTGTTCAGCTTCGACCCCTTCGGCCTCTACGAGGACAACATGGACCACGTCCGCGTGGCCCAGGCCGTGTACGAGGCCTTCTGGGTGTCCGCCTTCGACCTGCATCACCCGGAACATTTCCGGGAAGGGCTCGCGCCTTTCTCGGTGTGCGAGCGTTGGTTCTTTGCGCGCGAGCTCGTCAAGGCGGACCACGCCGAGGACGTCACCGATTTCATCGGCCCAAAGATTGACGCCATGAACGCGCACCGGGAAATGGTCAGGAACATGCTCAATCGCTTCATTCTGCAGCTTCGGACCTGGGGCCGGCGCTCGCCGCTGCTCGAGAGCGTAAAGGACGGCGACCCGCGGGGCCTGCTCGAGGCTTTCCTCACCGAACAGGCCAAGGCCGTGGCCGCGGAGTTCAAGCTGGCGGAGGGCCGCCTGGCGGAAAAGTTCCGCCTCGAACGCTTCGGCGATTTGGAGGGGTTGTTCCAGCTCTTCTCCGAGCCGATCCCGGGCGCGCCCGGGCCGGTGCGCCGCGACGGGCTTGACCCGCCCCCGGCGGGCTGAAGCGGAGGACGCGGACCATGGGCGACAAGACCGCCGGAAAAATCCGGAACGTCGGCAGCATGGGGCTGGGCTATCTCGTCAACTCCGCCCAGGAGATTTCCCTGCCGCTGCTCTTTCCCGCCATCAAGGAGTCTTTTGTCCCGGCGCTCACCAACGCGAACCTGGCGGTCATAGACGGGGTGAGGGTCATCGTCCAGACCTTGCTCTCTCCCTTGTGGGGCATGGCCTCGGATTATTACAGCCGCAAGAAAGTGCTGGTGATCGGGACCGGACTCTGGGGAGGGCTCACCATTCTCTGCGGCTTTTCCACCAACTACTGGCACCTGCTCGCGAGCTGGATCATCGCCTGTATCGGGATCGGCGCCCTGGTGCCCGCCGGCTTCTCCATGCTCGCCGATCTCTACGGGCCCCGCGAGCGCGGCAAGGCCATCGGGATCCTGAACGCGCTGGGCATGTCCGGCCTTGTCATCGGCGCGCTCGGGCTGGGAGCCCTGATGGGGATGACCGAGGCTAGGGCCGGGGCCGCTCCGGCCCTGCGGGCGGACGCGGCGTGGCGCTACGGGTTCTTCGCGATCGGCGGCCTCAGCATTCTGGCGGCGGCCGTGATCGCCATTTTCATCCGCGAGCCGGCGCGCGGCAGCGCGGAGCCGGAGCTGGACGACCTGGCCGCCGACCTGGCCGCGTCCCAGTTCCGGTTCAAGGCCGAGGACGTTCGGGTGATCCTGCGCTCCCGGACCGTGATCTATTGTTTCCTCCAGGGCTTCTTCGTCCTGACCTCGCTCTTCCTGCTGTACAAGTTCTTCGCCACCTGGATGGTGGAGGAGCGCGGGTTCACGAACAGCAAGGCCGACCTGGTGTTCGGCATCATCATCGTGGGCCTGGTGCTTGGGACCCTGGTGGGTGGAGTGGCGGCGGACCGGGCCGAACAGAGCCGGCCGGCCACGGGCCGGGCCATGGTGGCCCAGTTCGCCATCCTCATGGTCATGCCCGCCATGGCCGCGCTCGTCACCCTGGCCCGGGGCCTTCCCGCCATCATCGCCTGCGCCGTCGTGATCGCTTTTTTCATCGAGTGGCCCCGCCGCGCCGCGCTGCAGCCCATGATCCAGAACGTCATGGCCCCGGAGCTGCGCGGGACCGCGCTGGCGCTGGCCGAGTTCTTCCAGGGCGGACTGGCCTCCATCCTCCTCATTTTCCTCGCCGTGTACTCGGACCGTTTCAGCCTGGACCGGGCCATGCTCTTCGGAGGCTGTGGCTGCCTGGCCGTGGCCTTTGTTTGCGGGTTCGGTTTTTACCGGGCCTATCCGGCGGACGTGGCGCGGCTGCGCGAGAACATGCGGCAGCGCCGGGAAGTGATCAAGGGCGGGAGCACGGGACCGGGATAAAAGAAAGGTAGGTGGAACCATGCGCATTGCAGCGGGGGCGGCGCTGGCGGCCGTTCTATTATTGGCGGCCTGCCAGCGGGAAAAAACGGCGGAAGACCAGGCGCGGCCCGATCGGCGCCTCGTGATCGCGGTGATTCCCAAGGGGACCACGCACGAGTTCTGGAAGACGGTGCACGCGGGAGCGGTGAAGGCGTCGCGCGAGCTCGGCGTGGACATCATCTGGAAGGGCCCGCTCAAGGAGGACGACCGTGAGGCTCAGATCAAGGTGGTGGAGGACTTCCTGAGCCGGGGCGTTTCCGGCATCGTGCTGGCGCCGCTGGACGACACGGCGCTGCGCGCGCCGGTGCGGAACGCGGCGCACAGCGGCATCCCGGTGGTCATCATTGACTCCGGCCTGAAGAGCGGCGACTACACGAGCTTTGTCGCGACCGACAACTTAAAGGGCGGCGAGCTCGCGGGCGAGCGGCTGGCCGAGCTGGTGGGAGAGAGCGGCAAGGTCATGATGCTGCGCTACATGGAAGGCTCGGCCAGCACGGGAAACCGCGAGCAGGGCTTCCTGGCCGCGATCGCCCGGCATCCGGGGATCACGGTCGTGAGCTCGAACCAGTACGGCGGCGCCACCACCGAGAGCGCTTACCAGGCCTCCGAGAACCTGCTCGCCCGGCTCAAGGCCCCGGACGGGAGCATCGGGGTGGACGGCGTTTTCTGTCCCAACGAGTCGTCCACCTTCGGCATGCTGCGCGCGCTGCAGGACGGAGGGCTTGCCGGCAAGGTCCGCTTCGTGGGCTTCGATTCCTCGACCAAGCTGGTCGAGGCCCTGCAAAACGGGGAGATTGACGCGCTGGTGATGCAGAACCCCATGCTCATGGGATACCTCGGGGTCAAGACCATGGTCCTGCACCTGCGCACGGAGCCCGTCGAGAAGAGGATTGACACCGGCGTCACCCTGGTCACCCGCGCGAACATGAGCGAGCCCGGGATTAAAGAGCTGCTCGAACCGGACAACGCAAAATGGCTGAACGAATAGATACGCCGCTCCTCACCATGCGGGGCGTGAACAAGGCCTTCGGCGCCACCACGGCGCTTGACGGCGTGGACTTCGCGGTCGCGGCCGGAGAGGTGCACGCGCTGGTCGGGGAGAACGGCGCGGGCAAGAGCACGCTCATGAAGGTGCTCTCGGGAGCACAGCGGCCCGACGCGGGAGAGATGACGCTCGCCGGCGCGCCGTACCGGCCGCGCGACCCGCTGGACGCCCGGCGCTCGGGCGTGGCCATGATCTACCAGGAGCTGTCGCTGGCGGGCCACCTCACGGTCGAGGAGAACATCGTGCTCGGCCTGGAGCCCATGCGCCGCGGGCTGATAGATCGGCGCGAGGCGCGGAGGCTCTCGGAGGAAGCGCTCGCCCTGCTCGGCCATCCGGAGATCAGCGTGCGGGCCCGGGTCCAGAGCCTGTCCGTGTCGTCGCGCCAGATCGTGGAGATCGCCCGCGCCCTGGCTCTGGGATGCCGGGTATTGGTCCTGGACGAGCCCACCAGCGCGCTCTCCGGATCGGACGTGGAGCGGCTGTTCGAGTGCGTGCGGCGCCTTAGCGGGCAGGGCCGCGCCATCGTTTACATCTCGCATTTTCTGGAGGAGGTCACGCGGATCGCCGACCGGTTCACGGTGCTGCGCGACGGCAAGGTCGCGGGGTCCGGCCCGATTGCGGGGACCGGAGTTAACGAGATCGTGGGCATGATGGTGGGAAAGAAGATCGAGCAGATGTATCCGCGGGGGGCGCGCGCGGCCGGCGAGGAAGTTCTCTCGGTCGCGGACCTGGCCGGGCTGACCAAGCCGAATTCGGCGAGCCTATCGCTCAAGCGGGGAGAGGTCCTGGGCATCGCCGGATTGATGGGTGCGGGCCGGACCGAGCTCATCCGCGCGATCTTCGGGCTCGACCCGGTTCGGAGCGGCCGGATCAAGGTGGGCGCATACGTGGGCCCGGCCTCCCCGGCGCGGCGCTGGGCGCAGGGCGTGGGGATGCTGTCCGAGGACCGCAAGGGCGAGGGGCTGGCCTTGCCGCTGACGCTGGCCGACAACATCACGTTGTCGCGGCTGGGCGGGCTGGGTCCGCTGGGGCTGGTGCTGCCGTCGCGGCGGGACGCGGCGGCGCGGCGGCGGATCGAGGAGCTGTCCATCCGCTGCCGGGGCCCGCGGCAGAGGGCCTCCGAGCTCTCCGGCGGCAACCAGCAGAAGGCCGCGCTCGCGCGCCTGCTCCATCACGACGTTGACGTGCTGCTGCTGGACGAGCCGACCCGCGGCATTGACGTGGCCAGCAAGGCGCGGGTGTACCGTCTGATTGACGAGCTGGCAACGGGGTCCCAAGGAAAGCGGGCCAAGGCGGTGCTGATGGTGAGCAGTTATCTGCCGGAGCTGCTCGGGGTGTGCGACCGGGTGGCGGTGATGTACCGGGGCCGTCTCGGTCCGGCGCGTCCCGTCGGCGGCCTCGACCAGCGGACGCTCATGCTGGAGGCCACGGGCCAGGGAGGGGCGGATGAATCCTGACGCGCCGATTGATGGCCCGGGCCGGGGCCCGCGCGACCTTTACGCGTGGCTCAACCTGCTGGGGCCGCTCCTCGCCCTGGCCGTGGTGTACGCGCTCTTCGCCGCGGCGGCGCCGGCTAGCTTCATGAGCGCGCTCAACCTCGAGACCATCGCCCGCCAGAGCGCGATCGTGGGCATCGCCGCGCTCGGCATGACGCTGGTCATCATCAGCGGCGGCATTGACCTGTCGGTGGGATCGGTGATCGCGCTGGCCACGGTGGTGATCGCGGTGCTCCTGCAAGCGGGCGTCCCGCCGCTCCTGGCGGCCGCGGGGGGGACGGCGGCGGCGGCGCTGTGCGGACTCGCGAACGGGGCGCTGATCACGCGGCTCAAGGTGGTGCCCTTCATCGTGACGCTGGGCACGCTCCTGGTGGTGCGCGGCGCGGCCAAGGGGATCGCGCACGAACAGAAGGTTGACGCTCCGCTTACCTGGCTGAACGATCTGCTCGCGGCGCTTGGGCCCAGCCGGCGCTTCCTGGTCGTGCCGCCGGGGGTATGGACCGCGGTCGCGCTGGCGCTCCTGGTGGCGGGTCTGCTTAAATACACGAAGCTCGGCCGTCATGTTTACGCCATCGGCTCGAACGAGGCGGCGGCCAGGCTGTGCGGGGTCGCGGTGGATCGCGTCAAGGTCATGGTTTACGCGCTGGCGGGGGCGTTCGCGGGCGTGGCCGGGGTGATGCAGTTCGCGCGGCTGACGGTGGGCGATCCGACGGTGGCGGTGGGCCTGGAGCTGGACGTGATCGCGGCGGTGGTGATCGGGGGCGGGAGCCTTTCCGGCGGCGAAGGCTCGGTGCTGGGGACCATGGTGGGGGCGCTGATCATGACGGTGATCCGGTCGGGATGCTCGCAGATCGGGCTGCCCAACTGGGTGCAGGAGATCGTGACCGGAGCGGTGATCGTGCTGGCGGTGGCCCTGGACCGGCTGCGCCACCGCCGCAAGCTTGAGGCGTGAGCCGGGAGGACCGTGGCCGCGCCCTTTAAACATTCTTGATAAGCGGGAGGCGCGCTGTTATATTGAATCGCGGGGAAGGATGAAATGGCGCTGCGTTACCACATCCGCGAGACCAGCACGGTCACGGACGAGGTTTTACAACGGATCATCAACGAAGAGGTCGGCCAGGGCTGGATCCTGGACGGCATCCAGTTCGCGCTGCGCGACTCCTCCAAACGGCCCTCCATGGCCTTCATCGTCTTCACCCGGGAAGCGGCGGAAGACGAGGAGGCATGATCCCATCCCGCCTCACTTCAGCCGGGTGTTGACGAACAGCTTTTCGAACTTGCGCGCGTCCTCATAGCGGGGGAATTTTTTCTCGAAGCGCTTGAACTCGGCGGTGTGGACGTCGCGCCTGCCGCCGTCTCCGGCCACCGGCGGGAACAGGGCGTGGAGGAGCTCGTGATACACGATGTACTCCACGAAGAATTCGGGCACGTCGGGGCTGTCGAGGCCGGGATGGATCTTGATGGTCTTGCTCCGGTGGCAGTAGCTGCCGAACTTGATGGTCCGGCGCGCCCGCCTTTTTCTCCTCGTCCCCCCGCTCGACCACGAGATGGCGACGCCGGGCACGCGGATGCCGTACTCGCGCCTCACCTTGTTGAGCACGCGGGTGAGGTCGAGGTGCCGGCCCGCGGAGCGCGCGGCCAAGCGGGGCGAGCTGTCCCGCGCCATGGCCTCGATGAGCGCCTGGTTATTATGGAGGAAGGCGTCAATGCGGCGGCGGCTCCGGGCGTCGGGCTTCAAGATGAAGCGGGCGAGCGCCTTCATGGTCTCGTGGTCCGCGGCGCGGAAGGCGCACTGCACCCGCGCGGTCTTTTGCCCGCCCTTGCCTTCCCGGACGGAGATCAGGGTGGAGCGGTTGGAGGTGAGGATGATCTTCACCGGCTCGGCGACCAGGGCGGCGAGCTCGGCCGTGAACTCGCGCTCGTCCTTGAGCCCGGCCGGCGTCAAGGGCCGGGCCAGGTCGAGCAGCGACAATTGGCGGGGCCCGGCCATTATTTCTTTTTCACCAGTTGCTCGGCGAGTCCCTCGACCTCTCCCGGCTCGGGGAAACGGTTGAGCGCGCGCTTGGAGAAGATTTGCCTGCCGTCAATCGCCACCTCGAAATCGCCGGTCTGGCCCACGGCGACGTCGGACTCGATGCCCAGCGTTCGCTTCAGACTATCCGCGAGGGCGACCGCCCTCGGCTTGTACCCTCACATCCCGCAGTAATTGATACGCCCCTTCATAGCTTGCCTCCTTTGATTGTTCCTATAAATATAGCGCGTGAGGCCATGACGGCAAGGCCTCCGTATCATTCATGGCCCCGCCTTTAAATGCGGGTGCGGCTCGGGCACGGGGACCGGGATCTTTTTCAGCTCCTCCCATTCCAGGCGCACGATGCGGGCCTTGAAGATCAACTGGTAGGCGAAGAGTCGCGGCCAGAGCCGGGCCAGCAGATGATAGGCCCGGGTCAGGAAATCCACGAATCCCTTCGCGCCGGGCAATGTGATGATGAGATGGAACGGGACCGGGGCGTAGCGCTCTTCCACGATGTTGAAGCCGGCCTGCCACAGGAGGTAGCGCGCCGTGACCAGGGTGAAGAAGCGGAGGTGGGTCCGGTCCATGACGCCCCGGCCCGTGTACTCGAAGCGGCCGGCCGCCAGCGAGAGCCGATACACCCACAGCGCGATGTTGGGCACGGACATCACCAACAGCCCGTCCTCCGTGAGATACCGGCGCGCGGCCATGAGCAGCTTCTCCGGCTCGGCCAGGTGCTCGACCACGTCGGCCAGCACCACGTAGTCGAAGTCGCGGCCGCAAGGCAGGCACAGCTCCGCGTTCAGGTCCGCGCAGTAATAGCCGTCGAGCCCGGCTATTTCCTCCGCCGCCACCCGGTCCACGCCCGTGACGCGGCAGCCCTTGGCCTTGAGCCGCGCCGCGATCAGGCCGTGGCCGCACCCTAAGTCGAGCACGTCCGAGCCCGGCTCGATCACGTCAATGATCTGCTCATGGGAGCTCGCCGGGAAATCCTTGTACTGGTACTCGGGCCCGGCCACCGGCACGTAGCGCTCCTTGCGCATGATCCCGAGCTGGTGCAGCCGGTAGCTCAGCACCGAGAGGACCACGTCGAGCGCGTACTTCATCCCGTTCACGTGGCAGATCTCGTCGCCGTAGTAGGTGGGGATCGGGACCTCCACGATCCGCTCGCCCGCCGCGAGGCCCTGGATGATGATCTGGGTGTCGAAGTGGAAGTCGTCGGTGTTGAGCTTGTACTGGATTTTCTGAAGCAGCCGGGTCGAGTAGAGGCGGTAGCCGGAGTGGAACTCGGTGAGGTCGAGACCCAGGATGAAGTTCTCGAAGGCGGTGAGCACGCGGTTGCCCAGGTACTTGTACATGGGCATGCCGCCGGCCCGGGCCGCGCCCGGCTCCAGCATCCGCGAGCCGAAGACGACCTCGGCGCCCTGTTCCAGGGTGGGCAGCATCAGGTCCGGCAGGTATTCGGGAGCGTACTGGCCGTCGCCGTGGAGCAGGAGCACGTAGTCGTAGCCCTTGGCGATGGCGTACTCGTAGCCCAGCTTCTGGTTGCCGCCGTAGCCGTAGTTGCGGGGGTTCTTGTAGAGCGAGACCTTTTCGAGCCGGGCCTCAGCCAGGTACTCGCGGGTGACCTCCACGGTGCGGTCGCGCGAGAAGTCGTCAAAGATGTAGATCTCGGTGAGGACCTCGTAAATCTCGGGCGGGATGCGGCGCAGCACCGCGGCCAGCCGCTCCATGGCCTCGTAGGCCACGATGAACACGGCGTAGCGGGGAAACTTGTCGCCCAGCCTCCGCTTGTGCTCGACCACCGCCCGGACCTTGGCCTGGTCCGGCCGGATCATTTTTTCGGTGTGGTCAGCTTCCGCCATCTCCGATCCATCATGCCTGAATTAGTTCCTGTTGCGAAACTCCATCTTAACGTGCGGCTTGCCGCTTTGGAGTGCGCGCGGCTTGCCGCCGCTTTAGCGAGCCGGGAGCTTGCTCCCGGCGGAGTCTCGGCGATCACAAGACCCGGGAGCGCTTCCGGCTTGCTCTCAATGGATTGAAGAGCTGTTCCGGGTTCCGGCAAGCAAGCTTGCCGATCTAAAGCGGCGGCAAGCCGCGCGCACTCCAAAGCGCCGGGCCGGCGCCTTTCGCTACAGGAACGAATTAAAAGGTATACCCGATGGCGGAGGAGGTCAACCGGCCGCGGCTTCCCGGCCCTTGACAACAATAAAGTCAGGTGATACATTGTAGTTACAATGAGTAACGATGACGAGGAGGGGCCATGGTCAAGAGGCTCACCAAACACGGGAACAGCCTGGCGCTGGTGATTGACCGGGGCGTGCTCGATCTCCTGGAGATTGACGCCGATACTCCGCTCTCGGTCAAGACCGACGGCAAGCGCCTGATCATCTCGCCGGTCCGCGATCCGGGTCGGGAGAAAAAATTCCGGCGGGCGCTTGGCGAGGGCAACCGGAAGTATGGCCGGATGCTGAAGCGGCTGGCGGACTAGCCATGCCTCCGGTCCCGACCTTCCTGGACCTGGACGAGGTCCTGGACATCCACCGCGACCAGATCGAGCGCTATGGCGGCAGCGATGGGGTGCGCGACCTGGGCCTGCTCGAATCCGCCCTGGCCATGCCCCAAGCGGGATTCGGGGACCAGTTCTTCCATGCCGATATTTATGAGATGGCCGCCGCCTACCTGTTCCATATCGTGAAGAACCATCCCTTCGTGGACGGCAACAAAAGGGCCGGGGCCGTGGCCGCTTACGTCTTTCTCAAACTCAATGGCTATTCCCTCACCGCGTCCGGCGCGGCATTCGAGAAAATGGTCCGGCAGGCAGCCCAAGGAAAAGCCGACAAGACCGGGGCCGCGGAATTTTTCAGGAAGCATGCGCGCAAAGACTGACAGGCCACGGACCTCGATCAATTCCGATCGCTGCCTGCATCCTCCTCCATCTCCAGTGCCTCGGTGAGCTTGTGGGCGGAGAGACCCGGGGAAGTTATCGCCGGGCGAGCGTCTCAGCCGGCGGGGTTGAGTGCGGGCTTTTTGCGGGCGTGTTGCTGGGTCGGGGGGCGGCCGGTTTGGGGGGACGGGGGCAGGATGCCGCGGTTGGTGAGGAGGGATTCGAGCCTGGCGGTGTTGCGGGCGCCGGCCTGGGCCAGGCCAAGGATTCGGGCCTTGATCGCGGGATCATCGTCGGCGGCGAGGCGGGAAAAATACTCGCTGATGTCAATTTCCAGGATGGAGGCGATGCGGAGCGCGTCGGTGAGAGAGGGCGGGGCGGAGCGGCTGATGCCGTCCACCGCGGCGATGGCGTTGGTAATTGGCTCGGGCTCCGCCGCGGTCTTGCCGGCGCGGGTCGGGGCGCCGATGGCCGGCAGGACCTCGTTACGGATGATGTCGAGGTGCGCTAACGCATTCCGGCCCAGCCCGGAAAAGAGCGCGGAAGCCTCTTCGTCCTCGCGGAACAGATCGCCGAACCACATATAAAGCCCGCCGACTTTTTGCTCCAGCACGCCGAGCGCCTGAAAAATATCTCCCTGCTCTCCCATGTCCTTGCCCTTTCACTGCTTCCAACGGGTCTGATGATTATACAACTGTAGATTCGTATACCATATTCGGGGGCCGGTTGGCAAGGGGCAATGCAAAATTGTTTTTTGCGGGCGGGGAGGGCGGCTGATACAATATGGCCCACGTTCGGAAGAGATGATGGAGCGAATTCATAATGGGTCCGGTACGGCGAGGGGAGGGCGGTTTGCTCTCCTTATCTTGTTACTGACCGCCGTCTCCCTGGTTCTTATGCCGGGGGTTTCCGGTCCGGCGGATCCCTCCCCGGGTCCGGCCGCGGTGAGGATCGTCTATCTCCCGATCGTGGGCAAGAAGGCGACGCTGGAACGGTTCAAGCCTTTGACCGAGCACCTCCAGAAAACCCTGAACCTGCCGGTGACGGCGGTGTCGTTTAATGATTATGACGAGGTGGTCGTGGCGCTGGCCAAGGGCGAGTTCGAGGCGGCGTATCTGAGCCCGGACACGTACGTGCAGGCGGCGGAGGTCGCGAAGCTTGTGCCGGTGGCCATGGAGCTTGACCGGGAGGGCAACCCGGGCTATCGCGCGGTGTTGATCTGCCGCTCGGACAAGAAGTATCTGAAGGTTGACGACGCGCGGGGCGGCGTGCTGGCGCTGCTCAAGAATACCACGTCCACCTCGGGCTTCCTGGTGCCGCTCAATTATTTCCTGCAGGTGCGCAAGGAGACGCCGGAGTCGTTCGCGGGCAAGGTCGAGTTCGCGGACGACCATGCCAAGGTGATCAGGGGCGTGCTGAGCGGGGCCTATGACCTGGGCGCGACCAATGACATGGACCTCAGCCGCACCATGCAGGCGGAAAACATCCCGGCCGGAACGTTTAGGGTGTTGTGGACGAGCGAGCTGATCCCGGGCTCGCCGGTGTGCGTGCGGCGGGACCTGAGTCCGGAGTTCAAGGCCGCGTTCCTGGCTGCTCTGCTCAAGTTCAACGAGGACGCGAAGGGGCTTCAGGCGCTGGAGATCGGCGGTTACGCCCGGGCCGCTGATCAGGACTACGCGCTGGTGCGCCGGCTGGACCGCGCGAACCGCTGAAAAATTCCGGACGCATCAGCAGGCCGGACATTCCCGTCCGGCCCCGCCCGATCACGCCGCCGTGACTGCAATCACGGGATCCACTCGTGCTCGCGGTACCAGTTGATGGTCTGCTTCAGGCCTTCCACCGCGTTCGGCCATTTCCACTCGAAGCCCAGCTCTTTGAGCCGGGTCACGTCGTAGTAGTTGTCGGAGGTCGTGTACCCGATCCAGTCGCGGTCGAGGCGGACGTTGAGCTCATTGGCGAGCCCGCGCTCCTCCACCAGCCTGGCCCACCGCTTTCGAATGTAATTGTTGACGGGCTTCAATAGCCCGAGCGGTATGAGGGGGGCGATGGCCCCGATGCCGGTCATCATGGGCTTGATGAAGGGTACCCATTCCTTGACTTCGAGTCCGACCGGCTCGGCCAGGGCCCTGATGAAGGTCGGTCCGTCGAGGGGGTTGGGGTCGGCCACGTTAAAGGCCTTGCCCACGCTGCCCTCGGAGATTGCCACCTGGAGCGCGGCGCGTCCCACGTCCTCCACATGCACGTGCGAGCTCCGCGGCCCGGACTTGAGGCCCCAGATGTCCGGCCGGCCGCCGGCCTTGATCATCGTCATGACGCCGATGAACATGGCGTGTCCGTACTTGGCGCGCGGTCCGTAGACCAGGGTGGGACGGATGGAGCTCACGGGCAGGCCGTGCTTGTCATGGAACTCGAAGGCGGCCAGCTCGCCTCGGTACTTGCTCTTCTCGTAGTGGTTGCGGGGCCGCTTGGGGTCGTCCTCCTTGCAGGGGCAGCGCACGGGCTTGCCGTATACGCCGACGGTGGCGACCTGCACGAAGCGGGTGAGGTTCGGGGCATGCTTGAGCACGGCCTCGCACACGTTGCGCGTGCCCTGGTGGTTGACCTGTTCAAGGAGTTGGGCGGAGGCCCCTAAGTCGAACAGCCCGGCCACGTGCACCACCACGTCCATGCCCGCGACCGTCTGGCCCAGCGCCTCAAGGTCGCTAAGCTCGGCCGGGACCACCTCCAGCCCCCGCTTCGTAAGCTCCCCGAAGTTCGAGCCCGGCCGGTCCGAGGCCCTCACCTCATGACCGGCCGCCATAAAAGCGTCCACCACCGACAGACCCACCAGCCCGGTGGCGCCGTTCACCATTACCTTCATGCTCATTCCCCCTTATCACTGCTCGTGGAGCGGCTGGAGCTTGAGCTATTAACGCCGTCCCCGTAAGCGCCCGCTGGTTGCAAAAGTATAGGCACCGGACCAGCCGGAATGCAAGCCGGCTCCCCGCGTCTTCTTGTGATGATGATGTTTTTGACGCGGAACGCTGCTCCTGAATCTTCCAACCCGCCGGCTCGGACCCAATATCAGTCCAACATTAAAATGCTTTAACCTGGACTTGACAAATGATGGGAATGCTCGGAAACTGGAAATAAAGGAAAAGCCTGAATCGCGAGGGCCTTCAGCCGCATCGCAAGCAAGGGGATGAAAGGGACGCTTTCCCTTGACCGCGAATATCGTTTGTTATAGAATAAATTGGCCCTTTGATTTTCCAACCGGTCAAAGGGCGGAGCTGGCATTTAATGGCCAAAGACAAAGACAAATTCATCAACAAGGCCCAGACCCTGCTCAAGAAAGGGCAGGTGGACAAGGCCATCAAGGAGTACGAGAGCGCCCTGGAGCTGGACAAGAAGGACGTCCGGCTTTACATGCGGCTGGGCGACATTTACGCCAAGAAAAAAGACAATGAGAAGGCCATTGAAAATTACCTCGCGGCCGCCAAATACCTGACCAAGGACGGCTTTTATTCCCGCGCCGCCGCCGTTTACCGCCAGATCCTGTCCGTTGACGACGCCAGGATAGAGATTGTCCAGCAGCTCGCCGACCTCTATACCAAGCTCGGCCTCAACAACGAGGCCATGGCCCAGTACCAGAAGATCGCCACCAATTTCGAGCGCGACGGAAAACTCAAGGAAGCGCTCGACGTCATGCAGAAGATGCTGGACCTGGACCCCAAGAACGTCATCTTCGCCACCAAGCTGGCCGAGCTCCACTACAAGGGCGGCGACAAGGAGCTGGGCTACCGCGCCTTCCGCCGGGCCCTGGACCAGCTCCAGCAGGAGGGGCGTTACGAACAGTACGTCAAGCTCCTGGAAAAGCTCGCCAAGGCCGACCCCGAGAACCTCGAAAACTTGAAGGAGCTCGCCCAGATCTACGTCGAGCACGAGCAGTGGGACCGCGCCTTCGTGGTGCTGGGCCGCATCCACCAGAACAATCCCGAGGACATTGACGTGCTCGGGCAATTGGGCAACGCCGCGCTCAAGGCCGGAAGGCCGGACGACGCCGTCAAATACCTGAAGACCCTGGCCGGGATCTACAAGAGCAAGGGGCTTCGGCAGCGGTTCAAGGAGGCATTGCGCAGGGTCCTGCAAATCCACCCCGACGACCCCGAGGCCCGGGCCATCGTGGGCGAGGGCGAGACCATGCTCAAGGACCATCCGCCCGAGGAGATCGAGGAGGTGATCGAGGGTCCGCTCGAGGTACTGGAAGAGGCCGAGAGCGCGGAAGAGGTCCTGATCGAGTCCGGCCCGCCGGTGGAAGAAGGGCCCAAGAAGGCGCTGACGCCCGACCAGATCATGGAACACTTGACCGAGGCCGGAGTGTATCTGAAATATGGACTGCGCGACAAGGCCCTCCACCACATCCAGATGGTGCTCAAGGCCGACCCTGATAACATCAGGGCCCACCTCGCCTTGAAGGACATCCATTTCGAAGCTGGAAAGACCGACCTCGCCATCAAGGAGCTGGAGTGGGTCGCCAAAAACGGCGTCAAGCGGAGCGCCGCCGATGCCGCCCTCGTCGCCGTCCAGGAGTGGCTGCGCCTCGAGCCGGAAAACGCCGGCGCTAAAAAGCTCCTGGCCGAGATCAAATCCAAGGTCACTTCTGCCCCCGCCCCGCCGCGCGCCGAGGCCGAAGTTATCCATGAGGCCGAGGAGGCGGTGGAGGAAGAGGTGATTGAGGAGGCCGCTCCCCTCGAAGAAGAAGAGATCGAGTTGGAAGAGGAAGAGCCGGCCGAGGTCATAATGGAGGCCGAGGAAGAGCCTGAAGAAGAAAAAGCGCCGCCCAAACCCGCGGCCAAGCCAACTCCTCCGCCCGCGCCGGCCGCCAAGCCGGCCGCGCCTCCCCGGCCCGCGCCCGCGGCACAGGCCGGCGGGGCCGAGGCCGAAGAGATCGAGATCGAGGAAGAGATCGAGGAAATCGAGGTTGAAGCGGGCGACAAGGCGCCCAAGCCCCCGGCTCCGGAAAAAGTCGCGGCCCGGGCCGCCCCGGAAGAGATAGCGGTCGAGGAAGAGACCGTGGTCATGGAAGAAGAGGAGCCGGAAGAGGAAGAGGTCGTTGTAGAAGAGGAAGAGGTTGCGGAGGAAGAAGCGGAGGAGGAAGAAGTCGCGGCCAAGCCGGCCAAGCCGCCAAAAGCCGCGCCCCCGCCCAAGCCCGCGGAACCGGCCAAGCCGGCCCCCAAGCCCGCGCCGGCTGCCGCCAAGGCCGGCGATTTCGCCGACGACCTGGAAGAGGCGGAATTTTATTTGCAGCAGGGACTGAACGACGAGGCCAAGAAGATTTACCTGATGATCCTGCATCAGGACCCCACCCATGCGATCAGCCTGAGAAAATTAAAGGAGCTGGAGCAGGGGGAACCCGAGGAGGTCGTGATCAGCCAGGGCGAACCGGCCGTGGCCTATACCGAGGAACCGGTCGCGGCCGTTGCTCCTCCGCCCGCGCCGCCGCCCCCGCCTGCCGCTCCGCCTCCTCCACCCAAGGCGGCTGCGCCGCCTCCGCGCCCCAAGGCGGTCAAGCCACCACCGCCGCCCGCGGCCAAAGCCCCGCCTCCGCCACTCAAGGCGGCCCCGCCGCCTCCCGTCGCCGCAGCCCCGCCTCCGCCCGCCGCGGAAGCGCCCTCTCCGGAAACCAGCGTGCCCGAGCCTTATGCCGACACCGCGGCCATCGAGCCGCCGCCAGGGCAGCCCGTGCCCGTCCCCGACATAGCGCCGCCCGCGCCGGAGCCTGAACCCTATGTGGAGCCGCCCCCGGCTCCTCCCGAGCCGGTGATGCCGGCCGCGCCCGCCGCCGAGAATTTTGATCTCAGGGCCGAGATCGGCGAGGACGAGCCCGCGGACAAGGGCTTCTTCGTGGGCCCGGCGCCCAAGCCCGCGGCCGGGCTTTTCGAGCAAGCCGGGGATGACGATGGCGGGCTGTTCGATCTGGCCGCGGAGCTGGAAAAGGACGAGGAGCTCTCCGCGGCTTCTTCGCACGGTCTGGGAAGCACGGCCGAGGAGTTCAGCTTCGAGGAAACGCTCCAGGCCTTCAAGAAGGGCGTGGCCCGCACCATCTCCGAGCACGACTCGTCCACCCATTATGACCTCGGCATCGCCTATAAGGAGATGGGGCTTTACGACGAGGCCATCCAGGAGTTCCTGACCTCGTCGCGCGACCCGGCCCGCTACTTCGAGTGCATGCTCATGAGCGCCATGATCATGCGGGAGAAGGGCGAACTGGACAAAGCATTGCGCACCTGCAAGACCGCGCTGCTCACCCCGGGCGCGCGGGAGAACCAGTCGGCCACTCTTTATTTCGAGATGGCCCAGGCCTTCACCGCCGGCAAGGACCAGGGCCGGGCCAAGTGGTCGCTCGACCAAGCCAAGGCCATGCACATGGACCATCCCGAGCTGGACCACATGCTGGCGGAGTTGAAGGCCGTCGCGGCGGTGCCGGTGGCCCTGGAGGAGGACGTGGCGGAAGTAGCAGCGGTTACGCCGCCGGAGGAGACGGAAATTGATCTGGACAAGGCCCTGGGCCTCGAGCCGGAACCGGAACCGGAGCCGGAACCAGGATTGGACGCCTCCGCGCTCGACGAGGAAACGGCCGCCCCGGCCGTCCCCGCAGAGCCCCTCTCCGAGGAGCCGGTGGCCTACGGTGTTTCCGAGGGGACGCCCGAAACCTATGGAGAAGTCCAGCCGCCGGCGGACGCCGGCCCGCCCCCCTCCCGCGAGCAGACCTCATGGGAAAAAGCCGCACTCGAACAGCCCGAGGCCCAGCAATCGGCCCAGCCCGCCGAGCAGCCCAAAAAGAAACGCAAAAAAATTTCCTACGTCTGACCGGTTTGATCCGCCGCCCTTTTCACCCTAAAATAAAATTATTGAACAAGGATGTGCAGGATATTCAGGATAAAAAATCCTGTCCTTGACATCCTGAATATCCTTGTTAATGAATTCTTTGGTTGCGGCATTGAGCCGCGCTGGAGAATATTTAATCGGCTGCAGTAACCAGGAACGAGGCAGTAATGAAGGATTTATACTCCGGAAACGAGGCCATCGCCCGGGGCGCGTGGGAGGCCGGATGCAAGGTCGCCAGCGCCTATCCCGGGACCCCCAGCACCGAGATCATCGAGAACATCATCCGTTACCCCGAGATCAACGCCGAGTGGTCGCCCAATGAAAAGGTGGCGCTGGAGGTCGGCGCCGGCGCGGCCATGGCCGGGGCCCGCGCCCTGGTGGCCATGAAGCACGTGGGCGTCAACGTGGCCGCCGACCCGCTCTTCACCCTGAGCTACACCGGGGTCAAGGGCGGACTGGTCGTGGTCACCGCCGACGACCCCGCCATGCACTCCTCCCAGAACGAGCAGGACAGCCGCCATTACGCCCGCGCGGCCAAGCTCCCCATGCTCGAACCCGCCGACTCGCGGGAGTGCCTCGAATTCGTCAAGCTCGCCTTCGCCATGTCGGAGGAGCACGACTGCCCGGTCATGCTCCGCACCACCACCCGCATCTCCCACGGCCTCTCCCTGGTGAGCCCGGGTGAGAGGGCGGCCGGTCCCGTCGAGATCAAGGTGGAGAAAAACCCGGGGAAGTGGGTCATGCTGCCGGCGTTCGCCCGCGGCCGGCACCCGCTGGTCGAGGACCGGATGAAGAAGCTCATCGAGGTCTCCGAAAAATTTCCCGGCAACCGGATCGAGCCGGGCGATAAGAAGATCGGGATCATCACCTCGGGAGTCGCCTACCAGTACGCGCGGGAGGCGTTCCCGGACGCGAGCTTTTTAAAGCTCGGCATGGTCTGGCCGCTTCCCGAAAAGATGATCCGCGAGTTCGCGGGCATGGTGGAGAAGTTGTTCGTGGTGGAGGAGCTGGATCCGTTTTTGGAGATGAACGTTCTCGCGCTCGGCATCGCGGTCACGGGCAAGGCCGTGTTCCCGATCCTGGGCGAGCTGTCGCCGGCGCTGGTCCGGGCCGGCGTCACCGGCGAGCCGCGGCCGCCCGCGTATCCGCCGGACCCGAGCCTGCCGCCGCGGCCGCCCATCCTCTGCCCCGGCTGCCCCCACCGCGGGCTGTTCACCGCGCTCGCCCGCCTCAAAGCATTCGTCTGCGGCGACATCGGCTGCTACACTTTGGCCGCGCCGCCTCCGCTCTCCGCCCTCGACACCTGCCTGTGCATGGGCGCGGGAATCGGCCAGAGCTTCGGCATGGAGAAAGCGCTCGGCGATCAAGCCCAGGGCAAGGTCTGCGCCGTGATCGGCGACTCCACCTTTTTCCATTCCGGCATCACGCCGCTCATGGACATGGTCTTCAACCGGAGCAAGGGCACGGTCATCATCCTCGATAACCGCACCACCGCCATGACCGGAAGACAGGGCAACCCCGGCGCCGGCTACGACGCCTGCAACGAGGTCTGCCGGGCCGTTGACCTCGAAGACCTCGCCCGCGGGCTCGGAGTCGGCCGCGTGCGCACCGTCCAGCCCTATGACCTTGACGCGACCGAGCAGGCGCTGTGCGAGGAGATGAACGCCGGCGAGCTCTCGGTGGTGATCGCCAAAGGGCCGTGCATGTTGATCCCGGCCGCCAAGGAAGTGAAAAAGCCGCCGCTTCAGGCGGACGCCGCAAAATGCACCGGCTGCAAAATCTGCTTCAAGGTCGCCTGCCCGGCCATTTACTGGGTCGCCGGGGAGGGGACGTATCTTACAAGGGACGGCAAGACGAAGAAGCGCAAGGGCTATGTAACGATTGATCCGCTCTTCTGCACCGGCTGCGGGGTCTGCGCGCAGGTGTGCGAGTTCGACGCAATCAAATAGATGTAAGGAAGGGACAATGGCGGTAACAAATGTCCTGATCGCGGGGGTTGGCGGCCAGGGGATTATCCTGGCCTCCGACGTGATGGCCAAGACCGCGGCCGACGCGGGCCTGGACGTGAAGAAGTCCGACGTGCACGGCATGGCGCAGCGCGGCGGAGCGGTCACGAGCCACGTCCGCTTCGGCGCCAAAGTCTACTCGCCGCTGATCCCGGAGGGGGAGGCGGACATCATCATGTCGTCCGAGCTTCTGGAGGCCGTGCGCTGGCTGCCGTTCCTGAAAAAGGGCGGCCGGATCGCGGTAAGCATGCAGCGCATCCCGCCGCCCACGGTGGCCCGCGGCGAGCAGCCGTATCCGGAGGACACGCTGGACCGGCTGCAGAAGATTGATCCGCGCCTCGTGGCCATGGACTGCCTCGCGCTCGCCAGAGCGGCCGGCAACGAGCGCACCGCAACCATCGTCCTGCTCGGCGGCCTCTCCGGCCTGCTCCCGTTCCCCGAAGACGCCTGGATCGAGCGGCTGAAAAAAGAGGCCCCGAAAAAAGTGGTGGACGTGAACGTCAAGGCATTCCTCTCCGGCCGGGCGAAAGCGAGATAAACAAGCCTTCCATTTTCATTTCGCTCTTTCAGCGATACAATAAAAGCCTGCTCAGAGAAAAGGATCGAGCAGCGAGGAGCGAGGAGCGAGGGGTTCCGGAGAATTCCCTCGATTCCCGCTCCTCGATCCTCGCTTTTTTTCATGATTTCAGGGCGCCGCCTCTCGGCATGAGGAGCTGTTTTGATGGTTGTACTTATCGTCACTTGAAGGGGGAACGACTTATGGACCGTACCAGGATATATGGAGGGTTGATCTGCATCGCCGTGCTGATCTGCGGATTGCTGTTCATGATCGGCGTGTTCAAGGGAAGCTACATCGCTCTGGCCATGCCCGTCACCGTGATCACGCTCACGCTCTTGGGCCTCGTCTTCTGGATCGGATATACCATCTGGAGCATCAAGATCGAGCCGCCGGATGAAAAATAGCCCGCGCCCCGATCCGCCTCCGAGGAATGGCCCGTGAAAATCTGCGTCACCAGCTACCGCGGCAACATGTACAGCGGCGGGCAGGGCATCTACCTGTATTACCTCACCCGCGAGCTTGCCGCGCTCGGGCACGAGCTCACGGTGCTGGTGGGTCCTCCCTATCCCGCGGACATGCCGTGGGCGCGCGTGATCCGGATTCCCAACGAGAACTTTTACGCGGTCAAGACCGACTGGCTGCCCAAGCCCGACCCGCTCCGCATCTTCTTGCCGCTCAATTTCTACGAGTTCGCGGCCACCCGGCTCTGGTTCTTCCCCGAGATGTTCGCCTTCTCCATGCGGGCCTATCACAAGCTGATCGAGCTGTACCAGCAGGGCGAGCGCTTCGACGTGATCCACGACAACCAGTGCCTGGGCTACGGGCACCTGTTGATGAAGGCGTTCGGCGCTCCGGTGATCGCCTCGATCCACCACCCGCTGGGCATGGACCGGGCCGCGGACTTCGAGCAGACGCAGGGGCTCGTCGAGCGGGCGCGGCGCGTGGCGTTTTATCCGTTTTTCATGCAGCCGCTGGTGGCGCGGCGGATGGACCTGTGGATCTCCGGGTCGCGGGACTCGGCCGACGCGGTGGCCGAGGTGTTCAAGCTCGACCGGGCCAAGATGCGCGTGATCTACGACGGTGTTGACGAGAAGGTTTTCAACATGGAGAGGGCCGCGGAGAAAATTCCCCGCCGCCTGATCTTCGTGGGCAACACCGAGGACCGGAAGAAGGGCATCCTCTATCTGATGCAGGCTATGGCGCTGTTGCCCGGCGACGTGAAGCTCACGGTGGTTGACGGATGCAGCAAATGGAAATTTTTCGCCAACTGGCTGATCGAGAAGTACCGGCTGCAGGGCCGCGTCGAGTTCCTGGCCCGCGTCCCGGCCGAGCAGCTCGCGGACGAGTATCGGCGGTCGGAGATAGCGGTGGTCCCGTCGGTGTATGAGGGGTTCGGTCTGCCGGCGGCGGAGGCCATGGCCTGCGGGGTGCCGGTGGTGTCGTCGGACGGCGGCGCGCTGCCGGAGGTGGTGGGCCGCGAGGGCGACGGGATCATCGTGCCGAAGAAGGACGGCAAGGCGCTGGCAACGGCGCTTCAGCGCCTGCTCGGTGACGCCGGGCTCCGGCGCGAGCTCGGCCTGCGCGGCCATCGCCGCGTGATGGAGCGGTTCACCTGGCGGCAGATGGCGGTCCGCACCGCCGAGGTCTACGAGGAAGCAGCGGGGCGTCAGGCGCGATGCTGACCGTGGATTACGATCTGCTGGACGTGCGGCCGGGCCAGGCCTTGCTCGACGCGGGCTGCGGCGCGGGCCGGCACTCCTTCGAGGCCTTCCGCCGCGGCGCGCGGGTCTCGGCCATGGACTACGACGTCGCGGAGTGCCGCAAGGTGCTCTACTCGTTTGCCACGGTGGCCGAGCGCGACCGGGAAAAGGGCGGGTCCTGGAACTTGGTGCGCGGCGACGTGATCCGCCTGCCGTTCGCGGATCAGAGCTTTGACCGGATCATCTGCGCCGAGGTCTGCGAGCACCTGCACGAGGACATGCGGGTGCTCCGGGACATGGCGCGCATCTTGAAACGGGGCGGGCGCATGGCCGTGACCGTGCCCACCACCTTCAGCGAGGCGGTGTACGGCTGGATCGAGCCGTTTTATTTTGAGAACCCGGGCGGACACGTCCGCATCTTCACGCCCTGGGAGCTCGCGGCCAAGCTCCGGCGCGCGGGCCTGAAAATCTACGGCGTCCGCCACGCGCACGGCTTCCATACGCCGTACTGGCTCCTGCGCTGCATCTTCGGGCTGACGAACGAGGACCATCCGGTGTCCAAGGCCTACCGAAAATTTTTGGAGATGCAGATCATGTCGCCGTTCATGACCAGGGTGGAAAAGAAAATATTTGACCGCATCTGTCCGAAAAGCATTATAATCTATGCCTGGAAGCCATAATAAGGGTTTGTGGTTTGGGGTTTGTGGTTTGTGGTTAAATGGAGGGGGCAAATGTTTGCAAACCACAAACCCTAAACCATAAACCACAAACCGTTGTCTTTAAATGGAGGACATGATGGGAGCCAGGAAGACCAACAACAAGAATAAGACCCTGGTGCTGGGATTGCCCAAGGGCAGCTTGCAGGAGGCCACGTTCGCGCTGTTCAAGAAGGCGGGGTGGAACATCCGGGTGGGCGAGCGTTCGCTGACGCCGGCGGTGGACGACGCGGAGCTGTCGTGCCTTTTGATCCGGGCGCAGGAGATGGCGGGCTACGTGGAGCAGGGCGTGTTGGATGCAGCGCTCACCGGCCGGGACTGGGTGGTGGAGCAGGGCGCGAGCGTGAAGGAGATCTGCGCTCTCACCTACTCGAAATCGTCCTTCCGCAAGGTGCGCTGGGTGGTGGCGGTGCCGGAGGACAGCGCGGTCCGGCGGGTCAAGGACCTTCAAGGCAAGCGCATCGCCACGGAGGCCGTGAACATGACCCGTCGTTACCTGCGGAGGCACGGGGTCAAGGCGGACGTGGAGTTCTCGTGGGGCGCGACCGAGATCAAGCCGCCGCTCTTGGCCGACGCCATTGTCGAGCTGACCGAGACCGGCTCGTCGCTCCGCGCCAACAACCTGCGCATCCTGGACACGGTGATGGAGTCGGAGACGGTGTTGATCGCGAACCAGGACGCCTGGCGCCGGCCGTGGAAGCGGAACAAGATCGAGACCATCGCGCTCATGCTGCAGGGCGCGCTCACGGCGGAGAAGAAGGTGGGGCTCAAGATGAACGTGCCGGGCCGGGCCGCCAAGAAAATCCTCTCCGTGCTGCCGGCCATGCACACTCCGACCATCTCCAACCTCTCCGACCCGGATTGGCTGTCGGTGGAGGTGGTGATTGACGAGAAGCAGGTGCGGGAGCTGGTGCCGGAGCTGAAGAGGGCCGGGGCCACCGGGATCATCGAGTATCCCTTGAACAAGGTGATTCCGTAGCCGATCGCGAGGAGAGCCATGACCGGGCCTGCGCCCAGCGCGACAACGGAGAAGACAAAAAGGCCGGGGGGCGATGCGCTCGCCATCGCGGGCTACGTCCTGCTGGCGCTCGCGGCGACTTGGCCCATGATCGCGGACCTGCATCAATACGTCATCTCCGAGTACATGGACGTGATCAACTCCTTCGGGAACATGTGGTGGTTCCATGAGGCCGTGTGCGTGCTGCACACCTCGCCCTGGCACAACCCGGAGATTGATTATCCGTACGGCTACTCCATGGTGCTGCTCCCGGTGTGGATTCCCTATGACGCGCTGAGCCTGCCGATCATCGCGGCCTACGGCGCCGACGGACTGCCCGTGGCCTTCAACCTGATCAGCATCCTGTCCCTGGCGCTCACCGGCTACGCGATGTTCGTATTGGCGCGCTACCTGACCCGCGACCCCGGCGCCTCCTTCGTGGCGGGCATCGCGCTGGCGCTCACGCCTTACCGCTACTGGAACCTCACCCGCTGGCACGTCACCTGCCTCGAGCTCGTGGTCTTCACCATGTACTTTTTCCTGCGCGCGGTCCGGGAAGAAAAGCGGGCGGCCTGGGTCGGGCTCGCGGTATTCTCCGCGCTCCTTTTTTACACCTCGCCCAACTACACGGCGGACCTGGCGCTGGCGCTGCCGGTCATGCTGGTGTTTCTCGCGGCCACCGAGCGCGACACGCTCAAGCTGGACGCGGCATTGTTGCGGCTCGCCAAGGCCGGCGCGCTGGCCGGAGCGGTTTGTGCTCCGCTGATTGTGCGGATCATCCTGGAGATCGCGCACGGTCCGGTGCCGCTGTTGCAGCCGGACTCTTTGCGCATCCCGTATTCGGCGAACCTTCTGGGCTTCTTCACGCCGGGGTCCACGCTGCGGGCCTACTCCTGGCTCACGCCGCACCTGCCGTATTCCGATCCCGGGCTCAAGCGCGAGTTCGGGATCGCGAGCTATGAGATTTTCATGGGCTGGTTCACGCTCATGCTCGCGGTGGTCGGCGTGCTCGCGCGGCGGCGGGAGTCCAGGCTGTTGTTGGTCCTCGCCGCGCTCTTCCTGGTGCTGTCGCTGGGCCCTCGGGTCCAGGTCGGGCAGCACGCGCTGACTTTTTCCGCGCCCTACGCCTGGCTGGAACATGTTTTGCCCTGGCTCAAGGTTGACCGCACGCCGGTGCGGCATTCGGCCATCGCCCTGATCTGCGTGGCGGCGCTCGCGGCCATGGGTCTCGCGGCATTCAAAGACCTGGCGGCGCCGCGGCGGCGTGCCATGATCCAGGCGGCGGCCGCGGTGGCGGTGGTGCTGGAATTCAACCAGGCGCCGCTCAAGCTCGACAGCATCCCGGTGCCGGCGTATGTCTACGAGATCAAGAACGACCCGGTTTACGGGTCAGTGCTGGACCTGCCGTTCCTGCCCGACACGAAGCGGCTGGGCGGTTACTACATGATGCACCATTATAAGCCGCTGGCCATTCAGCTTACCTCCCGGATCGGGGACCCCAAATACGAGAGCAGCGCGCTCTTCAAGTACTTGAACCATCCGCGCGTCTGGCTCAGTCTCTCGGGCGGCCCCCGCGCCGCCGCCCTTGACGCCTTGCGCCGCGAACTCAGCGAGCGCAAGGTGCGCTACATCGCGGCGTACCCGCGTTTCATGGAACCGGATGATTTAAAGGGACTGCTCCAGGTGATGACGGAGCTCGGGCCTGACGCGGTCCTGGTTGAGAATGACCTCCACGTGGTTTACCGCTACCCGCCGTGGGGCCATACGGAATAGAGGGGGACGGCGCCCCCATTTTTACGCCCGGTAATTTTCCTGAAGATAGGCGAGGATGCGGTAGATCTTCTCGGCCCGGTCCCGGGCGAGCGTTCCGCAGCCGCAGGCGGGAGTGATGATGACGCGCTTGGACAGCAAGTCGCCATCCACTCCGGCCTTATCCATTTCCTCGATCCAGCCGCGCAGCTTTGCGAGGAGCGATTTTTCATCCTCCCCGTCAATGCTCTCGGCGGTGGGCACGATGCCGGCCGCCAGCCAGCCGCCGCGCGTGAGGAAGCGGTTGGCCTCCCGGGCATAGATGGCGATGGAGTCGCCGTAGTTGTAGGCGTCGAAGTTGAGCACGTCGAGCTTGGACTCCATGACCAGTCCCCAGTCGGTGTTGCCGCAGCAATGCATGCCCACGATCGCGCCTTCGGCGCGGAGAGGCTCGATCACCTGGTCGAGCCGGGTGATGACCTCCTCCCGCGAGACGGTGAGCATGGCGGTGCTGCCGTAGGCCGAGAGCATGGGCTCGTCGAGGAAGAAGAGCACGCGGTCCGCCTGTTCCTTGAGCCTTTTTAGCTGCCACCGCGACTTCAGCGCGAGCTGCTTCATGCACACGTCGCCCCACACCGGGTGATAGATGATGGCGCGGCCGTCCTGGTCCTTGATGGTAAAGCCGAACGAGAAGGGGCCGATGAGCTGGGCCTTGACCAGGGGGAGCCTTTTTCCCAGCGTCGAGAGCCGCTTGATGAAGGCATGGAATCCCTCGGCGTAGTCCGGGGAGAGGGAGAACTCGTCGAGCGCGTGGCCGGCCTCCGCGGCCATGGCCTTTTCATAAAACGCCGCGAGCTCGTCCTGGCCGGCGTCGGTGTCAACGTACACCGATTTTTTTTCGGGCAGGTGCCGGAGCCCGGGCAGGCCTTCCACCGGCTGCACCTCCATCTTCTCGGTGTAGCGCAGGGACTGGAGCTGCGGCCAGTGCGGGCAGTCGGGCAGGCTCTTGAAGACCAGGTCCAGGGCCTCCCCCATGTCCTGATGGGGAAGGCTCCCGATCCCGGTGGCGATGCCGGGAAAAAGCGGTTCAGCGGCCATGATCTTTCCTCCTCGCGCGGGTCCCGCGCTAAATTGCCGGAGCGCGGCCCGCCCGGCCCGCGCCAGCCAATACCATAGCATATACCGCGGAAAATAGCGAGGGCGGCGCAAGGCGCTTACTTGGTGAGCTTGAAGAGATGGAGCCGGGGAAAGAGGAGGGCGAAGACGGCGCCGGCGGCGCCTCCGGTGAGGTCGGAGAGCGCGTCTTTCCATTCAAAGCTGCGCCAGGGGAGGAGGCGCTGGATCAGCTCGATGATGAAGCCGAATATCAGGGCGGCGGCCGCGGCGATGATTAATTTGGTGATGCGGTTTCCTTGGGGCAGGGCCCAGAACAGGAGCGCTCCCAGCACCGCGTAAAAGGAGGCGTGGGCTAGGGTGTCGAAGGACAAGAAGGCGAATTCCTTGGGCAGGCCGGAGGGAATGTGGATTACGGAGAGCACGAGGATCAGGGCCGCCCATGCGGCCACTGCCCGGCCGGCCGTGGCGCTTGAGGGTCGGCCGTGGTCCGGGAGCATCTCGGCGGCGGAGTCCATCACCGTCACATCTTGTATTTGCCGAAGTCTTCGGGGTTCAGGTTTTCGAGGATCTCGGTCCACTTGTCCTTGTTTTCCTCGGTAAAGGACGCGTCGCGGGCGTCAACCTTCTGGGATTTTTCGATGACCTTGTCGGAGACGAAGATGGGCGACTTGGTGCGGAGCGCCAGGGCGATGGCGTCGGAGGGCCTGGAGTCCACGGTCATGATCTCGCCGCCCTTGTCCAGGTAGATGAGCGCGAAGTAGGTGTTGTCGCGGAGATCGGTGACCTCGATCTTGACGACCTCGACCTTGAGCTCGGCCAGAACGTTCTTGAAGAGGTCATGGGTGAGGGGCCGCTGGATCTTGATATTTTCCAGCTCCATGGCGATGGCGCTGGCTTCGACCAGTCCGATCCAGATGGGGACCGAGGTCTTTTCCTCCATGTCCTTGAGCACGACGATGGGCACGTTGGTGTACGGATCGAGCACAATGCCCGCCACTTTCATCTCCAGAAACATGTTTCCTCCTTGAAGGCGCCGGTCAGCGCGGCTGTTGGGGCGCAGGGCTCGCCTTCCAGAGAATGTTTCAAGGCCCGGGTGACGCGGACCTTGACCAGGTCGCCCGGCCTGACTCCGTCCCGGGCTATGTGCACGATGCGGTTCGAGCGGGTGCGGCCGGACAATTTGCCGGGGTCGTTCTTGCTGGGGCCTTCGATCAATACCTCGTATGAGCCCGACACCTGCTCCTGGTTTTTTTCCTGGGTGATGCCTTCCTGGAGCTCCTGGAGCCGGTAGAGCCGCTGGTATTTTTCCGGTTCGGGGACCTGGCCGGCGAAACCGGCCGCCGCGGTCCCCGGCCGCGGTGAGTAGCGGAACGAGAAGGTCTCGTCGTAACGGACTTCCTCAAGCAGGCGGAGCGTGTCCTGGAAATCGTGCTCGCTCTCGCCGGGAAAGCCCACGATCAGGTCAGCGGTGATCCCGACCTCCGGCATGGCCGCGCGCAGCTTGCGGATGAGGTCCAGGTATCCGTCCCGCGTGTAGCCGCGGTTCATGGCGCGGAGCACGCGGTCGGACCCGGCCTGCGCCGGAAGATGAATGGCCTCCATGACCCGGGGATCATCGGCCATGACCTCGATCAGGCCGTCGTCCAGGTCCTTGGGATGCGAGGTGGTGAAGCGCACGCGCTCAACACCCGCCTTGGCCGCGAGCCGGAGCAGCTCCGGGAAGCCGATGCCGCGGTCGTGGTAGGCGTTCACGTTCTGGCCGAGCAGCGTGACCTCCTTGACGCCGCGGGCCGCCATTTCCTTGACCTCCCTGAGCACGTCGTCCGCTCTCCGGCTCACCGCGGGCCCCCGCACGAACGGGACGATGCAGTAGGCGCAACGGTTGTCGCAGCCCTGCATGATGGACACGAAGCCCTTGACCGCCGTGCCTTGCCCCATTTCCGGGACCGCGAACAGGTCCGGGTCGCCGCGCTCGAGCCATTGCACCGCGGCCAGGCGCTCTCCGCTCCGAGCGCGCTCGACCAGCTCGGGCAGGCGGTGGACCATCTGGGTGCCGACCACCAGGCTAAGCCACGGCAGCCGGTCCAGAAACTCTTGCCCCTTCTGCTGCGCCACGCACCCGCACACCGCCGTGACCAGCGTGGGCCGGTTTTGCTTGAGCGCCTTCCACCGGCCCAGCACGCCCATGATCTTCTGCTCCGGCTTCTCCCGCACCGAGCAGGTGTTGCACAGGAGCACGTCGGCGTCGTCAGGCCCGGCGGCCGGGCCGTATCCGTGCGCGGCGAGCAGGCCCATCATGCGCTCGCTGTCCTTGACGTTCATCTGGCAGCCGAAGGTGCGTATGTAAACCCGGCCTTTCATGCGCTTTCGCCCACTCCCATATATATAACACCGATCGCGGATATTTTCCTAAGTTAGTTGATACGATTGCCCGAGTCAAGATTCATGGGGCCGCGCTCAGCGCTTGCCGAATCCCGGGATGAGCGCCCTGATCGCCCTCGATCCGTACTTGAGCGTTTCCTCCACCGGCAAACTGAAGCTCATCCGGCGCAGGCGCCCTCGCAGATACGGCCGCGCCCACCGCGGCACCCGGCGGTCCAGCCCCCGATCAAAAGGATAGAGCACGCTCACCAGCAGCTTGAGCCTCTCCACCTGACGCCGCGAATACCCGAGCAGCGGATAGACCTCCGGCCGGAAAGCGCCCCACTCGTCCAGGCTTTGCGGCTCCCTGAGGCCGAGCTTCACCCCGTCTTCCCACAGCGGAGTCAAAGGATAAGCCCGGTAGATGTTCAGGTTGAAACCGTGGGTAGGATTGACCGCGAAGATTTCCTCCATCAAGGAAAAGGTGTCGCCGAGGTCCGCGACGGTTTCGCCGGGCGTGAGCGCCACCCAGCTCGAACGGGAGCGCAGCCCGGCTTCCCCGAGCAGCCGCGCCTTTTCCTTGATCTCCTCGCGGGTGGTTTTTTTATTGAGGCGGGTGAGCGTCCGGTCGGAGCCGGACTCGGCGCCGAAGGACAGGCCCAGGCACCCGCACGACTTGGCCCACTCCAGCAATTCGGCGTTGATCACCGACTGGTGCGCGATGGTCATCCATTTCACCCGCAGGCCCTCGATGATGCGCCGGGCCTCCTTGACCTTGCCGAAGGGGTTGTCGCAGAGCAGGAAGACCACGTTCACGCCGTAGTGCCGGCCGAGGTACGAGATCAGGTCCCTTATGTACTCGACGCCGTGGGCGCGCCAGACCTGGCGGTCCGGGTTCATGGCGTTGTAGCAGAAGGAGCAGCGGAACGGGCAGCCGCGGGAAAAGGGGATCTGCAGGAGCCGGACGCCCGCGGCGCGGTTGGTGTAGATGTACGGCTCCCAGTCCACCATGTCCACGCCGAAGGGGAAGGCATCCAGGTCAGCGTCCTGGAAAGCGGGCGGGCCCATGACTATCTCTTCGCCGCGCCGATAGCCCACGCCGGGAATGCCCGCGGGCGGGGCGCCGCTCGCGATGGCCTCGCTAAGCGTAACCGCGGCCCTCTCGCCTTCGCCCGCCACCACGTAATCAACAACGCCGGACTTCAGCACGACCTCGGGCAGGCAGGTGGAGAAGATGCCGCCCCACACCACCGGGACCTTCTCGGCCGTGAGCCGGCGCGAGAGCGCGATGTCGTATTTCAGGGTCGGGCAGATGAAGTTGGAGAAGCCGACGAACAGCGGCCGCTCCGCGTTCACGGCCTCCTGGAGCCGGCGGTCGCCCGGGCCGTGGAGATGGATGATGCGCACGCTAAAGCCCGCGTCCCGGAGCGCGCGGCCCACGTACATCAGCCCGAAGGGAGGCGGCTCGTCAAAAGGCGGGACGTTGCGCTCCTTGCCCTGGCTGACCAGATAGATGGGAGGTCGGGATGCCGGCATAATGGGAACGATCATAGGCGGAGAACGGCCCGATCTCAAGCCGGCCCGGGTCTCCGCCGCCGGGGAGCGGCCATCCACGCCGGAACCATGCAAGCCGCGCAGGCCAGGGCGGCCCACAGGCCGATCTTAAAGGACCAGGGGCAATACTTGAGCTCCATGGTCCACTCTCCCGCCGGCGCCGGGACCGCCAGGAACGGACCGTTGGCCGGGAGCACCTGGGCCTCGCTCCTTTGCCCGCCGCTTTCCAGGTATGCCCTCCAGCCGGGCAGGTACTGGTCCGCGATCACGATGAAGCCCGGCTTCTCGTGCGCGGTCTCGGCCGTGATCGCGCCCGGGCCGTAACGCGTGAGCTTGAAAACGGGCGTCTTGACCGTTGCCTTTTTCGCGTCCGTTGGTCCGGCCGGGGCCCGCTTGAGCACGACGAGCCTGGTGAAAGTGGACGGAGCGCGCATGGCGGTGTCATGCAGCTCCTTGAAATATTCGCCCTCATTCACGGGAAGGCTGTAGCCGCCGACCCACCACGCCCGCGGCAGCGCGCCCTGGTCCTGGTAAACCGGCACCGGGCCTTTGGGCTCCTTTGCCGGCTTGAACTCGCCTTTTGGCCTCTTCTCCTTGAGCCGCGGCCGGGCCAAGGCCACGGCGTCGCGGGTCGAGTCGTTGCGCGGGCCGGGGAGCAGGGCGAGGACGGCGTTCTTTACGGCGCTCCGGCGCCCGGCGTCAATGCCGGTGGTGAGGAGGCTCACGGATGCGGGCTTCCAGCCGAGATCGTCGCGCCTCCGCTTCGGATCAAGATAGCGCGCATAGAGCAGGGCCGGCGGGTGCTCGTTGCCGGTGACGATGAAGCACACGCCGTCGCCGCGCCGGCCCGGCGCGAACACCTGCGAGTCGGGCACGCCGGCGCTGAAAATAAAACTCCGCGCCGCCCTCGTGAAGGCCGGGACCATGATCTTGACCGGCGCATGGTCCATGACCGCGAGCCGCGCATCACCGCCGGCCACCGTCTCTTCCGCCCTGAGCCACGACTCGTGCCGCGGGCCAACCGTCGTCGCGCGCTGAGCCCATTCCCGCGCCAGCGGCCGCTCGTCAATGGGCAGGTCGAACATGTAGACGGCGGTGTTGGACAGGTTCAACAGCGGGTCCTCCAGATGGTCGCGGCCGATCGCGAAGATCATGTTGTCGTTGTAATGCCGGATGAGCGCGTCGCCGGAGAGGCCGTTCACCGTTGCCATGAACTCCACGTACGACCCGGGGTACAGAGGGTCGTAATACCGGACGTCGTCAACGCCCGCCGGCAGCAGCCGGTCCGGAAACACGGAGTCCAGCTCCGGGTCCGCGTAAACCCGGAACCGGCCGTGCGATGGCTCCGGGGTCTGGGCGAGCGCCGCCGAACGCGCGCTGAGATCGTCGTGATACATCGGAGTGTTGCCGAGCTGGTCGAAGACGAGTCCGATCAGGCAGAGCGCGAAAATGCCGCCGCTCATGGCCTTCCGGCCTATCATACCCTTGCCGGCCATCACCGCGAGCGCCGCCGCGATCACCGCGACCATGGCCCCCGTCAGCGTAACGCCCGGCTTGAGCAGACCCAGCGCCCACGCCGGCCGAAACCAGTTCCGATACCCGCCCACCGTGTTCAGACCGATCAAAAACAACATGATACCCGCGACCAGCGCGAACGTCTTCCAGTTATTTTTTCTCTCCAGATGATCGAGGCCCGCGCCCGCGGCGATGGCCACGCACAGCGCCAGCGCCGGGACCGCGTACTTGTCGTTATAGGTCAAATTGAACGGGAACACCCGGCCGACCAGGCTGAGCGGCGGCAGGCCGTAAATGAGTGAGAACAGCGCCACCGCCGCCGCCGGGAAGAACAGGTCCGGCGCCTTGGCGCGCGGGAGACGGAGCGCGAGAAAACCCGCGAGCAGCACCGGGACCACGCCAAGATACGGCGTCAAAAACGGCGCCACCGGCGAGACGCTGTTCTCGCCGAAGAACCACGGCAGGATCAGCGAGATGCAAAGCCGCGGATCGTGGCGCCGCATCCCGGAGAGCGGATCGTGATACGTCCACGCCTGGGCGTAATACTCCGCGAACGGAAGCCACTGCGGCAGCGCGATAATCAGTCCCAGCGCCACCGCCCCCGCCAACAACCCGAGAAGTGGGAGCGCCCTTCCGGGCGCGAAGTAGCGCCGCCGGCCCGGCGGCAAAAGCTGCCGGCAAGCTGCCGGCGCTACGATCAGGTAATAGGCGATGGAAAAAACAAAGGCATAAAGCGTCGCCTCCGGAAACCCGCCCAGGATGAGCAGCGCGAAGCCGAGGCCCGCGAGGACCATGCTCCCCATGCTCCGCCTCTGGGCCATCCGGTGCAGCAGCAGGAGCTGCAGCGGCAGCAGCGCCTCCACGTTCAGGTGCGACATGTAAACGTAGCGCGTGAAGTAGCCCGTGAGCATATAGGCCGCGGCCGCGGTGAGCGAAGGCCAGAAACCCAGCGCCAGCGCCCGGCGCGTGAAAAGCCAGGTGAAGAACCCCGCCGCGAAAAGCCGGAGCATCAGCACCGCGTCAATCACCGGCCAGAACCCGAACGCCCACTTCAGCCAGTTCAGCGGATATAACACCGCGCTCTGCATGTTCGCAAGGTGCGGGACCCCGAACGCGTTGTGCGGGTTCCACAGCGGGAACCGGCCCGCCTGAAGCTCGCTATGCGTAAACTCGTCCCAGCAATAAAACCCGTAGAGGTTGGTCAGGTCCTGGACCACGCCCCCGTAAATCGAGTGCCCAGCCATCTTGGCCGGGCCGTAGGCCAGGGCCAGGGCGAAGACCAGGACTGAGGCCGCGAATAAGTATTCAGATTTTTTTATCGGTTTTTTCCAGCAAGTCTGCGGAGATTTCTCCGGAACCTTGCCCTCAATATTTTTTATTTCTTCTTTATCTGCGTTCATCTGTGTTCATCTGTGGTTTAAAAAACAACCCCATCAACAATACCAAAGCCGTGGCCAAGGTTCCATACAGCCCGATCCTGAAGTCATAAGGCTCGAACCGGAACACGGCCTTTTTCGCACCCTTCGGAACCGCCACCTCCCACGACACCTTGTCCTCCGGTATCCTTATCACTCCATCCTTCCCGTCAATCTCCACCCTCCAGCCCGGGTACCAGGCCTCGTGGACCGTAAGCTCCTTGCCCGCGGCCCCGCTCACATCCACCGCCACTTCATCCCCCGCGCTCCGCTCCACCTTCAATTCTTGTTCATCTTCCATGTGCGCCCAGGGCAGGTGCGGAGACTCGTAAATCAATGGCCCGCCACGGTCTAATCGCGACCACAGCGGTTCCGGGGGAGGGACATAAGGACCGTCATTCCATGACAGGGCCACGAAAGCGGACCAGTCGCCATCGCGGTTGTTCCTCGGGCCGGGATGCGTGGAGAGCTGAAAATGACTGGCCCCGGATGCCGTGAGGAGAATAGGCGTGTTTTTAGGACTAGGACCACAATTGGCATTGCAACAATTACGATGCGGCCTTTTCGGATTTATATATAGAGAATATAAAAGGCTTGGCCCTGAATCTCGATTATTTATCACCTGAAAGATTGCGCCATCGGTTGACGAGGAAATCTGTTGGAAATGGGGAATAAAAGAGAGAGTTCCATCTTGCGGGGCGCGGGATTCCAAAGGCGGGCGCTCCGACAATGAGGAAGGATTAAAAGAGACCATGGCCGGAGCATGGAGAAACAGGCAAGGCAGGGCAAAGGGCCTGACGCTTATATCGTCGCTGCCCAAGATTTCCGGCAGATATTCAAGATGGACCATGTTCCGGGAGGGCGGCCACACGCCGTAAATCCCTTTTGCCCGGGAAATGATATGATCAATAACTCCCGAGGGCACCCATTTGATGTCGCTGACGACAAAGGCCAGGGACAGCTTGCGCGCGTCCTCGCTCAAGAGCTTTTCGGGCGAGGGCTGGGTGAAATAGGAAGGATAGAAATAGCCCAGGCTCTCCTGGGCGCTGAGGCCGTTGATTTTATTGATCAGGTCAACGTAAGGCTTATAGAAAAGGGCGTCCGAGGAACGGACGTCCTTGAAACCTTCAAGCGTGGCCCGGTTGGCGGGCCAGAAGCCTTCGAGCCCGTCAATCCGTTCTTCCCCGCCGGAGCGGAGATCGGCCGAGGAATGCAGTGCTGCGAGCATTTCCTTTCCCGGCATCTTCAGACGGATGTAGGGCATTACCAGGATGGTGTCAATAAGCAGGGAAGAAGATATGGCGAGCATGAACAGGCCGTGCGCAATTATTCGAGCTCCCGCCTTCTTGAACTGCAAAAACATGACGATGAAAACCAGCAAAGGCGCTTGCAGCAATAAATACAAGTACGTTATCCTGGCCCCGAAACCTCCAGGTATAAGGTCGGCGTAAGAAGAATCCAAAATAAATTCCAGGGCTGTAAGAATGATCAGTGTCATGAGAACAGGATAAACAATCGCCCTGATTTTATCGCCCCGGTCTTTGGCTCGCGCCCACATTGCGTCCAGGCCCACCCCCGCCAACACGGCCAGGCAGACGTGGATTTCGGAGAAGAAGAACTTGAAGTTGGCGTTCATGTTGAATGGGGGGATGAGGGCGATGAGGCGGAAGCCCGGGAGGCCGAAGGTTAGGCCGAGGGTGAGGGCGAGGAGGCCGGAGAAGAAGAGGGCCTGCCAGGGCAGGCGGCGGAGCCTGATGATGGAATAGAGGGCAAGGGCGCAGACCACGAGTCCGGCGCCGGGGAGGTTTCCGGGGACGCCGGTGGCGGAGTAGGGGAGCTTGAGCATGGATAGAGCGCCGTAGTTGATGTACTGGACCGGGATCTCGCGCGGCATGTCCTGGAAGATGACGTGGATGCCGGGCACGATCAGGTTGAAGAGGCCTCGGGGATCGAGGTGGAAGAATCCGAAGCCGGGTCCGTGCATAGTCCAGCATCGGGAGAGGTAGTTGAGGAAGGGCAGGGCGGTGGCGGAGGATAGCAGGAGGCCGAAGGCGCCGGCGGCGGAGAGTGCGAGGAGCGATCTGGGAAGACTTTGGCGATCCCGCGATTCAGGGCTTGATGGACCGGCATCCTGCGCCTCCCGGCGCCCACATAGCAAGCTATGTGGGCTATCCTGGTTCACCATGATGGCGGTGAGGGTGTAGAGGCAGGCCACGAAGAGGGTGACAAAGGCGGCTTCGGGATGGCCGCCGATGATGGCGAGTGCGATGAGGGCGGCGCTGGCGCAGAAATTAGTGATCCGTGGCTTCAATGCCATTTTAGGTAGCGCCAGCAGGAGCAGGGGCAGGAGCATCTGCGAGTTCAGGTCCACGAGCTGGACGAACCACAGCCCATAGCCTCCGAAAGCATACGCCGCGCCCACCACCATCGCTCCCGCGAACGAGCAGAGCCTGGCCCGCGCGAACACGAACCAGAACATGGCCGCGAGCCAGAGCCTCGCGAGCAGGAGCGCGCCATAGGCGGCCTCGCCGCCCAGCGCGTACCAGGGCCAGTAGAGCGGGAAGAGCGCGGCGGTCTGGATGTTGCCAAGGTGCGGCTCGCCCATTGCCGAGTACGGGTTCCACAGCGGGAAATGCCCGGCGCGGAACTCTACCAGGTTGAAATGGTGCCACGGATAGACCTGGAGCACGCCGGCGGGGTCAATCAGCGGAGTCGAGGTATAGTCGCCAAGATGAGAGAATGGCTTGCAGGCGAGGAGCACGGCCAGCAGGACCAGGCCCGCGGCCGCAATCTCGCCGGCCCACGAGGAAAGCCTCCGCGGCGGGCGCGGCCTGTTTTCCGAGTGGCTCATGTCAGGTTGTTTTCCCATTGTGGTATTGACCAATGTTGTCTTGCCCTTTTTGCTTTTACCACCTTAAGCCGGCGGACCTTTATCATATCCCAACACGAATCAAGAGTAAAGGAACCAGGGATAATTCCAACGGATTTTCCGGGCGGTTTCTGGCCTTTTGCCGGGTCCCGTTTTTTCTTTGCACGCCAATTTGAAATATCCCCAAATTGTTGTATATTAAATAAAGCGGGCGCTAATAACGGAGGTAAAATTCATGAAGCGTTGTCCTAAATGTAACGAGTACCTATCAGACGATGCAATCCAATGCAAAAGTTGCCAGCATTACCTTGACGGCAAGGAACGCATGGATGAGCGTTGCGAGTGCGGCAACCTGGTAGCGAAGCTAACCGAAGACACGGTGGAAATCAAGTGCCGCCGCTGCAAGCGTATCCGTGTCATCCCCATGGACATGCTCAAGGACAGATACCATTATCTGCTTGAGAAGAGCAAGGCCGAGCCGCAAGGCGAATAGTTCGATAAAGATTGACGCCAATAGGGACGCCCCGCGAGGGGTGTCCCTATTTCCGTCTTAATGGATCAGTCTCGAGCGTCGAACAGGCCCGGATGCGCGGCCGCCAGCCAGGGCGGGACCGTGACCGGCCGGCCCAGCATCACTTTAAGCTGTAAGGCATTGACCACCGCCTGCCCATTATAATGATTGTTCGCCACCACGTAGACCTCGCCACCCCCTTCGGCCATCCGCTGGGCCCGGTCCTTCCACGGCCTCAGCTCGTCCTCGCTGTAGCGGTAGTCGTAGCGGCCGTCCCTTCCAGCGTCCTCTTGGAACCAGTTCTTATAGTTCCGGCCGTGCAGCCGGGCGTAAGCGAACCCGGCCGTGACCTCCTCGCCGGGAGGGAGCGACTCGCCGATTACCGGTTGGTCAATGTTCACGAATGCGATCCCCAGCTCGCGTAGCAGCTCGTAAAATTCCGGCCGGCCCCACGAGGCGTGGCGCACTTCCACGGCCAGGGGCAGCCCGGCCATGGCCGCCGCGACCTTCGTAAGCCATGCGCGGTTTTCCTCGTTGTTGCCAAACGACCAGGGGAACTGGAGGAGCGCGGCGCCCAGGAGTCCGGCTTCCATGAGCACGTCGGCCGCAGTCCGGGCCTCGCCTGCCTCCTCGCCGGTAAACGGCTTGCGTTCGTGGGTGAGCCGCTGCCAGAGCTTGACCGTGAACTTGAAGCCTCTGGACCCCGCCATGCGCCGGGCCCACGACTGCGCGTTCTTTTTCGGACCGGGATGGTAAAAGGTCGAGTTGATCTCGATCACGTCCACCAGAGAGGCCAGGTAAACGAGCGGGTCAAAGCCCCTGGGCCGGGGCCTCGGATAGACCACTGACTCCCAGTCCGGGTAGGACCAGCCGGCGACCCCGCAATAAATCCGGCCCGATTTATTATCCTGCTCTTCGCTCATTTCATGCCTCGATCCGCCAGGGCAAGCGATCGGTTTCGCACAGAGGCACAGAGAACACAGAGAGAACAAGAGTTAGTACAAAGGAAAATATAAACATGATCGGGCTTTTCAATATTATTAACTCTGTGTGCTCTGTGTCTCGGTGCGAGATCAGATCTTGAAATACCTGATCACGCGGTAATAGAGCGGGCGTCGTCTCATAAAAAAAGGGCGCGGCAGCTGGCGCCCCTTTCGAAAAGATCGTGACGGCGTCCCGCTCACATGACCTTGATCACGATGACGGCGACGTTGTCCTTGCCGCCGCGGTCGTTGGCCATGGTGGTGAGTTTCTTAACGGCCACGTCGGGCGGGTATGAGTTGGCGGTGTCCATGATCTCGAAGTCGCGGATTTCCAGGTAGAGCCCGTCGGTGCCGAGGACGAAGATGTCGCCGGGCTTGGGCGAGCCGCCGGCTAATTGGACCTCGAGGTCCTGGTTGACGCCGAGGGCCCGGGTGAGCTCGTGTCCGGTGGCGGCGGAGTAGTTTTCCATGAACTCGATGGACACGGTCTCGTCGGCCTGGCCCTGTGCCAGGACGGTGTGGTCGCGGCTCAACTGGACCATCCTCCCGCTCCTGGCCATGTAGGCCCTGGAGTCGCCGACGTTGCCGACGTACACCCGGCCTCCCTGGAACCAGAGGGCGGACAGGGTGGTGGCCATGCCGTTATACTTTGCCTCTGACCCGGCCTTCTCGAAAATCTTGCGGTTGGCCTCGCGGACCGCGAATTTCATGGCGCGGGCCGGGAGCGGTATGCCCTCGGCGTAGTCGAAGGGCGGGGTGGCGTCCTGGTCCAGGTTGAGGCCGGCCAGGATCTTCTCCATCTCGGTCACCGCCATCAGGGACGCGACCTCGCCGCAGGGCATGGACTCGACGCCGTCGGCCACCGCGTAGAGCCCGAGCCGCTCCGCGATCAGGAAGTTGTCCTCGTTGTGCTGGCGCAGCCGGCCCTGGTGCTTCATTCCCGCCGCCGCAATTCTCATGGCACCTCCCCCGCCGTCATCCGGCCGCTTCGGCGCCGGTGTCGCTGACGATGAGTTCGAGCACGGTCCCGCCTATCTTGATATGGTCCCCGTTCTTGATCGCGCTCTCCTTGATCCTCCTGTCGTTGACAAAGGTGCCGTTGGTGGAGCCCAGGTCCTTGAAATAGAAATTAGGCGAGTAATAAAAGAGCATGGCGTGCTGGCGGCTGAGCCGGGTGTCGTTGATCGAGATGTCGCACAGCGCGTCGCGGCCGAGCGATACCGGGACCTTGCCCACCTGGTAGCCCTTTCCCTTTTCCTGCCCCTCCAGGACGCGGAGCAGGACCATGATGCCGCCGGGGAGCTCCTTGGCCTTGGCGTCGTCGCCGAGCAGGGTAATTTCCTGGTCGCCGGGTCCGGGGGCGAGCCGGCGGAGTGTTTCCGTTGCCGGTGCTGATTGCATTAATCACCTCTTCAGCATGTAATGAGCCGATCGTAACCTGAATCATGGCTTGAGGCTTGAGGCTTGGGGCTTGAGGCTTGAGGAGCGGCCGGCCTCTTTCCGGCCTCAAGCCCCAAGCCTCACACCTCACGCCACAAGCCTCTTCTCTTCAAGAGTGCAGCTCCACGATGTCCTCGTCCTGAAGCTTATAGTCGCGGGGGACTCGGATGCCGTCATACTTGTCTTTACCCCAGATGCGCGCGTATTTCAACTCGCGGGCGAGGTCCTTGTGAATGGTGACCGCGAAATCCATGACGGTGCTTCCGAGGGGCATGGTCACGGGGTCGGAGAGGTCGGCCTTCTTGCCGGGCGTCTTGGTGTAGACCCTGACGATCTGAAGCGCCGTGAAGATATTTTCCTTGGCCGCGGTGAGGCTTTGCGGGTCAGCGGCGCTCACGGTCCAGTGCGGGAAGCGTCCGAACATCTCGATGACGAGCTCGAGCACGGCGGGGGCGTCGGGATGGTCGGCGTGCGTGCAGACCATGCGGGTCTTGACCTGGGCGGTTCCGTCGGGCCGGTAGCGTTCGGTGATCGCCGGCGTGAGCTCGACCTTGCCCTCCTTGAGTCGGTTCAGCACGAACTCGGTCTCGTCGAGCACGTCGTCGCTGGCGAGGTTCGCAATGAGCAGGGCAAGGTCGGCATTGCGGATGACGCCGGGGACCCAGGTTTCGGTGAACTCCTTGCCGAGCGGCGGCAGGTCCACGAGCTGGATCTTGACGTTCTGGTACTGGACCATTCCCGGCTGCGGCTTGAGCGTGGTGTACGGGTAGTCAGCGATCTCGGGCTGGGCATTGGTCAGCGAGGCCAGCAGCGTGCTCTTGCCGGAGTTGGGCGCGCCGGCGAGCACCACCTGTCCCGCGCCCTCCCGCGAGACGTTGAACATGGCGCTGCGGCGCGAGCCCGCTCCCTTCTTCTGGTCCTGGGAGGAGAGCTTGGCGATTTTGGTTTTGAGGTCGGCCTGCAGCTTTTCGGTGCCCTTGTGCTTGGGCATGACCGCGAGCATGTGCTCGAGGCAGGCGAGCTTGTCCTCCGGAGTCCTGGCCTCCTTGTAGGCCCTCTCCGCTTCCTTGTATTCTGGTGTGAGGTTGGCTGGCATGCGCCAATCCTTCCCTGGGCTTAAGAATGTATCCGGCGCCGGCCCATCATATCTTACGGAGCGGGCGGTTCAACGCCCGCCGGCGCGGGGGCCGGAGCGGGCGCGGGAGTGCGCGGCTTGACGCCGGCGTCGAGCACGAGCTTGGCCACCACCGGGTCCTCCGGCAGAGCGAGGTCCATGCTCACCAGGGAATTTTTATAATCGAGCTTGGCCCCCGCCGATACCAGCTTACGATTAAGCTCGTTGATCTTCCGCATCGTCTCCGTGAACAACCCCCGAATGGAAGGGTCTTTCCGGATCTCTCCCTCCAACAGCGTCTTCTGCGCGTCGAGCCGCGCGAGTTCCGCCTTGATCTTGGCCTGGTCCTCCCCGGACATGGAACTGTTTCCCGTTGCGTTCAGGGTCAGGTCCATCCGGCCCAGGAACATGCCCCGGTTTCCGGCCTGGGCCAGGATGGTGTCGCCGATGACCATGGGCGTGGTGCGCATGGTCGCCCGCGGCTCTCCCACCACCACGATGTCGGCGCCGGGGGCGCTTTGCGCGATGCGGCCGGCCTCCGCGAAAGCCGCCGCGTACAGCCCGATCACCACGTCGCACCGGGGCCGGAGCTCCGCGATCATTTTCTTGGCGGTTTCCACCGGGTCCAGCGCAATGAGCGCGGTGTCGCCGGTCTGCCCCTCGGCGAACAGGCCGAAGATGCCGACCTTGGCGCCGCCGGCCTCGACCAACACATACGGCGAGAAGGCGGGCTCACGGGTGCCGGACCGCACCAGGTTGGCCGACACCAGATGGAGCGGCTCATGGCCTTGCCCCTTCTCGAGCTCGTTTTTGAGGAACGCGTAGCCGGCGGCCAGGTCCGCCTTGCCCACGTTCATCGCGTCCACCTTCATGTGCGCCATGGCCGCCGCGATGGCCCGGGCCTGCTTCTTCATGTCCTCGCCAGGATGCGGGCTCGGGCCCATGAACCGGAAAAAGGCGTCGCCGCCGTCCACCTGGACCACGTCCTGCCGCGCTTGTTCGAGACCCAGGGCATAGTGGGCGCGGCGGGCCATGCCCCCGCGCGGGTGGTGCGGGCAGCCGCAGTCCGTGAGCTCCCCGGAAACTCCCGTGGTATAGATCAGGATCAGGGACGCGGCGTGGTCACGGAGCGGACGAAGCGCCAGGGCGGGCGGCGGCCCGGGCGCCGCGGGCTGGGCCGGGCCGGGCTGAGTTGCATCAGGCCGCGCCACGGCCGGCGGCTGGCCGGAATTTTGCGGCTTCGACGGCTCGCGGCATGAAGCCGCGAAAACCAGGGCCGCGGCCAGCGCCGCGACCAGGATGCCGTTGGCGAAAGACGCGCGGGCCCTCCGGTAATTGCCGCCGCCGGCATCGGCCGGTTTCAGGCCCCGCCCCCAAATTTCATTCATGGCCTCTCTCCACTCCTCTCCATTCATTGGTAAATCCCCTTGAGCGCCGCGAGGTCCAGCGATTTTTTCGCGGGGATGACCACGAGCCCCACCGGCCCGTGTCCGCGCGCGCGGATCAGGAGCTCGGTGAGCTCCGCCGCGGGAATCCGGGCCCCCGTGTCCCAGTCCACGCTCTGCGCCTTGACCCAGACCCGCTGCGGAAAGTCCACCCGTGAAAGCAGCGACGTGAGCGCTCCGTCTATTAAATCAAACACCGCCTTTCTCGACAAGTGCAGCTCTTTTTGCATCTGGCGGTGGTAGAGCATGAGGGAATAAAAGTCGAGGTCCGAGTCCAGGGTGGCGTCCAGGCTCTGGGCGTACCAGGGCAGGGCATGGTCGGGGTCGGTGAGGGCCTCGTAATGGAGGTTCATGCCGACAGGGACATGGGGCCGCAGGGCCTGCACCGTGCGCCGGAGCCGCTCGGCGAAGCGGAGCAGCTCGCGGTTCTGCCAGCGCTTCCATTCGTAGAACGCATCGGTGTAACCTCCCACCGCGTACTTGCCGCCCGCCGTTTTATGGACATTGCGGTAAAACAGCGCCGGGTCGGCGTCACGGCCGGTGGCTTTTTTATAGAGCTCGCGCGCGCGGGGGCCCATGTCCTCGGTGTGGCGGAGCACCAGGTCGTCCTGCAACAGCACCCCGTCAATCGGATACCGGGCCAGGTCCGCGAAGATGGCGGCGACGCGGTCCTGGACCTCCGGCAACAGCGGCGATTGGCCGCGCGCCGGGACCGCGGCTTTTTTCCCGAAGTCCCAGGCCATGCACGGGAGCGCGCTTTCCCGCTCATGGCCGTAATCAGCATAACGCGTGGTCATCCAGGCGATGACCCATAATCCTTTTTTGTGGGCCATTTGGATGACCGGGCCGAGCACGTCAGCGACCACCGGCGCGGCCGAGGTCTGAAAATAGACCCCGGCCGGCGCGGCCGGATTGATCATCCGGTAATAGCCGTCGTCCTGATTGTGGAACACTCTGAGGATGACGGCCTGGACGCCGGCGGCCTTGAACTCGTCCAGCCGTTTGTCCACTTCGTCCCAGGTCGCGCACTCGAATTCCATCACCTGCACCGCGCGCAAGGGCCGGGCCGGGGGCGTGAGCTTGCCGGAGGCATGGGCCGCGGCCTTCGGCGCGGCCGGGTCATCGCCTCCACTGGCGGGCGGGGCCGTGATCATCAGCGGGAAGGCGGCCCAGAAAAAAACGGCAAGAATGACTCCGGAGTAAATGACGGGGCGGCCGGCGTTTTTCGCGCGCATCACGTTTCCAGGGAGCGGCGGAGGATGGAGATGACGTCGTCGGCCGGGATGTTGGTCTCGCGGCCGGCCATTCCCAGCATCCGGCGGCACATGGGGCAGGCGGTGGCGAGGAGCAGGGCGCCGTACTCGGGGATGGTGGCGGCCTTGTCATGGGCGATCTTGCGCGCGGTCTCGGGCTTGACCACGGGCAGCCCGCCGCCGCCGCCGCAGCAGGTCCCGCGCTCGCGGGCCTCGAAGAACTCGAGCGGCGCCTTGCCCAGCGCGGCCTCCAGGATCCGGCGCGGCTCGTCATAGACCCCGAGGTATCGGCCCAGGTGGCACGGGTCATGATAGATGGTGGGTCGCGGCTCCGGCTTCCGCACCGTCAGCCTGGCGAGGTTCTCGGCCACGAACTCGGTAACGTGCATCACCCGTGCGTCCAGGGCAAAGCCCAGCTCGCGGTAGCGTGTCTTGAGCATGTGCGCGCAGGTGGGGCAGGGCGAGAGCACCAACTCGGCGCCGCGGAGGCCGGCGGCGACCTTCCGGGCCTGCCGCTCAAAAGCCTCCTTATGGCCCAGGGTGAGCAGCGGATACCCGCAGCAGATCGAGTCGCCGGTGAAGACGCTGAACTCCCGGCCGATGGCCTCCATGACCGCGGCGATGTCCGCTACCTGGTCCGGGAAATGATGGGTGGTGGAGCATCCGGTGAAGAGGACGGTCCGTCCGTTGGCGTGATGCTTCTCCGAAACATGGCGGGCGAGGACGGCGGCGAGGTCGGCGTTGAAGGGGTTGCCGCGCTGGGCCCATTTTTTCTCGAACGTCATGGCGGCTTCGGGGGCCACGCCGCGCTCGACCGCCTCCGCCCGCGCGGCCTCGAAGCAGGGGTAGACCTCGATCTCGTGCTCGCAGTAGGGCCGGGTGATGAGGCAGCCGCAGCACATGTAGACCAGCTCGCCCACTTCCCGGTCAAAGGGCAGCGCGCCGTCGCGCACCAGCTTGAGGATGGTCTGCTTGGCGGTGGGGGTGACGGTCTCCGAGCATTCGGCCTGCGCCACCGGGCAGGCGAAGCGGCAGAGCTTGGGGCAATAGGCGCAGTACTCGATCTGCTTCCTGAAGCCCGTGCGCCAGTCGGCCATCAAGCGACTCCACTACAATCTTTTATTGCACGCATATAAACGACTCATTGGCCTGGTATTCGCCGGGCCAGAAGCCGGTCATGGGGAGCTGGGTGCTTATTTCCAATGACCAGTCCCGGGCCTGGTCGTCGTGCCAGTCGCGGATGGTGCCCTTGGTGCTGTAGGGTATCGCGAAGGTCATGGGCCTGGGGAAGAGGCGGAGCGGCGTGCCGGAGC
>Ga0307379_10000859_pt1 | contig 49533 bp, 37 predicted proteins | sample UN2MG_FD_202237 | JGI IMG/M metagenome (GOLD analysis project Ga0307379, IMG submission 202237) | Soil microbial communities from Risofladan, Vaasa, Finland - UN-2 | ecosystem: Environmental > Terrestrial > Soil > Coastal area > Acid sulfate soil | place: Finland: Risofladan, Vaasa | collected... | reverse complement strand
GAGAGAAATCTTGATATGGACGCCTTCGCGGAAGTGGAAGCACGCGAAGAGCTTGACCGGCAATGGTTGTCGGATAAACGAGAGCTTGCAATGGAGTTACTTCGAGACTTGGCGGATTCGGCATGAACGAAGTTCGTCAGCGACTTCGTCAGCAGTGGGAGGGCAACCAACGGAGGCACAAGGAAGGGAAGATGTACGGGTTTATTGAAAATTATGAACGACTGATTAATGGTGGCGAACAGCTGTTTCTCTGGCGTACGGGTGATATTGCGCGATTACTGAATGTCCACGTTCAAACGGCGAGGCGATATTTGAAGGACATTGATTTCCTGGGCCGCTTCTCATTCATTGAGGGCGGCGGCAAGCGACCGCGGTTGGCAATTGAGCGCGACGGCTTGCTAGTGGCCTTGAGAAAACGCATGATACCGTTTCGAAAGGCCATGCAAGAATGGGATGCAGACGCAACGGCAAAAGCGATTCTGGATCGAGCGGGTTGACAATTGCGGATTGCGGATAGATTTTATTAGGCAGACAACCGCCGGGGATGATATGTCACGACCGCGCAAGCCGGTAACTGCGATAAAGGATTCATCGGGAAGGATCATTGACTACCAGGCCAATGTTTACGCCGCCGGGGGGCGGTCAAGGCGGCGGCTTGGCACAACGAATCCCGAGACGGCAATGCAGCGTTACCAGGATCTTATGGCAGCACTTGAGCGGGAAGTGCAGCGGCGGCAATCAACCTTATTGGATAGCGCCCTTGAGCGATTCATTTACGAGCGACGGCATAAAATCAGCGAGCGAACGGTTGTTCATTATCGCCACAGCATAGGTAGGTTCCTTGAATTCCTGAAGGCGCGGGATATTGGCAGTCTGGCAGACTTGGCCGAGTCGGGCGCGCGCGGTTACGCGGCATGGTTGGCTGAGCGATATTGCCCGACTTCGATCAATATTCACCTTCGGGCAGCAAAGGTCTTTCTTCGCTTCTTTGATCTGGATCGAATCGCACGCCGGCATCTTGAGTTGGCGAAGGTTCGCCCGAAACCGAAGCGGATTTTGTCAAACGATGAACTGAGCGCCCTGGTCAAGGCGGCCGATCCCGAGACCGGGAATATGATACAGGTGATTCGCTATACGGGAATGCGCCGCGATGAATTGCTAAGCCTGAAGTGGGGGCAAATCAGCCTTACCGAGAACACCGTACGCATACTCGGCAAGGGCGATAAGGAGCGTATCGTTCCGATCAATGGTTCCCTTGAAGCGATTCTGAGGGCATTGCCGCGGAATGATTCTGAATTTGTGTTTCCCCGGAAAGACGGCAAGAAGCGATGGCCGTCCAGCCTTGCCAAGGCATTTAGGGCAGCGGTGAAGGCCGCCGAGATCGGCTATTGCACACCGCATGATCTTCGGCGTACGGTTGCTACCAGGTTGAAGGAAAAGGGCGTGAGCGACAAGGTGATTCAGGCCGTCTTGGGGCACGTAAGCATCGACACTACGTATGCCAGCTATATTGAGTTGTCCCCGGAGTACCGGCGGGGCGTTATGGAACGCCTGGAATGATAAATTGTTTTGGCAATCGTTGCCGAAATGGCTGATTTACTATTGCTTTTTGTTGTTTTGGCGGCTACACTTAGCACAATCGCATGGTAGGCTAACTGCTGTAGAATAAGGCGGTTAGGGGCTTTGGCGCAGAATTCGGCGACCATCCCGCCGTACCTTTTAAGCAGAGAGTCGCAGGTTCGAGTCCTGCACGGCCCACCAGACGGTGTCCCTATCGTCTAGCCAGGTCCAGGACACCGGCCTTTCACGCCGGCAACGCGGGTTCGAATCCCGCTGGGGACACCATTAACTCACCCCTTTTTATAAGCCCCAGTACGTGGATTTTGCGCTCTTTGAAGGAAATTTTCGATTATGATATCCTGATTCTTCGGGCGAAGGATACCCTGGAGCATTTAAATACCGCGCTTCTTCCTGGGACGAGCTACACTATCTTATCCGGCAATTGAAAACCAGTTCCTGAGAACCTGTCGCAAGCCTAGAGCTTTTGTTCTGCTGATTCGGTTTCCGGGAATCCCGAGGCTTCTGATGCGAAGGCTAAAAACCATGGTCTGTAAGTTGGCTGTCAGCGGAATAGTGCTGGCTTGCCTGGCGCTACCCTCATCCGCTCAGGATTCAGTGCGCTTCGACCGCATCGGCAATCGCGAAGGCTTGACCAAGAGGGCGATCTACGGCATCACTCAGGACAGCAAGGGCTTCATGTGGTTCGCCACGGCCCAAGGCTTGTACAGATTTGACGGCTATGAGTTTTCGGTCTTCACCCATGTCCCCGACGACCCCACCTCGATTTCAGACAACTGTGTCACCTGCCTGTGCAACGACGGAGAGGGGAACATCTGGATCGGCACGGAATCGGGCAGCATTGACAGTCTCCACACGGAATCAGGCAGGCTGTCTCACTACTACGTGGCGACGTCGGAAGGAGTGCAAGTCGGCGAAGGATCGATCAAGGACCTGCTTGTCGACAAAAAGGGCCGTATCTGGGCCGTCACCATGGGCGGGGTGTTGTTGCAACTCGACCGGCCCTGGAAACGGTTTGAGCGCTTCGAAAGCGGCCCCTCTGAAAGCGTCTATCTGCAGGACATCAGGGTGCTGGGGTTGTTCGAGGACAGCAAAGGTTACCTGTGGCTCAGCGCTGAAGGGGAGGGGATAATCCGCCTGAATCTCGATAGCAGGGAGTTCAGCCTGATGGGCGGATCGGGCGACTCTCCGGTCGACGCTGCGATGCTCAGCAACTCGGTTGTATACGAAGACGTCGACGGCATGATCTGGGTCGGCACCTGGGGGGGCGGGTTGCTGCAATACGACGAGCGGAGTGATTCGTTTGTGAAAGCCGGAGATCGCTTAAAGAACGGACTTATCAAGCAAGCGACTCACATCAAATGCTTCCAGGAGGACGCCTCTCACAACCTCTGGGTCGGCACGGCAAATTGTGGTTTGCTGAAGATCGATCTGGATGACTCCGAGGTCAGCCGGTATCAATACGACCCCACCGATCCATACAGCCTCAGCTCCAACATTGTCGAAGTCCTTTTTCTCGACCGATCGGAGACGCTGTGGATCGGAACTCTGGAGGGTCTGAACAAGTACAGCAAGTACAAGTTCAAGTTCAGCTATTACAGCAGTCGGGCAGTCAGCAGCAATCCCAGCGTGACCAATTACATTTTTGCCGTTCTCGAGGATAGCGGGGGAAACCTCTGGCTGGGAACGAGGACGAGTGGAGTACTAAGGATCGACAGGAGCGACGGCTCATATCGTCAATATAAACTCGAAGGTAGCGAGCCGGCTGCCAACGTCGAGAACGCGATTCTGGCGTTCCTCGAAGACAGCCGAGGCGATCTCTATGTGGGCACCTCGGATCTCGGGCTATTCCGATTTAATCGCGCGCTCAACGAGTTCGAACAGCTCACCCGGCCGCAGTACGTCTCGGATATTTTCGAGGACAGCGATAACGTCCTCTGGATCGCCACCCACGTCAACGGTATCGGCATGCTCGACCGCGACAAAGGTGATTTCAACTACTGGATTCCGAGATCCGGCGGTATGAGCACCATGCGGTCCTTTGACGCGAATGTCATCTTTGAGGACAGTCAGGGCAATCTCTGGGTGGGCTCGGATGGCAGCGGCCTGATCAAGCTCTTTCCTGATCGCAAGAGTTACGTGCACTACTCCAGGGACCCGCTCAGCCGCCAAAGCCTCAGCGACGACCGCATCCTCTCGTTGTGCGAGACCGTGGACGGAAGCCTCTGGGTAGGCACAAGGAACGGCTTGAACCGCCTCGACACCGGCACCGGCATCTTCCAAAAGTATTTCGAAATGAGCGTGCTGCCGGACAACACCATCTACGGCATCCTGCTCGACGACCAAGGCATGCTGTGGCTCAGCACAAACAAGGGCCTCTGCAGGTTCGACCCGCTGACCAACGGGAGCCGGACCTTCGACATCAGGGACGGAATTCTGGAGTACGAGTTCAACCAGGGCGCCTATTCCAGAAATAAGAATGGAGAGCTGTTCTTCGCCGGCGGGGACGAGTGTGTTTGTATCAGGCCCTCGGATCTGCACGATAATCCGCACAAACCTGCCGTCGTGATTACGGAACTCAGCAAACTGGGACAGCCGATGTCATTTGGCGAACCGGTGAACCTGGTGAGTGAAATCGTTCTGCCGTTTGAAGAAAACACCTTTTCCATCGGTTATTCCAGCCTGGACTTCAGCGAAACCGAGAGAAACCGCTACGCCTACAAGCTGCAAGGATTCAACGAGGATTGGATTCCCACCGGAGGGCGGAGGTTCGCCAACTTCGTTCACATCCCGCCCGGTCAATATGTCTTCCACGTCAAGAGCACCAATAACGACGGCCTCTGGAGCGACAGTATGGCCAGCATGCGTATCGTGATCGTGCCTCCCTTCTGGATGACATGGGAGTTCAGAATGCTCCTGGTCGCTCTGGCGGCTGCGGTGGTCATCGGTTTCTATCGGGTGCGGACCGAATCGATTAAGAAGCAAAGAAATGTGCTGCAGAAGGAGGTAGCCGAGCGCAGAGAAGCTGAAAGCAGGCTGTTGGAGAATCAGTCCAGGCTGCGTTCCCTCGCCTCTGAGCTGACTCTGGCAGAGGAGCGTGAGCGACGGCGGATATCCCAGATGCTTCACGACAGGATCGGCCACGCCCTGCTGCTGGCAAAGTTTAGGTTGAAATCTCAAGCGGAGGAGCAGGCTACCGCAGACGATGGCCGCTTCACCGGGGAGATGCTCGAGCTCGTCGATGGTGTCATCGATGACACGCATTCGCTGACAGTCGAGATCAGCCCGCCGGTGCTCTACCAATTCGGCTTCGAAGCGGCGGCTGAGAATTTCATCGAGCGTTTCGAGCAGGAATACAATATCAAGACAGCGATATCCACCAACGGCAAGAATCCGACCAGTGACGACGTATCGGTTCTGCTCTACCAGGCGCTGCGAGAGCTGCTGATCAACGTCGTGAAGCACGCGCAGGCAGACATCGTCAAGGTCTCGATCAAGAATGACGGAGAGAGAATAATCGTAACCATCAAAGATAACGGCGTGGGGATGGACGTGAGTTCCGCCGTCTATAGTGAAGGGGGCGCCAAGGGCTTTGGCCTCTTCAGCATCAGGGAGCGCCTGGAACCGTTGGGTGGAAGCCTGAGGATAATTTCCAAGCTCGGAAGGGGAACAGAAGTCACCCTGACCGCCCCGCTTCGCAATGATGGAGACACTCGATGAGCATCAGCATCATTCTGGTAGACGACCATGAGCTTGTCCGCCAGGGGTTGAGGGCCCTCCTGGAAAAGCGGCCCGAGTTTGAGGTTCTCGACGAGGCGGGCGACGGGCAGAGGGCCATCGAGTTGGTAAAAGAACTGAATCCCGACGTTGTGGTGATCGATGTCGAAATGCCTGGGTTCAACGGAATCGAGGCGGCCCGCCGAATATCCGAGCTCGGAGTTAAAACGAAGATCCTCGCGCTTTCGATGCATACCGAAAGGCAATATGTCTCCGAGATGATGGCAGCCGGTGCTTCCGGCTACATTCTGAAAAAATCGGCAATCGAGGAGCTTGAAACAGCCATAAAGCGGATATATGCGGGCAAAATGTATTGTTCGCCGAGCCTGATCAGCCTGGTGATGGAAGACTATGCAGACCGGCTCTCTCGTGAGAAGGATTCCGAACTGGCGAAGCTTACCCCGAGGGAAATCGAGGTCCTCAGATTGATAACCGGAGGCCTGAACACCAAAGAAGTCGCCTATGAGCTGAAGCTCAGTATCAAGACTATTGAAACCTACCGGCTCCAGATCATGAGAAAGCTCAAAATAAACAACATCGTCGAGCTGGTTAAGTATGCCATACGCGAGGGCCTGGCGGAGCTGTAGGATTCGGGGCCTGGCCCTTGCCGGCCGGAAAGCGCAGTTGGCAGATCCATTCCCGTTCTGCAGGGATCGAGAGCATGCATCCGGCTTAATCATTTCCCTGAAGATTTATCAGGGATTCCCGGGAAAAGTCTAAGGTAAATCCTAATAGTATTTCAGAATATAGCCCCATAGTATACCAGCAGAAGAATTCTGAAGAGCCCCTGCGAATACTCATTAGGGTTGCCAAAAAAGTGAGTGTCTGGCCGGAATTCGCCGAGATCTGCACTGTCTGCCTCGAGCTGGTGAATACGCGAACGCCTGGTGGGCTTTGGCGGCCTGGAAAGCAGTCTCTTTGGTGCCCAACGCGAGGTTCATATTCAGGTGAAGCAACAGCGAAGATGGTAGCCGACACGCCAGTTGAAATGGTCTATGTGAACGACGGCGAGCTCGTTGCCGTTGAGGGACACATTCACGACATTAGCCCCAAAGCGGCCACCCTTAAGACAGATCAGGTTCTCTCAACCGGCCAGTGCGTGATCCTGAACTTCATTATGGTTAACAGCGACCTGCTGAAGGCTTTGAACCTCGAAGAGCCTGAGGAAGAAGCACAAATCAAGTTCAGGGTTAAGGCGGAAATTCTGGAGATCAAAGAGGTGCAAGGGGAACGATATCCGCTCAGCGCAGCGGTTCGTTTCCTTGGGCCCTTTTGGATATCTAACCTGCCGTAAGCGGCTGAATATGGAGGAAATAACTTAACAGGCTCCACCGGCGCCGGCCAAGAGTTTGGCAAGCGAGATTGAGCTGGGGACAAGCTAACTGCTTTGAGTAAGGAGGGTTTAAATGTCTAAACCAAAAACTGTTTGTTTATCAGTAATGCTTGTGTTACTGCTGGTGACTGTATCGTTTGCGCAGTCGCGTCTTGGCAGCATCAAGGGTTACGTGCGTGACGATCAGAGCGCGGTGATCGTTGGCGCGACAGTGAAAGTCAACAGCCCATCGCTCTTGGGGGAGAGGACAACCACCACCAGCGCCCTGGGTTACTACCGCATCACCAATCTGCCTCCCGGCGACTACACCCTTGAGGTTACCAAAGAGAACTTCAAGCAGTACCGGCGCACCGGACTGCTGATGAAGGCCGGCCTGACCGTGAGCGTAGACGCGGTATTGACTGTCGGAGTGTTTGAGGAGATCATCGAAATATCCGCTACCCCGCCCTTGCTCGAAATTGAGAATCCTGTCAAGGCCTGGAACTTCAGCGGCGATTTCATTCGTAGCCTGCCCATCTCTCCCGACAAGAACTGGACCGCGGTCATGTCCATGGTCCCCGGCGCCTACATGGCCTACGGTGGAACCGAGTTGGTGGAGCAGCACGGAGCATCGTATAACAGCAACGTGCCGTTGCTCGACGGCGTCCACGTGGGCTCGGTGCAGTCGAACTATCTTGGCGATGCCTATTTGCCCGCGGAATCGCTTGAAGACATCCAGGTTGTGGCCGGCTTCTCCGGTGCCGACAAGCCCTCCGGTTCGGGGGCCGTGGTCAATATCGTGACCAAGTCCGGCGGCGATGCTTTCCACGGGGAATCAACATTCGACATCCAGATGCCCAGTTGGAACGGCGTTAATACGGATGGGGGTACCCCCCAGGATTCGACGATCTACAAACCCAGTTTCTCGATCGGCGGACCGATCTTCAAAGACAAAACCTGGTTCTTCTCCAACCTGAGCTACACGCACACGCGCAACGGCATTTACCGCACGCCGGAGGACGTCGCCAATCTGAAGGCTTTCGATCCCAGCTTCGAACCGTTCGACCAGACTTCCAAGCAGGTCGCCTGGATGAACAAAATCACTCACCAACTGAACAGCAAAGTGCAATTCGTCTTCAATTACCTCTACAACACCGACAGCGTGACCAACAGCGCCAACAGGAATGAAACGGAATCGGGAGCCCGCGGGCAGACTTACGGCGGCCCCCTCTACTCGGGTCAGTTTTCCTGGGACATCAATGACAACGCCAATTTCAGGGTCTTGTTCGGCTGGAAAGAAGGCGGCTTCAAGACCAGACCCCAGGGCGGTTCCGGCCCCAACGTCCGGTGGTATACATCGACTTATCTGTCGGGCGGTCGCATTTACGGCAACGGCTTGCTGGCCTCGACGGACAACATTACAGGTTACAATCATGGCCTCCACGACCGCGTCACTTTCTCGGCCGACTTCGACTACTTCATCGACGACCTCTGGGGCTCCCATGAGATCAAGGCCGGCACCTTCATGCAGCCGGTCATCAGGGATGTGATGGATATGTACTCCAGCAACAACGGCTTCGTGCAGGAGTACAGGGTCCTCAACGATCCCAGTAATCCAAGCGCGGGTTATAAGACTTTCTACAAGAAGGAAGAATTTCCCGCGGTGCTCACCGGCTGGCGCAAAGTCACCCGTCAATATGATTATTACCTCTCCGATGCGTGGCGCCCGACCGAGAAACTCGTGCTGAACTTCGGACTAAAGGTGAGCCAGGCCATCTCCGTCGATTCATTCGACATCGAGCAGCAGAACAGCTGGGGATATTCGCCCTCGATCGGGGCGACTTATCAGGTCACAGGCGACGGCATGAATATCCTGCGCGCCGGCTGGAGCCGCAATTACGACCAGATGATGAACCTCGGCACCTTCCAGAGCGGCTCCTACCGCAAAGGCTACACCTACTTCTACGACACGAACATGGACGGGGTGTGGGACAGCACGCTCTCCGGCGCGGCGATCCTGGAGCCGCAACCGCCTGATCCCCGATACGGGACCGACGATGGGCTGAGCCAGCCGTACACCGATGAGTTCACCCTTGGCTTCCAGAGACAGTTGCCCTGGCGGATCTCACTCGACGTCGCCTACTATCATCGAGAAATTAAGAACAGGATCAGCAGGATCGAAGTCAATGGTGTCTACGATGCCAACGGCTCGCTCGTCGGCGTGAAGGATCAGAACCTCGACCTGGTCTACAGTACCGCCAATGTCAAAGCCTCCAAGGTCGTTTTCGACGGCTTTGAAATCAACGTGCACAAGAACCTCTCCGACAACCTGCAATTCCTCCTGGGCTACTCCTACTCCCACGGAGCCATGGCGGGAGAATACGAGGAGAGCGATCCGGCACACTGGTTGCAGCCGGACACTTTCGCCAACAACCGCGGTTTCGGCTCCGTCTCCGCCTACTCGACCTATTATGCAAATGCCTACCAGGTCAGCTATTACAACTCGGGCATCGCTCCCCATTCCTTCAAAGCGGCCGCCACTTACTTCGGCCCGCTGGGAATCAACCTCGGAGTCAACTTCGTCTGGCAGCAGGGCAAGTGGCAGGGTGCGATCATGGAAATGATCCCCGCCGGCGATGTGAAGTACCCGACCTACATATATCTGCCCAACGGCAGCAGGGTGAGCAACCCGATCGCCACAAGGTCCCGCTTTGCCTATGGCGATAGAAGCGAAGGCCAGGGACGCGCCCCCGCGTTCAGCTATGTCAACCTGCGCGTCGCAAAGGAGTTCACCCTCTTCGACCGCTACCGGTTCGAGATCGCGGCCAATGTCTTCAACCTCTTCAACCGCGGCGCCGACATGTATTGGTACTACGGCGCCAACCAGGACTGGAATACCAACTTTGGCAAGACCTACGGCCCGCAGTCGCCGCGCGCGGGTCAGATTAATCTCCGTTTCATCTTTTAATACAATCCGCTCGGACCGGCCCTCAACAGGGCCGGTCCACCCTTACGGAAAAGAGGTTTTTTCGAGCCTCAAATGGTGAAAATCAAATGACGAGAATTATTGTCACGGTGGTCACTGCAGTCCTCGTCTTATCAGCCCCGGCTCTTCCTGCCTCGGCCGAAGACACACTGCAGGAGGCTTACCTCAAGGCGGCTGCGGCCGTCAAAAGCGGCGACAAGACAGCCATGTCCATCATGCGAACCGCTGTCGATGCAGTCGCCGAGGCGCAGCTCTCCGGCGAGGACCTCTTCTACGCCGGATCGATGGCCACCAGGGGCCGCCGCTACGATTTCGCCATCCAATGTCTGGAGCAATATCTAGAGACTGGGGGCGAAAACGCTCCGGTGGCCGACGCCAACCTGATCGAGGCCTACACCTGGAAGAACCGGCCCGAATCGGCTTTCGCCGCATTCGATCGCTTCACGACCGAGTACGGGGCCGCCGATCAGGTCGACCCCTTGAACAAGGGACTCCCTTGCCGCATTGCAGCAGATCTCGCCTATTACATGGCGCTCGTCCGCGCCGATAAGAGCGCCGAAGCGATTGCCCCGCTGAAGCGGGCTCTCGAGGCCGTCGGGGACAACGCCGACGGCGTCCTCGACGACATGACCTTCCTCAACTACCACTCGTTTTATGCCACCATCACCCGGGAGAACGACGGCTGGGAAGCCGCGGTCGACTATCTCCAGAACCATGTCTTGCCGCTCTTCGCCGACAAGCCCGCCCTCGATGCCAAGGTCAGGGATCGCATCCTCTTCATGAAGCTTGACCACTACATCGCCACCGAACAGTACGCCGTGGGGCTGGCCGAATTGCAGCAGACTGTTGAGTCGTTCAAGGTCGATGACGTCTCCTATCGCAGGGTGGGCAAGGCGCTCAAGCGCTTCAGCCTCTTTGACCAGCCCGCCCCGGAGCTCGTCGACCATGCCTGGATCGGCGGCCCGCCGACCTCGCTCGCCAAGCTGAAGGACAAGGTCGTCTTCCTCTACTTCTTCTGGTCCGGGTGAGGGCCGTGTCGCGGAAGTTTTCCGCGATTAAACGATTTGGCAGCGAAGTACGGCGCACAGGACTTTCAGATGATCGGCGTCACCTTCTTCATGGGCTCGGTCACCCCGAAGGAAGGCAAGACGACCAAGGTGGAGAGCGATGAGGAAGAGCTGGCTCTGCTCAACAAGTTCCACAAGGATTTCGAGCTCTCCTGGCCCTTCGTGCTCACCCGTGACAGGATCAACAACGAGGCCTACGGCGAGATGGGCGTGCCGATGGTGGTGATCATCGACCGCAAAGGCGTCATCCGCCGCATCACAACCGGTTATGACGAAACCCTCAAAACCGAAACGGATCTGATTAACAAGCTGCTTGCCGAGAAGCGACCCTAGATCTCGGCAACTGTGCAGCACTGCTCAACCCCCCCCATCCGCTGCCCACGGATGGGGGGAATTTGTGTACCGCGCCCGGGATGAGTCCGCAGAGTCAAATTTCACTTTTTATAAGTGGCATAGATAGGAATGGTGCTTCCCCGCCAACGGCGACTATACGCCGGCAACGCGGGTTCGAATCCAGCTGGAGACAACTAATTCTTAGCATCTGAATTCAGGACAGATTATCTGAAAAGCTATCATCAGGAGTAGAAAGAAGGTGGTTTGTTCCTGGATTGCTCCGACCTCACTTAGGATTCTGCTGTACCCCCCAATCATCTCGGTTTGCGGCTCAACAATACCACTCCGCCGCGATTTTTTAGCAGCAATTGCACTGCGCTCCGGCACGGTGTTTGCTAAGATAAATCAAGAATAAACACGCCTCGGCCGCGGAGGGATGCAAATATGATTCAAGACCCGTTCCAGCTTTTCATCGTACTCCTGGGTGTCGTGCTACTCTCGGTCCTCCTGGTCGAGAAATTCAGGTTCGCCCGCAAACTCTCGCCGGTGCTGCTGATACTCTTCATCGGCGCCATCGTCTCCAACACCGGCATCATCACCACCGAGTCGCCGTTCTACACGACGCTCATCGGCCTGGCGGTGCCCTTCGCCGTCTGCATCGTCCTCTTCCAGGTGAAGCTGACGGACCTGACCCAGACCGGCCTGCCGTTGCTGGTGGCCTTTGGCATCGCCAGCGTTGGCACCATAGCCGGAGTGCTCGCGGCTGGGATGCTCCTCGACCCCTTCCTCCAGGGCGCTCTCGGCGCCGAAAGCTGGAAGCTCGCCGGACCCTACACCGGCACCTACATCGGCGGCAGCCTCAACTTCTTCGCCCTCTGGAGCGGACTCGATATCGGCCGCCCCGACCTCTTCGCCGCCGCCAACGCAGTCGACAACCTCACGCTCTTCCCGCTCTTCGCCATCTGGATCATCGTGCCCAACCTGCTGCAGCGCTTCTATCCCGTCGCCAAGCTGTGGCACCAGCCGGATGCGCCCGCGGCCGCACATCCGGGCGAGAAGCCGCCCCCGGCGTTCAAGATTTTCGATATAGTCGCGCTCTCGTTCATGGCTCTGCTGATCATGTTCGTCAGCGGTTGGATCAACACCGAGTTCCTCAGCCGCTACATCCCGCAGTTGCCGACGATCCTGATCATCACCACCTTCGCCCTCGTCATCGCGCAGTTCAAATTCGTCTCAAGGCTGGAAGGCACGATGGAGCTCGGCAACCTCGCCTTCTATCTCTTCTTCGCCGCCATCGGGGCGATGATGAACTTCTACAAGGCGGTGATCCTCTCGCCGATACTCTTCGTCTACGTGATGATCATCATGGTCGTCCACATGCTCATCATCTACGGCGTCGGCAGGCTCTTCCGCATCGACATCAGGGTCCTGACGATGGCCTCCGTCGCCACCAAGGCCGGGCCGCCGACAGTGCTCGCGCTGGCCAACATCAAGGGCTGGAAGGAACTGGCCCTGCCCGGCGTCGCCGCCGGACTCCTCGGCTACGCCGTCGGCAACTACGCAGGCTTCGCCGTCGCCTATCTGATGAAGGGACTCCTCGGCTGAAAACGCGGCGTTTCATCCCGCATTGGATAGTTTCCAGTTACTTCTTTGCCGTCGGCAAACCCAGCACCGGCCGCTTCGAAAACAAAAAGAGGGAAAGACCGCAGCGGTCTCTCCCTCCCGCGTGTATTGAACGCCGGCTTTCAGAGCGGCGCGCTGATACTTATTTGCCCGCGCGCAGGCGTGCCGCCTCTTCCTTTATCTCGGTCAGGTCGCGCAACATTTCGCTCCAGCCGTACCACAGGGCGTAGTCGGGGTTGGCGTGGAAGGTGCCCTGGAACGCCCGCATGCGATGCTTCAGGTGCATCTCGAAGAGGCGTTGCTCCATCACGGTCGGCGCGTCGTGGAAGTAGAGCAGGTCGGGGAACGCGTGAGCATAGCCCTCCGGCTTTTCCAGCAGGCCGCTCTTGTAGAGGTCGGCGATCTCCCTGATCGCCTCGGCCAGCAGATGGTCAGCCTGGCGGATCATGTCGTCGCCCTTGGCCAGCTCACCCCGCGCGAAATTCTCGGAATGGCAGTCGCCGCAGACGGCGATCATCTTGCCGCGCTCGCGGTCGAAGTCCTCCTGCGTCAGCCGCGCCACGTCGGCGGCCTTCACCACATCCAGCCGCCCGGTGGGGTTGCCTCCCGGATCGAGGACGCCGAGGGCCTGCAGAATAGTCACCTGGTCGTTCTTCCACTGCTCGTCGGCGGGCAACGGCAGCCGCACCGCGAGGAATCCCCACGCCGTGCGCACCTCGTGGTTCCCGCCGGTCATGTGGCAGGTCTGGCAGGTGGGCGCGGGCGTGCCCTTGGGCAGCGTCCCGTTCTGCTTCAGCAGGTAGCGCACGCCGTGCTTCGAGGCCGACCACATCTCCCACTGCGGGTGGTCGAAGCCCATGTGGCAGGTCTGGCAGGCCTGTGGCTGGCTCGCTTCTTTGACCGAGAAGGTGTGGCGGGTGTGGCACGCATCGCACGACGCGTGGCCGAACACGGAGCCCTCAGCCTTCAACGCCGCGATCTGCTCCTCGGACTTCAGACCGAGCTTGTGGCAGCCGCCGCAGCCCTTCATCCCGTGCGACAAGGCCATTGGCAGGGCGTGGGTTGTAGGCATCGCCTCCATCGCCGCCCAGGCGACGCTGTGTTTGCCGCGCGAGAACTGGGCAAGCTGCTCGTCGTGGCACTCGCCGCAGGTCGACGCCGTGACTGTCTTGACCTTCTCCACATCGGCGGCGGAGGTGTGCTCCGCGCCATGGCATTCGGCGCAGCCAATCTCCTCGGCCGAGTGGCGGCTGAGCTTCCAGTCCTGCACCACAAACGGTGTTATCTTCTGATGGCAGGTGATGCAATCATCAGTCATGGCACGGCCCGGAGTGCTGAGAGGCTCGAACCACATTGCCGTCAGCGCGACTGCCGAGATCGCAACTATGAGAAGAGAAATCTTTGCTACCGGTTTCTTCATGGCACGCCACCCCGTTTTAGTTGTTGGCAAACTTGCCCGCTATTCTGACAGTCCCGCCGCGTCAGTTACTTGACTAAAGTCAATTGAGAGGCAGCAGAGCAGGGGATGGGCAGATTACGCGCAGAAATTCGACCCGAATCACACGCGCCGGGTTTGCATCAACTCGTCGAAACTGGATTAAGCTTGTCCGCCATTCTACACGCAATCGCCGGCGAATCAAATCCCGCCTTTTGCGGGAGGTTAGGAGCCACCCGTTGGCAAGACTGCCGGGTAAAGAAATCGACAGCCGGGTCGACAGGGGCGGTTTTCCGGCATAATTGGGATTCATTCTACGTTTTTCTATGCAGGGAGGGTACAATGCGTCTTTAAGTGAGCCGCGGTTTGCGTCCGGCCGCTTGTCTGGTTTAGTATTCGCCACCCGCCTGGTGCGGTGAAGATAGAGGAGAGAGACATTGAGCGAATTCAACGACTACAAGGTTAAAGATATCGACCTGGCCGATTTCGGCCGTAAAGAGATAGAGATCGCCGAGAAGGAGATGCCCGGCCTGCTGGCCGTGCGGGAGAAGTACGGCAAGGACAAGCCGTTGCGGGGCGCGCGTATCACCGGCAGCCTGCACATGACCATCCAGACCGCCGTCCTGATCGAGACGCTGCACGAGCTCGGCGCCGACGTGCGCTGGGCCTCCTGCAACATCTTCTCCACCCAGGACCACGCCGCCGCCGCCATCGCCGAGCGCGGCGTCCCCGTCTTCGCCTGGAAGGGCGAGACGCTCGAGGAGTACTGGTGGGCCACGAAGCAGGCGCTCTCGTTCCCCGGCGGCAAGGGTCCCAACCTGGTCGTCGACGACGGCGGCGACGCCACGCTGCTGATCCACCGCGGTTACGCGGCCGAGGACAAGCCTGCGATCCTCGACGAGCTGACCGACGTCAGGGAGATGAAGATCATCAACGAGCGGCTGCGCCAGACGCTCGCCGAGGACAACGGCTTCTGGCACCGCCTCGTCGAAGAATGGGTCGGCGTCAGCGAGGAAACCACCACCGGCGTCCACCGCCTCTACCAGATGCAGGAGCGCGGCGAGTTGCTGGTGTCCGCGATCAACGTCAACGACTCGGTCACCAAGAGCAAGTTCGACAACCTCTACGGCTGCCGCGAGTCGCTGGTCGACGGCATCAAGCGCGCCACCGATGTGATGGTCGCCGGCAAGGTCGCCCTCGTCTGCGGCTTCGGCGACGTCGGCAAGGGCTCCGCGCAGTCCCTGCGCAACTTCGGCGCCCGCGTGATCATCACCGAGATCGACCCCATCTGCGCGCTGCAGGCGAAGATGGCCGGCTACGAGGTGATGACAGTCGAGGACTCCCTGCCTCTGGCCGACATCTACGTCACCGCCACAGGCAACCGCGACGTCATCACGCTCGAGCACATGAAGGCGATGAAGGACCAGGCGATCGTCTGCAACATCGGCCACTTCGACAACGAGATCCAGATGGACCGCCTTGAGACCTCCGGCGCGAAGAAGACCACGATCAAGCCGCAGGTCGACAAGTGGAGCTTCGACGACGGCCACTCGATCTTCATCCTCGCCGAGGGGCGCCTGGTCAACCTCGGCTGCGCCACCGGCCACCCCAGCTTCGTGATGAGCAATTCCTTCACCAACCAGGTCCTGGCCCAGATCGACCTCTGGACCAACCGCCGCGAGATCGGCGTCTACACGCTGCCCAAGGCCCTCGACGAAGAGGTCGCGCGGCTGCATCTCGCCAAGCTCGGCGCCAAGCTCACGAAGTTGACAAAGGAGCAGGCCCAGTACCTCGGCGTCGATCCCGAAGGGCCCTACAAGCCGGAGTGGTACAGGTATTAGGCGGAATTCAATCTTACCTGTCTGTTTCTGACGGCGGGCGCAGCGCTCTCTTCAGCGTTTTCAGCGGCCTTTTACCTGCCACTCGATCCTGGCCGTCTCGTCCTTGGCGACCTCCACGACGGGGGCGAGCCTGCTGTCGACAGCCATTATTGTTATCCCCAGCGATTTGGAAGTGATCGAGCCGTTAACGAGATCGAGACCGTTATCTCTAGTGATCATTTCTTGTTCACCGGGTCCGCCGAGATCGTCTTCCCAAAATCTGCCTTCGTTGGACATGACAAAATCCATCTTTGCCTGGTCAAACTCCATGCGCAGGTTCGCGATCTCGACTCCGTCCCAATCATTTGCTTCCGCTTTGAGTTCGCCTTCGCCGGCGTGGACCAGTAGGTAAGTGCCGACCGGAACCTCGCCCAGATTGAAAGAGCCGTCGCTGTCCGTGACCGCAACGGGTGAGGCGACGAGCTCGTAGAGATCGCCGTTTTCGCGGCTCTCTTTCAGATTTGCCAGAATAATAGTCGCTCCGGCCAACGGCTCGCCGGAGTCCTCCCCGACAATCGTACCGGAAATGGCCCCCGTCTCGGGCGGTGGCTCGCTCTCGGGCGCAGGCCCGCAACCGTAAAGCGCTAAAATCGTTGAAGCTGCAAATAGACAGATTACTACTTGGAATCGTCTGAGCATGGCCCCCCTCCTGAAAAAATACGATGGCCTCAGCGAAAGCAGCATCGACTGCTGAGTGCCCGCGGCGTTATTATGGATAATTATTAGCGCAGTTATTGAAAAAAAGCAAGGATAACTTTGCTTTGTAAGTGCCTGAGGTGATCCCATCGTACCCTTCCTACTAAGCGCACAGACGGAAATCACTCCACTTGTCGAGCAGATCGCTGACCTCGCAAAGTCTCTTTAACTTTAGTCCGCCACTCCTCGAAATCGACCGGCAGCGATTTTGTCACTTCCAGAGCTTCGGGAGTAATCCTGTCGGTGAAGAGCACCAGGTTATTGCACTGCCAACGCGCGTTCGGCACGATCAGGCCGTCGGAATCGAGGAAGTAAGCCGCGTCGCCAATCTCCTGCGTTCGCTGATAGTCGAATCGAATAAAACTCGACATATCGACGCCCAGATCGGATAGACGGTTTATATCGAAAAGTTGCATGATCTTGTTTGCCCTGACAGCGATTTCATGGAGCACAAATCTCACTTTGGAAGGTCTCACCGGCAGCGAAGACAGCACGAAGTCTATCTCGGCAATCGCTCCGTCGGCTTCCAGCGACGTATAAAGGACATCAAAATCCCCGGGATCCCACCTGCCGCCAGAGCGCGGCCCGACGACCGGATCCTTCCCCTCCCGGACCGCGCGCCAGACACTTCCCTCGAACCGAATCCTCTCAAACGACTCCAAAGTATCGATGAGTTTGAGATCGCGGGGCTTGCTCGACAGATCGCGCATGTCTTACAAATACGCTCCGGCGTCCAGGCGCTCGATCAGCGTCAACACCTCTTCACTGCGATCGTCGAGAATCAGGTCTATTGCACGCTGATGGTTGAGGAGAGGCTGCTTCGCGTATAGCCACAAACGGATTTCATCCGGTGCGTAAAGATCGGACAGACGGTCTACGACGTAACGCAAATCGGCAATTATTGTCTGCGTTCGAATGGGCGGCGTGCTGATGCCGCTGCTCCAGCGAGACACCGTGGGGCGGGACACGTTCACGAAGTTCGCTATATCCGTTCCCTTGAGACCTCCATGCTTGTAGAGGTCCTCAAGGTTTCTGGCAACGGCCGTAGAAGACATCCCTAATAAACCTCCTTCTCTCCATAAGTTACATTTAAGTTACATAGATGTCAAGATATGTAACAATTATGCACATTCCCTGGGCCGCTTGCCCGGGCAGCATTCAAAAGCTACCGAGAATAGAGCTTTCGCCGCGCTCGCAATACCCTGAATCCTTGACCGACGTCTCAACAATTGATAATTTGGTCGGGGTTACATCGAGAAAATATCCAACTATCACGAAAATTGAATCGAGTTAAAGAGTCCTTAACCAATTAACGATGGGGGGATTTATGCGACGAGGACTGACTCACAAGGGGATTCTGCCGTTGGCGCTCTGCCTGCTTGCGGCGCTTCTCCTTTCTTTTGCCGCGTCACCAACGACTGCTCAGCAACGGCGGTCGCAATTCCGGCCCGATGTGAGGCCTCAGGCGCAGAGCCAGGCTGAAAGCAACACGCCGGTCAAGCCGGAGGACAATCCGCTCAAGCCGGTGCCGCCCTCGGTCACCAAGCAGTCGATCACCATCAACGGCCAGACGCTCAGCTACACAGCCACCGTCGGCCACATGAACATGCGCGACGAGAAGGGCAGGATCATCGGCTACATGTACTTCACCGCCTACGTCAAGGACGGCGAGGAGCCCACCAGGCGGCCGCTGACCTTCGCCTTCAACGGCGGGCCGGGAAGCTCGTCGTGCTACCTGCATCTGCTGACCATCGGCCCCAGGCGTGCTCTGCTCGACGAGCAGGGCAACACGTTGCCGCCGCCGCCGAGGCTGGTCGACAACGAGTTCACCTGGCTGCAGTTCACCGACATCGTGATGATCGACCCGATCGCCACCGGCTTCAGTCGCGCCGAACCCGGCATCGATTACGACAGGTTCTTCGGGGTGGAGGAGGACGCCGTCTCGGTGGCCGATTTTGTCCGCCTCTACATCACTGAGAACGACCGCTGGATCTCACCCATCTTCATCGCCGGCGAGAGTTACGGCGGCGTGCGCGGCTCGATGCTGGTCAACGAGTTGCAGGACCATTACAACATCAAGCTCAACGTCAACGGGGTGATCTTCATCTCGCCCGCCTACGACGTGCGAGTGCTCCACACCTGGGGTGGCAGCAACATGAGCCTCGCCCTCTACTTTCCCACCTTCGCCACCACCGCCTGGTACCACAAGAAACTGGCTCCGGAGTACCAGGACAATTTCGACAAGCTCGTGGCCGAAGCCAAGGCGTTCGCGATCACCGAATATCTGCCGGCGTTGATCAGGGGCTCCAGCCTCAGCGAAGACGAGATGCGCGCAGTCGCCGAAAAGATGGCCCGCTTCATCGGCCTGTCGGTCGACTACATCATGGAGCAGAAACTGCGCGTCAACTCCATCGGCTTCCGCGATGAATTGCTGCGCTCCGAGGGCAAGAGCCTCGACCGCCTCGACGCCCGCTTCGAGGCGGGCGCCTACGAGCTGATGACCACCCTCTCGCCCCTGCTGCACAACTACCTCAAGGACGAACTCGGCTACGACACCCTCACGCCCTACTCGGTCAGGGCCGGCATCTCCGAATTCCGCGGCTGGAACTGGGGCCAGGACCGCGGCGGCTTCTCGGTGATCGACAGCCTTGCCGAGACGATGAACAACAACCGCGCGATGAAGGTCTTCGCCGCCAAGGGCTACTACGACTACGCCTGCCCCTACTACACCGTCGAGTACTCACTCGATCAGATGCTGCTCAAACCTGGAGTTCGTGATAACATCACCCAGAAGGTCTACCACACCGGTCACATGACTTACACTTCGATGAAAGTGCTCAAGGCTTTCACCGAGGATGTGAAACAGTTCATCGAGAGTGCAGCGAACATCAAATAACCGCGATTGTCCCGAAAGGGATGAATATATACTGGCCGGCGCGCAACCTTGCGCCGGTTTTTTTTTGCCTGCTAAGCTTTGCTGCCGAACGGGTATTAGTGAAATCTGGAAAACAGTGTCATGATGCGGTCCAAAATAGTGGTGCTGGCCTTCATCCTCGCCCTTGCGGCCGTTGTAATGGTCCGAACGGCGTGGATGTGCGACGACGCATACATCACCCTGCGCACGGTAGATAACTTCGTCAACGGTTACGGCCTCACCTGGAACACCGGCGAGCGTGTCCAGGCATATACCCATCCCCTCTGGATGTTTGTGCTGACGCCGTTCTATGCGATCACCCGCGACGCGTTTTTCATGCCGATGATCGTGTCAATCTTGATCTCTCTTGTGGCAATCGGCATGCTGGCGTTAAAACAGCTTTCGAAAACAACATTCGCTTTCCTGGTTTCGGCAGCCGTGTTGTTGTTGTCGAAAGCCTTCATCGAATATGCGACTTCAGGGCTCGAGAATCCCCTTAGTTACTTGCTGATCCTCGCTTTCCTGGCAGTGCTCTTCGCGCAAATGGAGGCATGTTCTAAGCTGCTGCCGGCCACGCTGCTTGCCGCGCTGATCGGCCTCAACCGTCTCGACCTGCTGCTTATCGCCCTTCCGCCGCTCGTCTACCTTTTTTTCGATTTCGCGCGAAGAAACGAGCGATGGCTCTCGCGCGCCGGTAAAACAGCGCTGATCGGATTCTCACCACTAATCGCATGGTTCGTGTTTTCGATTTTCTATTACGGCTTCCCTTTTCCCAATACTTTCTACGCCAAGCTCAACACCGGAGTGCCGCTTGAGGGCCTCGCCGCCCAGGGCATCCACTACTTTGTCGCAACGGCGTTGCACGATCCGCTCACAATGTTGTTCCTGGCGATAGGCGTCGTCGCCGGGTTCGCTTCGCTCAAGGCCGAGCGAGTAGCCGTTGCATTCGGACTGCTGCTCTACATGGCCTACATTGTAAGAATTGGCGGAGATTTTATGGTTGGTAGACTGTTCGCCCTGCCGCTGGTTGCCGCGGTCGCACTGCTTTCGGCGATGAAGATGCCCGTGTGGGCCAGGGGAATTCTGCTTGCCGTCGCGCTCGCGCTCGGTCTTGCATTCCCCGACGCCACCGTCTTCAGCGACGAGAGGATCTATCTCAACGCCGACGGCTCCAGACGCAGCGGGGGGGAACTGATCGATGAGCGTGGCGTCTGCAACGAGCGTGTGCACTGGTACACCAGTAACGGACTACTCATCCATCTACTAGACCCGGAAAAAACCGAAAACTCGCTGCTGCAAGCGCTCCGGGAAAGGCGGATCGAGCCTCCCAGGTCGGATGGCAAGATCAGAGCCGACCAGATTGTTATCGCCGGGAGAAGAGGATTCCTGCTCGGGCCCAACCGCCACGTTGTGGATATCCACGCCCTTTCCGATCCGCTGCTCGCCCGTGTACCGGTGCAGTCGCTGGGCTGGCGAATAGGCCATTTCAGGCGCAAGATTCCCAGGGGGTACCTCGAATCGATCGCCGAGGGCAACAACCGCATTGTCAATCCTTACCTGGCTGAATTCTATGGTAAGCTTAAAATAATCACCCAGGGCGACCTGTTCAGCCCCGAACGTTTCGCAGCGATCTGGGGGATGAATACGGGAGCCTACGACCACCTCGTCGAGCAATACCGCTTTAACGCCGACCTGGCCGAGGTCAGCCACGACGTACACCCTCGGGCGGGTGTTCACAGCCCGTTGACCCGCATCATCGAGAGCGAGGGCTTGCTGATAGACCTTAACGGTCTTTTTCATCAGCGAAAGCTGAGAGTCGGCCTGGACCGCAACGACCGCTACCGCCTCGAGTTCTACAAGCACGAACGTCTGCTCGGATCCGTACGCCTCGGCCCGGCCTTTGCACAGGGCGACGGCATTATCCATTACGATTGTAGTGTCCCCCCCAGGATCGCCGGCAGGGGATACAGGCGGATAAAGATAGTCCCGGAACAGGGAGATGGGCGGTATTACATGGGCAGCATCGAATTCCCCGAAAGGTGATTGCCTCCGGCGCGTCGGCTGGCGTCCTTGTCGCGACTATGTTCATGATGTAACAATAAACATCGAAGATGGTTCACTCATTCTTTCAAAATTCGAGGTCGAAACCACGATGAGAAATAACACGTTACTGCTGGCCGTTTTAATAACAGCAACCTCGCTCTTTGCAGCCTCGTGCTGCAACGTCTGCATGTCCGGCAAAGCCAAGCCGATTGACAAGGATGGCAAGGCCTTGAAATTCGAAGTGCAGAAAAGTGATGCCGAGTGGCGCGCTCAGCTTACGCATGAGCAGTACGGGGTGGCCAGGATGAAGCGCACCGAGCGGCCGTTCTCCGGCAGGTATTACGACTTCAACGACGACGGCGTCTACCGCTGCGTCTGCTGCGGGCAGGAGTTGTTCGACTCGAAGCACAAGTACAACTCGGGCAGCGGCTGGCCGAGCTTCTGGGCGCCGATCTCGCAGGAAGCCCTCGCCGAACTGGTCGATACCAGCGCCGGTATGCAGCGCACCGAGGTTGTCTGCAGCCGTTGCGGCGCGCACATGGGCCACGTCTTCACCGACGGCCCCGAGCCGACCGGCCTGCGCTACTGCATCAACTCAGCCTCGTTGGAATTCGAATCCAGGGAAAAACAATAAATTAGATCTAAATTATCAATTTAATATTCAAAGATAGTTACCGCACGTCGTAGCGGTTGAACGCGATCACGCCGACAATCGCCAGCAGGATATTCATGATTACCAACGCCGCCAGCGGCCACACGCTGTTCTCCAGCCGCCTCGTCAAACTCAGCCCCTCGAAACTGAACTTGGGTTGCTGCGCGATCAATTCCGGGTAGCCCGGTCCCGCCAGGTTTGCAAACCGTTGCGTGTGGATCTCGCGGAAGAAGCGCTCGCCGTAGCGGTAGGCCTGCCGCATGAATTCGCGCTGCACTTCGGGCCCGGTGTCGGCCAGCGCGATCAGCGACTGGCTCAGATCGCTGAAGGGCGAGACGATGGAAACCGTGCGGCCTATTCTCTCCTGACCCACTACTTGCGCCCAGAATTCGCGCTCGTAGTTATTGACATCCTCGCGGTTCTGAATCGCCATCTCCAGCGCGTTGTTGTACTGCCCCAGCGTCGCCCGCCGGTCATCCCAGCCCTCGCGCTTCGCCTGCTCGTAGAGGTCCATATTCCGCCGCCGCAGTCCCTCGGCGAAGTCGTTATAGAACAGCCGGATGTTCTTCTCCACCTCCTGCGAAGTGGGCACCGGATCGATCATCTCCGAGACCGCGTTGGCCGCCTGCGGCACCACGATCACCAGCAGGCCCCAGACCGCGAGGCAGGCGAAGATCGAGATGGAACGCCTTGATGTGAAGGTTGAGATCACAACGCCGATGAGCACGAAGAGCGCGAGATAGGCCAACGAGGCGAGCACGGCGACGGCCGTAGCCACCCAGTTGTCCGCCGTGAGCCGGACACCCGTAGTGAAGAAGAAGACCAGGAGGCTGATCACCATCCCCAGCAGGAAGGGTATGAAGAGCGTGGCGGCGAGCCCGAGCCACTTGCCGAGAACAATCCCGGAACGCGAGACTGAGTTCGCCATCATCAGTTTCAGCGTGGCATCCGCCTTCTCCCCGCTCAGTGCGTCGAAACTCAGCATCAGGGCCAGCGCGCTGAGCAGCACGCCGACAATGAACGTCAGATCCACCGTCGGGAAGAGACCGTGGGTGATGCTCTGTGTGGCGGCGGCTATCGGTAGGTTCCAGCCGACGAACACCTTCAGCGTGATGCTGTTGATCGACTCGGGATTGACGCCGCGGAAGAGCGCCGATAGCTGCGGCACGGGCTTGTTGACGTTGAGCACGAACTCCTTGCTCGACTCGCGGCGCTCCTCCAGGTCCTCGCGGCCCTGGTAGTCCTCGACTTCCTTGAGGTAATCGCTGGAGAGCACCCAGGCGCTCAGCGGCGTCAGCAGGCAGCATACGAGCACAACCACCACGAAGCGAACAGTCCTCAGCGATGTTAACAACTCCTTCCGCGCTATCGTTGCGATCATTTTTTGCCCTCTATCGTTAACGAGGATCGTAGAAATTAAAGCGGATTGCGGATATGGCGATGGCTACCAGCGAGAAGGCTGCCAGCAGCACGAAGTCCACCCATGCCAAGGAGAGCGTCTCCGCCAGTGTCATTTGCGAAAAGCTGGCGTTCCTGCTGTAATCCAACAGACTGAGACCTTCCATCTGATCCGACACATCCCAGCCGCTGGCTAAATATTCCTGAAGGCTGAAATTCTTAAGCAGTGCCGTGATCTGCCCGTCCAACTCGCTTCTTATCCGCTGCAGGTCGCTCTGATACAGCGCCACGTCGTCGATTCCGCTGTGGCTTAAAGCGGAAAAGAGATACGTTGTCGAGCCGATCGGCGATATCCGTGCCAGGTTGGTCGTCAACTCCGCTTGCAACTCCCGCCGCCGCCGGTGCTCCTCGTCGATCTGCTGCAGCGCGTCCGATACCTCTTGCCGGATCGCGTCGCTCCGCTGGCCGTAACCAGCGGTGTTGCTGCGGTCCTCGTCGGGGTGGGCTTGCGCATACTCCTCCTCCATCTCCTGCGCCTTCTCAAGCTTCATCCTGGCCACCTTCTGCCGGCTGTCGACTGGGACGAACTGCTGCGTGATCAGTGAGGAAAGGCCGGGCAGGACGAATACGAACACCAACCAGAGGAAGAGGGCCAGAATGAGTGCCGTGGCGGAATGCCGCGTGAACACGGAAACCAGGGCGCCGATGCCGAAGAACACGGCAATGTGCAACAGGCTTGTGAGAAAAATCAGCAGGATCCTAGCAAGCATCTCGCCCTGGAGTGATACGGGCGTCAAGAGGCTAAGGGAGAGCAGGTAAACCAGGAAGGCCGCTGTGAATGCCAGCCAGATCGAGAGCAGTCCGCCGAGCAGTTTCCCCGCGAAAATGGCTGTCCGCGACGACCCGCTCGCCAGCAGCAGCTTCAGCGTGCCGCGCTCGCGTTCCTCGCAGATCAGGTTGTATGCGAAGAGGATTGCCAGAAGGCTGACAAGAACCTTCACAACGAACAGCAGATCAGGGGCGGAGAAGAGGATTTTCAACAGGTTCGCATCCTGCAGCGGACGGTAGGTGATGTCGATAATCGGAAACGTCGCGACAAACTCGACCGCCTTGCACATGTCAACGTCCATGCCCCTGGAGAAAAACAGCAGAGGATCGGGTTTCTTCACCTTCCCCATCGGGTAGGTGAGCGTGTCCGAGTCGTCGGTGGCGCCGCTTTGATGAACCCAGTAGACGACCTTGTTGTAGAAAAGATCGTCTGCCGAAAGCGACATGCTCTCTTGGTAGTTCTCCAGCCGGTTCTCGTACTCCTGGCTCATCATCCCCAGGCTGATCAGGAAAGCCACAAGCATGACTAAGAAAGCGACGGCAAGCCTGCCACCGAACAGACTGTCCCGCAGTTCATGAAAGAATAGTTCGAACATACACCCTACCTCCCGATAAATAAGACGGATTTTACTCCAGCCAAGTTTCTCAGGGATAAAAATACGTCAAATTATTTGCAGTACTTAATCAACGCTTGGCGACGTCTTCTTCGCGCGCCGCTTTCTCAACCACTCCCTCTTCAATTTCGACGACGGGCTGAGCGAGTTTGTAAACTCCGACGAAGCTTTTGAGAAAGCCGTTAAAGCCCGTAAGGCCGCACACCAAGCCTCTCCTGATCCTTAGCTCAAGCAAATGCTGCAGTTTTTACCTTTTTGGCAAACATGGGCGTTTTGTAATTGGGGAGAGGTTCGAAGTCTAATGGAAGGTTGAAGATGGGTGGATTTAAAATCTCTTCATGGAATGTCGAGAGTCTAGACGTTCTTTTCGACCCGCCGAAGAGCGCGCGGAAAACCGGTCAGAATTGCATGAGGCTGGCGGCGTTTGCCAACCAGATAGCCCCTATGAATCCCGACATCCTTTGCCTGCTGGAGGGGCCTGCCGGGGAGGAGTGTATCGGCCGCTTCACCTCCAAGGCGCTTGGCGGAAGATATCTTGCTGTCAAGTCGCGAAGCGGTGATTACGGCCTCCAGGGCGACCAGTGGATCTGGTTTTTGGTGAAGCCGGAGTTGGCCCTCCGGTCCGAACTGCTGCCGGTGTCGACATGGGATGCGTTCGCCGTAGCGGTAGGCCTGGATTAGGAACTCGCGTTGAACGCCGGGTAGGATCACTTCCCAACAACACTTGTGTAGTTGGTTTCTGTTGCCGATTACTCAGGCGCAACCCCTTTCGAGACCAGCCGGACTAAATGAGTCCAGAGATGTTTAATATTTGGGTCAACGCACTGTAATTTTCCCGGATTATCTCAGGATTTACCAAGAAATTAGTTGCTTTTAGTCCGATGGTATATGTAGAATACACTGCTAATACGCAATTGATATACTAATTGGAGGAAAGAACATGAGCCACCCGACTATCATTTGGATACTACCAGCGCTCATTCTTGTCACTGCCTCTGCAACCCCCGCTCAAGAGCAGGAAACGCCTTCAGCAGCCCTGCAACAGATAAACAAAAAGATCGTGGAGATGCGAAATGCCGGAGAGCTGAAATCAACAGAGGATTATCTCTCCGCCCGTAAGAGTCTTGCCGAGGAGGCGCTCGCCGCCATCGAGTTGGCCGGACTTCAGGATCCCCAGGAGCGGCTCAACTACGGCGATTTGCTGATGTGGGCGGAGAAGGTCGACGAGGGCGAGAAACTGTTCATCGAACTCTCCGATGCTGAGGGAGACGTGGCCCGCAGCGCGATGGGTAAGCACCTTAACATCCTGCTGCAGCAGGAGAGGCTCGAGGATTTGGAGGCGAGGGCCGCGGAGTACCGGCAGCGCTTCGCGCCGGTCCCCGACGATCCTCGATATCTGTTCATGCCGACGTATTATCTTGTCAGCCATTACCAGAATACCGGGAACCTTGAAGCCGCACTGAAAGTGTTGAACTCGGAACTTGACGCTCTCAATGCCGAAGCTCCCTATTCATCCTACCAGATGGTGGGCTACGCGATGGCCGTTTACCTGGAGTTGGGCAGGGAGGCGGAGTATCGCGAGTTGCTGGACGCCACTCTGGAGACGCTGCGTCAGGCCAAAGCGGCGCACGAAGGGCAGCCCCCCTCGGATGAGAGCGCCAAGACCGGGCACGCCAACGTGACAAAGCAGTACGAGCGACTGCTCAAGGGCCTCGAAAACAGCGCGCGGCAACTGGAGCTGATCGGCAAGCCGGCGCCGGGCTTCGAATTCACTCACTTCTACAACAGCGAACCGCTGAGCCTTGACGCCCTGAAAGGCAAGGTGGTGATGATCGACTTCTGGGCCAATTGGTGCGGGCCATGCAAGAGGGCTTTCCCGTCGATGAAGCAGCTTTACGCCGATCTGAGAGACGAGGGTTTCGTGATCCTCGGCGTCACCAGTTTACAGGGGCGCTTCAGCGACGGCGAGATCCGCGAGCAGGAACTCGAACCTGAGCGTGAGCTGGAACTGACTGAAGATTTCATCGAACGTTATGGACTGACCTGGCCAATAGCTTTCTCCTCCGAGACGGTCTTCGATCCCGACTACGGCGTCACCGGCATCCCCACCTTCGCCATCCTCGACAAAGATGGCGTCGTGCGGATGATACAAGTCGGCTCGGGTCATGACGAAGCCGTGCGAAGAATAGTCGGCAATCTACTGGCTCAATAATCATCCGACGCTTTCAGCCGGGTCGGTCATCTATTGAATAGCGGTTTAGTAAAAGGGGAATGTGTTACGTCGATTTAACGCGCCCAGAGATATCACGGCAAGGAATTCCATCGGCGCGATTGTCTCCGAAAGGCGCTGCCGGGGAAGGGGACCCGGAACAAAGAAGGTAAGCCACATACAAAACCTGGAGCCCGGCAGCATATGATGTTCATCTAAAAGGAGTTAAATCTATGAGAAGAGACCTAATTGCAACTCTATCGCTGCTGCTGCTGTGCTGTACTTTTGCCATGGCACAGGTGCAGGTAGGCTCGATCACGGGGGTGGTGAAAAGTCCCCAAGGCGAGCCCGTTGCAAGGGCAGTAGTGACGGCCACGAGCCCAGTGGCTGTCGAGAATCTGCAATCGGTAACCGATGAATCCGGCTCCTACCGCTTCACTCACCTCAAGCCGGGCACCTACAAGCTGATGGTCAAGAGCGACAATTACCAGTACACCGAGTTGCCCGGAATTCGAGTGACCGTCAACGCCAAGCTGCGGATCGACATCCAGCTGCAGGAAGTCGGGGAGCAGGTCATCGTCATCACCGGAGAGACGCCCCTGATCGAAACCGGGAAAACGTCCTGGGACCGAGTGCTCACTTCCGAAGTCCTGCAGCAGATGCCGATTTTCCAGCGCGACTTCACCGAAGCGATCCAGATCCTGCCGGGTATCACACCGCAGGTGGATGGCAACATGAGGGGCCCATCGATCAACGGCGGCCGCGGCCGCCAGGTGGTCTGGGTTGTTGACGGTGTCGAGAACGTCGACGACTACCAGGGTCTCAATGCCCTCTACGTGAGCCAGGATTCGATCGAGGAGATCGAAGTCATCCAGTCGGGCTTCTCGGTCGAGTACGGCCGCGGCTCGGCTGGCGTTGTCAACGTGGTCACCAAGGCGGGCACCGACGAGTTTCACGGCAAGCTTTACAGCTATTACCGTGACGACTCGTTTGACGACCACCAGGACGAGCCGTTCCGCTGGAAGCAATTGGGAATCCAGTTCTCCGGCCCGATCGTCAAGAACAAGACCCACTTCCTGGGCCAGTTTGAGTACACCTACGAGCACTACGTCACCAAGAACATGGACCCCTGGGGCGACATCAAGTATTACGATCGCAACTACGAGCGCAAGGCGTACCAGTTCCGGCTGGACCACCGCCTGATGGACAACAACGTTCTCAGCGCCAAGATCGCTTACATGCCTTACGATCGTTTCTTCCCCAGCTCCTGGTCGATCTATCCGGTCCGCGACGCCACGGTCTATAACTACGACAACAACAACGTGACCATCAACGACCGCCATGTCTTCGGCGAAGACGACGTGCTCGAAAGCACATTCCAGTTCTCCCAGTACGAGATGCACAAGGGCAAGAATGCGGATGTGCCCTCCGACTACATCTACTACCGCTGGCAGGAAAACGGTGTCTGGCAGGCTCAGCGCTGGGGTAACACCGGGGACGCCGACCAGGTACAGAGGACTTATCAGCTGATCGAGAAGTGGAAGCACTATCACAAGCTTTCCGACAAGTCCGGAATGGACTGGACCGTCGGACTTGATCTCAAGCGCGTCGGTTTCCACTACGACTACGATCCCACTTACGCTTACTACTACTACCTCAACTACAGCCCTTCGGATGCCAATCCGATTCCCTACTACAAGCAGCAGAACGTCGGCAACATGCGGATCAGCGGCGACACTACGATGGTGGCGCTTTACGTGCAGAACGACTGGAAGATCAGCAACCGCCTGACGTTCAACTTCGGGCTGCGCTTCGATTACAACTCCTTCTGGGGCTTCAAGGACTTCTCGCCGCGCGCCGGTTTCGCCTACGACATCACCGGCGACGGCAAGACGTTGCTGCGCGGCGGCGTGGGCGTCTACAAGGACCGCGACATCCTCTTCAGGATGCAGCAGGTCAATAAGCCGACAAACACGTATTTCTACCCCATCCTGGTCAACGGCCAGTGGGACGGCACCTCCTGGAGTAAGAGCACGCCGGTCACCACCCAGTACTTCTACTCCGACGATATGGGCACGCCCTACGTGATCGACGTATCGCTCGGCATCGAGCGCGAGCTGATCCCTAACTGGCGAGTGTCCGCAACCTACAACTACAAGCGCGGTGAAGAGCGTTGGTTCTCGAAGTGGGAGAACCTGCGTGATCCGGATACGGGCAAGTTCCCCGATCCGACATCCAGCTACAAGTGCTTCTACGGCAACGAAGGCAAGAGCCGCTTCCATTCCGTGATCTTCGAACTCTACAAGCGCTACGCCGACAACTACCAGTTCAGCATCTCCTACACCTGGTCCCGCTCGCGCGGCAACGGCTACCACTACACCTCCTTTCTCGACCAGTGGGTGATGCACGAACCTTCACTTGAAGACTGGCGGTTGGGCCAGTTCTACGCACTCAACAACGATGTGCCTCACCAGTTCAAGGCCTCCGGCCTGGTGACCATCCCGAAGATCCTGCTCAATGTCGCCGGCACTTTCCGCTGGCGCAACGGCTATCCGTTCACCGCCCAGAACTATGCCACATCCTCGCTGGTCGGCGAGATCAACGGCTACCGCAACCCGAACTATGGCCAGCTCGACATGCGCTTCGACAGGCAGATCAAGCTCGGGCGCTTCTCGGTCACGCCCAAGATCGACATCTTCAACCTGACCAACCGCGAAAACGTCACCAGCCTTTTTGCTCTGGAGAACTATGCAACGTTCCTGCAGCCAAGCCGCTGGGGACCTCACCGCCAGCTTCAGATTGGCATCGATTTCATGTGGTAATCACCCAAAGCCCAAGGAGACATTACGGGGCCGATTCTGCAGTCGAGGATCGGCCCCTAGTTTATCCCGGCGGGTGAACATTTACTGCTTCGACAGCGAGGGCCTCTAAATAAATACCGAGTACGAGAATATCAGTTTTATTAATTTCGGCCCCTGAAGGTTGCCTGCATTCCGAATCACGGGGCTCCCGGGTGCCTATTGTTTTCTGGTATAAACGTAATAATGATCGTATTTTGGCTTCTTGATAAGGCCGATGATTTCTTTGAAACGTTCTTATAGCTTGCGTAGTACCTACGCCCTTCCGCTGCTCGCGTATTGAAATCTCCACTCGGATTGGATTATTGAAAGGTCATGATTCTGTAATACTGTATTTAATGACTTTGAAGAAAAGAAATGCATGTGCTCTGGAGACCAATAAAGCGGCCAGCCTGCTCTCCCGATCGCCCGTCATCATCACCAGCATGCGATGGTGGAAGCGGCTGATTAGAGGATTCGGCTCGCAGGTGATTATTGTGCAAGTCCGAAGAAGCTCGGCATCCGCCTCCTTCGGTATCCAGGTCTCCCACAGGCCCGTATCGCTGATCATCTCAGCGGATAACTGATCCGGCTCACGTTGCCCTATCGATTATCTCCGGTGAGTCGTTGCCCGGATTGTTGACCAGGGTCGAGACCGCGTAGGCCTCCATTTCCTCGTCAGGGTAGGGGGACAGCAGCGGAAGCAGTTCCTGCGGCTCTTTCTCCGCCGGCTCGAGCCAAAGCCTGTGAGCCTCCGTCGGTAGAATCACAGGCATGCGGTGGTGGAAGCGGCCGATCAGCGGGTTCGGCTCGCAGGTGATGATTGTGCAGGTGCGCAGAGGCTCGGCATCCGCTTCCTTCGGCGTCCAGCTCTCCCACAGGCCCGCGAAAGCGAACGGCTTCTCCGTCTTCAAGCGGATGAAATAGGGCACCTTGCTGCCGCCGCTTGTCTCCGGCTTGCCCCACTCGAACCAGCCGCTCGAGAAGATCAGACAGCGGCGTTTTCTGAAAGCGACCCTGAACGAGGGCTTCTCCGCCACAGTCTCGGCGCGGGCGTTGATCATCCGATTGCCAATGGATGGATCCTTGGCCCAGTGCGGCACCAGGCCCCACTTGAAGAACTCCACGGTCTCGCGCCCGTCGTTGGGCGCCACCGCCACCGGCTGCGACGGCGCGATGTTGTAGCGGCTGGGGAAGTTGTCGGGCCATTTCAGCCAGGAGAACTCGTCCATCAGCCTCTGAATCTCCACCGACATCGCAAACCGCCCGCACATCTTTTCCTCTCCTTAATGAAACTGGTAGCGGGAGTTTAGTAAAAATCAATCAGCCAAGCGCGGGCTGTCCGACACCATGGCGCGTTTCCGGGTCACCTCAAGGCGTGTCCCGCTTCTCGGGCGCCCGGGCGGCTTTGGGTACGCAGGTGTTGATACCGAATACGGCGTAGAGTGCGCACCAGCCGATCAGGCTGGTGAAGCCGATAATCGCGCCGACGACGATGAACACCCATCGCCACCAATCGGCAAAGAGCAGGAAGCCGATTACGATCAATGCTGCTGCGACGATGATGCGGATGATCCGATCCCATATGCCGACGTTCATCAGAATGCCCCTCGTAAATTAGATTCCAAGCATTACAATACATATGTTTGGCTGAGGGGGCCAGATCAATGTGGACCCCGGTCTTTTGCCACAGCCCGATAATAGAGTGACCGGCCTTCAGCGGATCATGGCTCGTCAGCCCGCGGGCCTGCCTGGCTTTCTCTCCGGTACAGATCGCGGATCTGCTCCCGCGTGCTCTTGCCCCTGAAGAAGCGGACCTCGTTGATTCTCAAGCTGAAATTTCCATCGTTTGCTTTAATTGACTGATCGCTTTCCGGTTTGAATCCGTTTTCAGCGTTGTAGGCATCCAGCATATCCTTGCGGCCGACGAACAAGCGAAGATCGATCCGGTTCAGCCCGCGGCGCCAATACTTCTTAAGAATGTAGACCGGCTGCCAGCGGTGCATGATTCGGGAATCGCCGCTCAATAGTCCGGCATGCTCGCCGTTGAGGACGACCTGGATAATCGGCGCCTCTCCCGGCTTCAGGTCTTCTTCACGCAGCGTGCCGTCGATTATCATCGCCACGGCTTTCCGCCAGATGGCGAAACGGCTGATGTAGAGCGTGCCCGATCTACCCTCGAGCAGTCTGAACGGTGCCCCGCGGCCCCTGACCATGCTGAATCCCTGACGATAGGAGGGGTATTCCGCCTTGATGCGGCCGCCCAGGTGGTTCTGCCTGTAAAAAAGATAGGTGGAGCAAATCCAGTCGGCCTCGTCGGGCGAGCCGCCGCCGATCATCCAGGCCTGGATCAAACTCCCGGGCCAGGTGAACGGGTAGCCATGTTTGTAAACCTGCGCCTCGACCTGCTTGCTCACCAGCGTGCTGAAGGTCGGCGGGCGGTCGTGCGAGATGCCGCCGGACTGATAGAGTTCAAGCGAGCCGAAATTCCACCAGGCGAAGAACAGCACCAGCCCGATCGGCGCGATCTGCGGCCACTTGCCGAACCAACGCTTGAGCGAGACGGCAAAGGCGCTGATGCCGATCGCGAAGATCGCCGAGAAGCTGACGAAGCGGCGCATGCCGAAGGAGTCGCCGGCCCACCAGTCGCCCGTGACCGAGTTGAGGTAGAGAAGAATGGCAAAAGCGCCGAGCGAAGCGATTGCGGCGGTCTTCTCGCGGCGCAGCATCAGGAAGAGGCCGACCAGCCCGAAGTAGACCATCGGATGCCAGCTCAGTAGTCCGTGCCGAGACGAGAAGAGCACACTGATGATCTCGGGCCTGTCCCAATAAACCGCGTTGATGTAGTAACTCAGCGGCGTCTTGAAGGGACCGAAGATGATCCACCAGAGAATCACCTGCGGCGAGAAAACCAGGAAGAAGACCACCGCCGAAGCAGCGTACCTGCCGAGCAGGCGCAGTGCGCCGGTGCGCTCCCTCACAGCCCTGATCAGGATGGGCAACTGCTCAACCGCCAGCCAGACGACGATCACGGCGTTTTGCCAGCGGCAGAGGGCGACGAAGCCGACAATCAGTCCGGCCAGCAGCCATTGCTTCAGGCTCCGTTCCGGCCCCGAGCGCAGCACGTACCAGATGAACAACGCGACTGAGAACGCCGCCACACTGTGCGAAAGCAGCGTATTGAAGAGCCCGTAAGCGAAATAGGCGGTGCAGAAGAACGCCGCCAGCGCACCCAGGAGGGCGTAGTTGGGATCGAAGAAGCGGCGGAGGATGAAGAAGAAGATGAAGAGCGAAAGCGCGGCATAGAAACGGCTGCCGAGCCGAGTCGCGGCGATCAGGATTTGCAGCTCCGCCGTCCTATCCGGAGCGCCGGTAACACCCGCGTAGAGTTTGCCCCCGATGTAAAACGGCGCCCAGCAGAGCGGCGCTCCCGGTGCGAAGGAGTTGGCGGCATAGCCCGTCGGCAGGCGCAGGAAACTGCGATCGGGTAGTTTACCTTCAGGGTAGAGTTCCAGGTAGTCGTCGAGGAATTGTATGTCGCCGTCTTCGAAAATCGATTGGAGGTAAGCGAAGTACTGAATGCTATCGCCCCGCAGCCGGCCTTCCGCGCCCGGATTCTGGAGAAGCGGAAACACCAGGATCCAGATACCGACAAGCGTCAGCGCGGCCAGGTGCGGGCGATTTCCCGCAAAGAAAGCGTTGCTCGTTCCCTCGCTACGCTGCTTCGTGGCTCCCACGGCCTGCTCCGGTTTGAACCCGTTTCCTCCCGTTCCGCCGCTCATATTGGCACCCGATGGTTGAAGTCGCGCCCGATCATTCTCCATCTTCAAGCTTTTCTTTAAGTTTCTGCAGCGCATTGAGCGCGTCCAGAGGCGTCATGGCCTCGATATCCAAGTCTCGAATCTCAGCCGCGGCTTCGAGACCGCGCGCCGCCGCCTTGTCTTTCTCCCGGTCCTCTGCCGCAGGGCCGTTGCCGGCCGGCCCATTGGCGCGCGCCAGGCGCGGACGGCCTTCGCGATCAAACTCATCCCGCTCGAGGTTGCGCAGTATCTGCTTGGCGCGCTGCACAACATCCTTGGGCAAACCGGCGAGTTTGCCCACCTGGATGCCATAACTCTTGTCCGACGGCCCCGGCACAACTGTTCTAAGGAAGATGACGTCGTCGCCGTGCTCCCTGGCCGCGACGTTGAAATTCTTGACGCCTTCGAGTGTGAGCGTCAATTCCGTCAGCTCATGGTAGTGGGTGGCGAACATCGTCTTGGCGCCCAGGCCGGGTGAGTTGTGGATGTGCTCGGCAACTGCCCAGGCGATCGAGAGCCCGTCGAATGTGGATGTGCCGCGGCCGATCTCGTCGAGAATTATCAGGCTGCGCTTCGTCGCGTTGCGCAGGATGTTGGCCGTCTCGCTCATCTCCACCATGAACGTGCTCTGCCCGCGCGCCAGGTAGTCGCTCGCGCCGATGCGCGTGAAGATGCGGTCGACAATCCCGATCTTCGCCTCCTGAGCCGGGACGAACGAGCCGACCTGCGCCAGCAGGGTGATCAACGCCACCTGGCGCAGGAAGGTGCTCTTGCCGCCCATGTTCGGGCCGGTGATGATCAGCAGGCGGAAATCGTCGGTGTTGAGATAGGCGTCGTTCGGTATGAATCGTTCCTCGATCCGCAGGCGCTCGACCACAGGGTGGCGCCCGGCCTTGATGCGGATCTCGTCGCTGTCGTCGACCAGGGGGCGCTTGTAGCCGTTGCTGACGGCGTTCTCGGCGAAGCAGCGCAGCACGTCGAGTTGGGCGAGCACGTGCGCCGTCCGCTGGATCCTCGCGTTCTCGGCGGCCACCTTCTCCCTCAGCCCGACGAACAGCTCATACTCGCGCGCCACGATCCGGTCGTGGGCGTTCAGTACCTTGCTCTCGTACTCCTTCAGCTCGGGCGTGATGAAGCGCTCCGCATTTACCAACGTTTGTTTGCGGAAGTAATCGTCGGGAACGAGATCGAGGTTCGCGCGCGAGACCTCGATGTAATAGCCAAATACCTTGTTGTACTTGACCTTCAGGTTCGGGATGCCCGTGCGGCCGCGCTCGCGGTGCTCGATCTCGGCTATGTAGGCGCGGTTGTCCTTGACGATGCGCCTCAGTTCATCGAGTTCGGCATCGGCGCCGTCGGCGATCAGGCCACCCTCCCGCAGATGCAACGGCGGATCCTGCATCAGGGTCCCCTCGATCCAATCCGCAATGTCCCCGAGCGGATCGATCTCGTCGCGAAGCTGCTGCAGGCGGCCCGATTTCGCACCCTCGAGGGCGGCTCTCAGCGCGGGGAGTTCCTCAGAGGAGCGGCGCAGAGCCACCAGGTCGCGGGCATTGGCGCTGCCCACGACGATGCGTGTGATCAGGCGCTCCATGTCGGCGACCGGCTTCAACGCCTCGCCGACGCCGCGGAAGGCGACCGAATCCTTCACCAATTCCTCGACGGCGTCGAGACGTGCATCGATTTCCTTTATGTCGAGCTGCGGCCGCATCATCCACTGCCGCAGCAGGCGCGCGCCCATGCTGGTTAAGGTGCGGTCGAGCAAGCCGAGCAGAGAGTCGCGCTTGTCGCCCGTCATCCATGACGCGCTCAGCTCGAGGTTGCGGCGTGTGACGTCGTCGATCACCATCGCCTGCGCTTCGCGCAACACGGCAATCCCCGAGATGTGCGCCAGGTCGGCCTTCTGCACCTCGTTGAGATACTGAATCGCCGCGCCCGCGGCCGTGATCATCGCCGGGTGGTCGAGCTCGAAGGCGTCGAGCGTCGCCACCCCGAAGTGACGCCGCAGCACGTCTTCCCCGGTCTCCGGGGAGAACCACCAGTCGTCCTGGCCGTGAACCAGCCTGCCCTCGGCCATGGACGCAGCGATCGGCAGGTCGAACGACTCGGCGTGGATTATCTCCCGCGGGCGGAAGAGATCGAGGTCGTCCTCCAACTCCTGCCAGCGGTCGGGGCCCCGATGCAGCCCGACCTTGAACTCGCCGGTCGAGACGTCGACCAACGCCGCCGAGACGGCCTCGCCGATCTCAGCGATGGCGCAGAGAAAGTTGTTCTCGCGCGACTCCAGCAGGTTGTCCTCGAGCAGCGTTCCGGGGGTGACAATGCGGGTAATGTCACGCCGCACGAGCCCGCGCGCCAGCCGGGGGTCCTCGACCTGGTCGCAGATGACCACGCGACGCCCGGCCTTCAGCAGCTTGCCGATGTAGTTCTCCAGCGCGTGGTGGGGGATACCGCACATCGGGATCGGATTGCTGCCCTTCTTGTCCCGCGTCGTCAGGACGATCTCCAGAATGCCCGAGGCGATTTCGGCGTCGCGCCCGAACATCTCAAAGAAATCGCCCATACGGAAGAACAGGATCGCGTCGGGGTGGCGGCGCTTGATGCTCTCGTACTGGCGCATCATCGGTGTCAGCCCATCGACCGGCCGGCTGCTCGGAGCTTTCACGGGTGGCGGAACGAGCTGAAAATCGTCGTCCTGCTTTTTGCTTTTCTTCGCGGACATGTCCGCAATTTAACAGCAGAACGCCGCCCTCTCAAGAGCCGCAACAGTGATAAGGCTAAAGTCGGGGGCCGATGTCGGTCATTGTCGATAGGAAGATGTTGGAGAGCAGGTGCAGAATCATCACCGCGGTCAGCGATTTTGTCCAATAGAAGACGGCGCCCATGATTGCGCCCGCCAGGGTTGTGACGATCACGAAGCCGAGCACCTCCTGCGGCGAGAGGCCGGGGTAGCCGAGGTGGCCGAGCCCGAACAGCAGGCTGCTGGCGGCGATGATCCAGAACCAGGCCGATTTTTCCTTGATGCCCTGCTTCACCAGGTACGCCACCGGCAGCAGAATCAGCAACGCCCTGACGAACTCCTGCAGCAGCGCGCTTACCACATATCTGTTGAAAGCGATCTCGATCTGGGCGAAGTCGCGGGGCAGAGTCAGGCCGGCGAGCCCGGTGAGAAGCATAACCGGGATGAGAACTGCAGCGCTGACCACCAGCCCGATCCCGGTGGCCGCCAGTTCCTTACCGCCGAGGCGGAAGTTGTAGCCGATCGCCGGGCCGAGCGCGACGACGATTGCCAGACCGATGAGAGCCATCACGAAGAACCAGGCGAAACCGCGGTCGAGCACTTCTTCCTGGGTGCCGCTGGATGTCGCGAAACCGTACTCGCCAAGTTCGGCCAGCTTCTGGAAGTAATCGGCCCCGACCCTCTCGGGCAGCAGCATCAGCGTCGGCTGGAGTTCTCGTATCGAGCCGAAGAGGTCGGTGTAGAACTGCGCTGCGCGGGGATGTACCGAGGCGAATTCCCAGATCGGAATCCTTGCGCCGAAGCGCCTGACGGCGTCCACCACTTCGTCCCGCTCGAATTCTTCAAGGTCGACCGAGCAGACGATCGCGATGTCCTCCGCCACCAGCCTGTTCATGATCCTCTCGAAATTGCGCTGCGTAAGCGGCAGGCGGATCCAGCCGGCTGTGGCGCCCTCGCGGCGGTAGGAGTTGACGTGCATGCCCTGTTGAAATGTGGGTAGATGATATGAGCCGAAAAGAGGCGAATCCATTCCGGGAGGAGTAGAGTCGATATATCTCAGGCTGAAGTCCGTGAGGCTGCTTGTCCTGCCGCCGGGATGCCGGTTTAATTCGAATCGAAGTTGCAGATAGCGGTTATCGGGCAACCAGGGAAGCTTGCCGTCCGCGCCAAGGGCCGTCCAGGCGTCCCAATCGATGTCCTCGCCGTTGGGGGTACCTCCGCGCACCCGCACGTCGATTTGGCCCTGGCCTCCGCTGAACGCCAGGTCATGCAGTCCATCGATCGTTCCGAGGCCGATGGGCGGCGTGATGAACGTTCCCTGCTCCACCCCGCTCGGCAGCCGCAGTCCGGTGCCTTGCCGCACGAAAATCACATCGTGCTTTTCACCCCGGCGCCAGATGTCCTCAATCTCCAAATCAAGCATCATCCCGGGGAGGAAGGATATTTCGTCGATACCTACCTGCGACGAGCCGAGTTCATCGAAGTCGATTCTGAGGCCGTCAGCCCAGTTGAAATCTTTTCCCCAGTGCAGTATTTCCCCTTTCTTATCCGGATTCTCGAATGGCAGCCCATGAAGGTCGATGATGAGCTCGAAGTCTCCCTCGGGGAGACGCGTGCGGTAGGAGACAAATCGTTTGATGGCGCTGTCGCGCCCCTGCGAGAGGGTGATGTTAATCTGTCCGCCCTGCTTTGCGGTGGTGGACTTAAATTTCAACAGAAACTGGCGGTTTGAGTGGACTCTGTTGCCGGCAAGGTTGAGGGAGATGTAGGTGTCGGCCGTCGTGGTAAAGAGCAATTGTCCATCGGCGAATTCCGCACCAGCCGCGTGAGCGGGATCGATGACAACCTCTGTCGGATTGTTCATACGCCAGTAAAACTCCGACAGGGTGACTATCTCCGTCTTGCCGGGCAGCAGCCTTGTCTGGCCCGTGCGGCGATCGCCGTAGTACTGCGACGCGCCCCAGGCGACCAGGGCGGCCAGAGCGACGACCGTGAGCAACGCCAGGATGTGTTTCAACTTGATCATTTTCCGATTATCTCGAGTGGATTAACGTCTACCTTCAACGCACAATTCTGCATTGGTGACCGCAGTGCGCGCAACGGTCAACTTCGAGCTGAATGGCTCTGATTCCGAATCCCGAGCGTTCGATCACGGCTTTGCCGCAGTTCGGGCACCAGGTCGTGTCGGTTCCCCGGATAAAGATATTACCCACGTAGACGTAGTCGAGCCTCTCGCGGCCGATGCGATAGGCCGCCTCGAGGGTGGACGCGGGCGTGGGCGGATGGCTGCTTTTGTAATCGGGGTGATAGCGCGAGAAGTGCAGGGGAATCGAGCGGTCGAGATCCGCGACCCAGGCCACCAGGTCCCTCAGGTCTTCCTCGCTGTCGTTTTCCCCGGGAATAACCAGGTTGGTCAGCTCGACCAGCGCAACCCGGTTGACTGCTTCGATGGTCTTCAATACCGGCTCGAGAGTGCCGCCGCTCAGCCGCCGATAAAACTCCGGGCGGATCGATTTCAGGTCGATGTTCCAGGCGTCGATCAACGGCAGAAGCTCGGCCAGCGGTTCGGGGTTGACGTAGCCGTTGGAGACCATCACGTTCTTGAAGCCGGCCTCGCGGAAAGCAGATGCGCAGTCGTAGATGAATTCGAACCAGATCAGCGGTTCCGTGTAGGTGTAGGAGATCCCGATGGCGCCGCCTTCGCGGGCGTAGCTGAGCAGCGATTGCGGATCGACCTCGTGCGTCGGGAAGTCGGTCTGGCTGATCTGCCAGTTCTGGCAGAATTCACACCGGAAGTTGCAGCCCGCCGGACCGAGGCTGAGGATCGGCTGGCCCGGGTAGAAGTGGTAGAGGGGTTTCTTCTCGATGGGGTCGATGGACAGCGAAGGAGTCAGACCATAGTTGACGGCGATGAGCTCGCCGTCGATCACCATTCTGCCGCGGCAAATCCCGCGTTCGCCCTCGCTCAATCGGCACATGTGAGGGCAGAGAGCGCAGATGATTAAGTCGCCTTCGCGGCGCTGGTAGCGGGCGGGATGTCTCTCTTTCATGACTGCACGGATGCTACAAGAGGCGGGCATCGCAGTCAACCGGCGAGCATAGTGGGAGTGCCGCGGCGAACAGTGTATTCTCGTCTTTCAAGCGGGCTCGATGCAGCTGTTATTTGCCGATCCGGCCCGAATCGGTTCGATTGCCTGGAATGAAGCGGGCGGTTATCATCATTCACAAGTCAGTCAAGCGGCGGCGCGCAACTCTATGAGATTCGGACGTTACGAGGTGAAGAGCGACATCGGCAAGGGCGCGATGGGAGTGGTCTACAAATGCCGCGATCCGCAGATCGGCCGAACTGTCGCGATCAAAACCGTCTCGCTGCATCAGTCCGCCACCGGTTTCGACGAGGGCGAGCTGCGCGACCGGCTGCTGAAGGAGGCGCGGGCAGCCGGAATTCTTTCGCATCCGAACATCGTCACGATCTACGACGTCGGCGAGGAAGAGGACTCCATTTACATCGTGATGGAGTACCTCGAGGGCACACCTCTCTCGGATATCTTGTTGCAGAGCGGAGCGGTCTCTTTTGACACGGTGCTGGCGATGGCTGAGCAGGTGGGGAGCGCCCTCGATTACGCCCACGGGCAGGGGATTGTCCACCGCGATGTCAAGCCGGCGAACATCATGCAGCTTGCCGACGGGCGCATGAAGCTCATGGATTTCGGCATTGCCTGGGTTTTCGATACATCAGCCACTCAGAAGGGGGTGCTCGTCGGCTCGCCCGCTTACATGTCGCCGGAGCAGATCGACGATGCCGAGTTGACCGGCAGGTCGGATCTCTATGCGCTCGGTGCCGTCGTCTTCGAGATGCTCACCGGCAAGAGGCCCTTCAGCGGGAAGAATATCAACGCGCTAATTCTGGCCAAATTTGAGAACAGCCGCCCGGCCCTGGCCGAGCTGAATCCGAGATTGCCCGCTGCGCTGGAGTTTTTCTTCGACAAGGCCCTGGCGGTTGATCCCGCTCGGCGTTTCCGAACCGCGGGGGAATTGGTGCGGGAGTTAAAAACGGCCTTCTACAGCCGATCCATGCCCTTTACGGTGGTAACGAGGCCTCCAGCAGGCGGGCCCGCGCCGCCGAGAGGACAGGCAGCTTCGGTTAAGCCCCCCACCGACGAGCAGGATGCGCATCTCGCGGAGACGATAGTTTTTGGCGACGCGGAGCTCAACGGCGCCGCGCGGGAGAAGCCTGACGACGTAGAGATTGATACGAAGCCGCCGCCTGCCGAGCCGGATGACAGCACCCAGCGGTTCGGGATCACCACGAGCGTGATCAAAGCCTACACGTCGGGCGTGTCGAAGCAGGGTAGAGAAGGAGACAAGCCAGCCGGCCGCGAAGACACTGACACCGGAATCATCCGCAAGGACGTCGAGCAAGAACTGGCCGGCAAGGCAAGCAGGGAAGGAGCCATCCCGCGTGAGGCCGATTTAAAGCGGCTGGTGCAGCAGATCGACAAGCTCCATAAGCGCCTGGTAGGACACCCCGGGGAAATCGATACGATCGTCGCTCTGGGCCGCGCTTACCGCGAGGCGGGACGCTTTTCGGAGGCGATAGTCCAGTTCCGACGCGCCCTCAAGTTGGATTACGAGCGCACCGACGCGCTGGATTTAATTGCAGATATCTACAACAAGCTGGGCATGAAGGAGCGGGCTTACAGCACCTGGAGCATGAGCGAATGGCTTAACGAGAGAAAGGTGGGCCGGCTGGCCAAAGAGAATCACTTCAAGCTCGGGAAACGGCTGGAACGAGAGCGATTGCTGCGCGGCGCGATTGAGGTCTGGGAGGAGACCGCAGTCCTCGAGCCGAGGAACGCGGAAGTCTGGCGCACGCTGGCGCACTACTACCTCAAGTTGCAGGATTATCAGAAGGCGATCCGGGCACACCGAGAGCTGCTCAAGATCGAACCCTCAGACACCAAAGCGGTGCGCAATCTCGCCGTCTGCTATCAGAACAGCGGTGAGTATGCCCAGGCGTTGGAGCAGTGGCGCAAATCGCTGGAGACGGATGCAGAGGGCTCCGGCGCCAGAAAAGCGCGCAAAAACATCCAGGCGCTCGAGAAATATCTGCGGTCAAGTCAGGAATAACGCACGATTCTGAGCAGCACTATTAAGTTCCGTCAGTTGTCGTGTTAATATCGCGATCAGGCCCGCCCCGTTTGGGAGCGGGTGTCACAAGACTCCGGACTGATATAAATACACTACAAGATGCCTGATAAACCATATAAAGATCTTGATGACAGTGAACTCGTTTGCATCTGTCTGAGAAAAGATAATCGGGCCTGGGAGGAATTGGAGTTTCGTTATCGCAAGCGCGTTTTCAACATCGCTTACCAGTTTGTCGGCCGAATCGACGAGGCTGAGGATCTCACCCAGGAAATCTTTTTCAAGCTTTATCACTCGCTGGAAAAATTCAACATCGACGCCAACTTCCAGTACTGGATCGTACGTGTCTCCAAGAATTACTGCATTGACTTCTATCGCAAGAAACGCAAGGAGCGGGAATCACTCGTGGACAATGTGGAACAGCTGGCCAACGTCAAGAGCGGCATGTCCTCCCCGTTCCTGATTCTCGAAGAGAAGGAAAAGATACGGGCCATCAGGGAGTCGATCGACAGCCTGCCGTCGATACTCCGCTCATGCATCGTCCTTCGTAACCTCTACGGCCATTCCTATCAGGATATCGCACACATCCTCAACATCCCGGAAGGCACGGTGAAAAGCAGGATCAACCGCGGTCGTCTGGAGCTCTCGAAACGCCTCGGTATTGCCTTCAAGGGTCGGGGCCTCTCCCGCAGGAAGAACAACTGCGACAAGGAAGAGGAACAAGGGGACTGAACTTTTTCGGCCTCGGATTCGACTAATAAGTGGAGGTAATGTGATGAGAGGATATAGCCATGAGTGAAAACGATAAACAGCAACAACCTGCGGAGGAACCCAGAAGCGCGCCGCCGGCTCCCGCGAAGTCCGGCGGAGTGCGCGTCGACATGCTGATGATCGGGCTGATTCTAATCGGCCTGGGTGCTTTGCTGCTCGCCGCCACGATGAATCCGGATCTCAATTTCCGCGATTTGGTGATGACCTACTGGCCGGTGCTGATAATCGTGGCGGGGCTGGTCAAGATCGTGCAAGCGGCTCTGGGCATCAGCGGGGGAGGTTCGGGATTCGGCCTGCTTGTCACGGTGATCATTATTCTCATCCTTGTGGCGGGGGTCCCCTGGGATTGGGTTGAGTTCAACTCCTGGTTCGCGTTCGGGCCCGACGCCGAGTACAGCGAGCAAATCAATCTTGCCGAGGGCGAGACCCTTGAGATCCGCAATGTCCGAGCCGACGCCCGGATTTACAGCCACAGCGGCGACGACGTGAAGCTGCACGTCAAGACATACGTCAGCGGTTGGAGCCGCAAGGATGCGCGCGAGCTCGCGGAGGCTTACAAAGCCGAGGTCAAGCGCACCGGCTCAACGGTGCAGATAGTGGCGGATGCCGAGAGCGCCTCCGACGGGCGCAGACGCGTCAGGGTGGATCTGGAAATCGGGCTCCCGCGTGACCTGGTGGCCAGGATTTCGGCGCACAGGGGGGATGTGGACCTCGACAACTTCGACGGCGAGATGGATATTGATGTCGAGTACGGCGACGTGGATGTCGCGCGCTCCACCGGCAAGCTGACGATCTCGATCCGCAACGGAGAAGTCGATTTCTACGACTTCACCGGCGACCTGAAGGTCACCGGCGGCAGAGCCGCCCTTGACTTGGAGGGCGTCTACGGCGCCATCTTCGTCGATATCGAGAGGGGATCGATCGAGCTCGAGAACTACAAGCCGATAGCCGGCGACATCGATATTCACACCGAGCGAGGCAACATCGAGCTCGACATCAACGGCGACAGCGACTTCGCCCTCGAGGCGGAAGCGCAGGGCGGCCGGATCGACTGCGAATTCGGCGAACTGGACATCAGCAATCAGAGAGAGCTGCGCCACAGCTTCAACGCCGGCACTTACCAAGTGTCGCTCGCAACTGACCGGGGCTCGATTGCGTTGGATTCCGACTAGCTAAAGCCCTCGGGGCAACCATAATTGTTGCATCGGCGTCAATATAATAGAACGAGCGGAGAAGCATGGAGGAGAAGCTGATCGAACGTTGCAAGAATGGCGACCTCCGCGCGTTCGAGGATCTTTACAAACAGTATGGTCGCAAGCTCTACGGCTTATGCCTGAGGATGAGCGGCAACGAGGCCGATGCCGAAGAGCTGATGCAGGAAGTGTTCGTGATCCTGCTCTCCAAGATCAAGTCGTTCCGCGGGGATGCGCGGTTCTCGACCTGGCTCTACCGCATCACCGTCAACACCTGCATCAGCCACCTGCGGAAGAAGAAGATCAAGCAGGTCTCGCTGGAGGATGAGCCGGAAACTTCGGGCGCATTAAGCGTGGAGCCGGCGCCGATGGCGCAACACGAAACGCTGAAGCACGGCATCGCCGGATTGCCTGCGGGCTACCGCGCAGCCGTGATAATGCACGATGTCCAGGGCCTCAACCACAATGAGATCGCGGAGATCATGGGCATCAGCGTCGGGGCCTCGAAGTCGCAGCTCTTCAAGGCTCGACGGAAATTGCGGGATTATTTAAACGGCACGCTGCCTCCCGGGGCGGAAGGCCGGAGTCAAAGGTAGGTGGACGATGGCTGATCAGAGAGACGAGATTCTGATTCAGCGATATCTCCTCGGAGAGCTCGAAGGCAGCGAGCGCGAAGATTTCGAGCGCCGGCTGGAGAGCGAAGAGGCACTCGCCTGTCTGCTGGACTCCTACCGCAGCCTCTGCGACGGGCTGCACTTGTTGGAGGATCCGGAGCCGCCCGCCGACCTGTGGGCAAGGCGCATCAGGCCGGCAATTGCCGAGCAGCTCGACATCGCCGGCGAGAGGCCCAACGCCGGATTCTCTTTCCTCGAAGCCCTTCGATTGCAATTCCTCAAGCCGGCTGTGGTTGTGGCGGCATTCGTGGTGGTAATTGTCGGGATCACCCTGCTCCTGCAGTATCAGATCGTCTCGCCGGTGCAGGAGGACCGCTACGAAAAGGCGATATCGAACATACAAAAACTCCGCGATCAGTTCCTCGCCGAGCTCGACACGCTTACCTTCGAAATGGAGAAGCGCAAGCCGATGCTGAGCTCGGAACTTCGCAAGGTTTATGACCAGACGCTAAAAGACATCGACGAGAGTATCGCTAAGGCGGAGAGGTTCTATTTTGCTTACCCCAACGACAGCGACGCCGTGCAATTCCTCTTCGCCGCTTACGAGAAAAAAGTCGAATTCATCGAGCAGTTCAAGCAAATCGAGCCGCTCTCGCCGGAGGCCTGAGATGAAGAATATTAAAACAATACTGGCAGCAGGCGCGATCGCCCTTGTTCTGGCTTCGGCGCCCGCGGTCGCAGAGAAGTACGAAACCGAAAAAACCCAGACATTCGATGTCGGCTCCAATGCTTCCTTCAAGTTGAGGAATATTTCGGGCGATTACATGATTTCGGGCTGGGACAGGGAAGTCATCGAAGTCTATTACATCAAGAAGTCCAAAGGAAACTCGGCAAAGCTGAAAGCCGACATGGTGCAGGTGATCGCCGAGCAGAGCGGCAACCGCGTTTTCGTCGAGGTCAAGTACCCCAATTCGCGCGAGCGGCGCGCTCGTAAGCTCGACAGTAGCTTCAGCGTAAACATCGAATTCGAAGTTAAGGTGCCTATGGATTGCCGCATCGACGTCTCCACAGTCTCCGGAGACGGCGAGGTTCTGCATGTCAATGGTGACGTCAACGCTTGTTCGACCAGCGGCGACGTCGAGGCCACCGCTCTTGCCGGCAATGTCAAACTCTACACCACAAGCGGCGATATCGAACTTACCGGCGGGAACGGCGTCATCGAGCTTAAAACCACTTCGGGGAATGTCACGGCCGATGGCGTCGCCGGCAGGGTGACGATGCACACCACCAGCGGAGACGTTGAGTTATCGGCAATGGAGTTGACCGAGGGCTCTTTCAAAACAGTCTCCGGCGACATTAATGTCTCCGTCGAGAAACCGATAACCACCGGAACGTTCGCGTTAACGGTGTTTTCAGGCTCAATCGAGTTTTACCTGCCCGCCGAATCCACCTTCCAGGTCGCCGCAAAGGCGATGCACGGTAATGTCGAATCCAATTTCGATCTTGAGTTCATCCGCAAGCGCTTTCAGCAGGAGATGAGGGGCACCGTCAACGGCGGCGGAGCTTACATCTCCGCCACCTCGAGCAACGGAGATGTCGAGGTATACAGAAAATAGCGTTAAACCCTCTCGCAGATAATGGGTGTGGGGCCGCAAGGCCCCTTTTAATGTACATTATGGTCTGCATGAAACCGGAAGATTTCGCGTCTTCAGCCGCGGTTCGGGCCGGTCTTCCAGGTTTTGCACTGTTCCGTTGACAGAAGCGCCTCATGATAGTAGAACACGGGATGTGCCGGAGTGGTGAAACTGGTATACGCAGGGGACTCAAAATCCCCCGGGCCTTGCGCCCGTGCGGGTTCGAATCCCGCCTCCGGCACCATTCCTTCCTACCTACCCACTCTTCCATGGAATCCCTGCGCACCGATGCAGAAAACGGATCAGGCGGGATGAGAAGTTTATCCGCCTGCGGCGGAAATCCCGCCTCCGGCACCATTTCTAATTCTTGCTGGATCGCATCATCTTTGCGGATTGATCAGGTATCTCATATCACACAGGCGCGATGAGAAGTTTATCCGCATATGGCGGAAATCCCGCCTCCGGCACCACTCTCTCCTTGTCCATCTGATATTCCAGACATCTCTGAATGCAACAAGCGTATGAAATAAAACAAGGCGGGATGAGAAATTCATCCGCAGCAGGCTAGCGGTAGTCGCGACGCCCCAAGAATTGCCGGAACAACTCAATAGGGATACAACGGGAGGGCTGAAGCGGAGCCGGACCGGTGATATACTGCATGCTCATCCTTTGATAGATATCATCAGCAGGCGGGCCGAACCGGCTTTCACGCGTTCAATCGGGGGGAATCGCAGAATCGATTGGCAAGACGATACGAAGATTTTCTACAACGCTGTTGGTAGTAAATCTCGGCAAATAACATTTGGCAGGGAGACTGCCGGCTCCCCGGGCTCCCCATAGATAGTCTGAAGATACAGACGCTGCCGATTACGCGACAAAGAGCTTATCGATATTGGCTGGAAGAATCAGGGTGGAGAGATGAAAGGGTCCGCGGTTATCGGGGTGGATTTTGGCACGGACTCGGTGCGCACGTTGATCGTCAATGCCGGGGACGGCGAGGAGATCGCCGGTTCGGAAAATCCTTTTCAACTCTGGCGCGAAGGGCATTTCTGCGATCCAGCCCGCAACCAGTTTCGCCAGCACCCATTAGACTACATCGAGAGTCTCGAGGCCTCGGTCAGGGAGGCGCTTGCCGACTCGCCCGAAGGCACTGCCGACCGAATTGCCGGTATCGGAATCGACACCACCGGTTCGACGCCGGTCGCTGTAAACCGGGAAGGAATCCCTCTGGCTCTCACTCCCGGTTTCGAAGAAAACCCCAACGCCATGTTCGTCCTCTGGAAGGACCACACGGCGGTGGAGGAAGCGGCCGAAATCAATTCCGCCGCAAGAAACTGGGGCGGGGAGGACTTCACGCGCTTCGAGGGCGGCGTTTACTCCTCGGAGTGGTTCTGGTCCAAGATTCTGCATGTGATTCGTCACGATCGCGCCGTCCGCGACGCGGCCTTCTCCTGGCTCGAGCACTGCGACTGGATGCCCGCCTTGCTCACCGGAAATCGCGACGCGCCGGCGATCAAGCGCAGCCGCTGCGCCGCGGGACACAAAGCCATGTGGCACCCTTCCTGGGGCGGCTTGCCGTCCGAGGAATTCCTCACCCACATCGATCCACTCCTCAAAGGAATCAGAGACCGGCTCTATCGCGACACCTTCACGGTCGACGTCTCTGCGGGTATCCTTAGCCCGCAGTGGGCCGAGCGCCTGGGTATTTCCTCGCAGCCTGAAGTCGCCGTTGGTGCCTTCGACGCTCATCTGGGCGCCGTCGGCGCCGGTATCGAACCGTTCTTTCTCTGCAAGGTAATGGGAACTTCCACCTGCGATATGCTCATAGCCCCGCTGGACGACGAGAAGAACTCGAAACCCGTGCGCGGCATCTGTGGCCAGGTGGATGGCTCAATAGTGCCGGGCTTCTTGGGCCTGGAGGCCGGGCAGTCGTCTTTCGGCGACGTCTACGCCTGGTTCCGGGATGTGCTGCTGTACCCCGTCGAATCGTATCTCCGTCACGCAGATCTTGAGCCTGCCGCCAGGCAAGCGCTGCTGGAGAATTTGAGCGAAAACATCGTCAGCCGGCTCTCCGAAGACGCCGCGCGCCTGCCAATCGACAGTTCTGTTGTCGCTCTCGACTGGCTGAACGGCCGGCGGACACCCGATGCCAACCAACTGCTGAGGGGTGCGATAGCCGGGTTGAACCTGGGGACCGACGCACCCAGAATCTTCAAGGCGCTTGTTGAGGCGACGGCTTTCGGCGCGCGCACGATTGTCGACCGTTTCCGCGCTGAGGGCGTGCCGATACGCGGCGTCATCGGGCTCGGCGGTGTGGCCAAGAAGAATCCCTATGTGATGCAGGTCGTCACCGATGTGCTCAACATGCCGATGCGAATCGCCCGCTCAGAGCAAACCGTGGCGCTCGGCAGCGCGATGGCGGCCGCGACCGCCGCCGGAATCTATTCCGACATCCGGCAAGCTCAGAAGGCCATGGGGGGCGGCTTCGAGAAAACCTATCACCCCGATCCCGAGCGCGCGGCTGAATATCAGATCCTCTACGAGAAATACAAGCAGTTGGGCGACTTCGTTGAAAACCGACTCACCTGAGGGGTGCCTCTGATGAAGAGCTATCAGACACTGAAGCAGGAGGCCTGGGAAGCCAACCAGCAGCTCAACAAGCTTGGGCTGGTCATGTTCACCTTCGGCAACGTCAGTGCAGTGGACAGGGACAAGGGCGTGATCGCGATCAAGCCCAGCGGTGTCCCCTACGAGAAGCTGGGGGTCGATGACATCGTGGTGGTGGATCTGGAAGGCAGGGTGGTGGACGGCAGCCTCCGGCCCTCTTCGGACACGCCGACCCATCTGGTGCTCTACCGGCACTTCCACGATATCCGCGGGGTGGCCCACACCCACTCGACCTTTGCCACGGCCTGGGCACAGGCGGTACGCCCGATTCCCATTCTGGGTACCACTCATGCCGATCTCCTGCCCTGCGATGTGCCCTGCACCGGTGTCATGGCGGATTCCGAAATTGGGAGCGATTACGAGGTTCAGACCGGCGTAAAGATTGTTGAGACATTCGGAAAGTTCTCATATCGGGAAGTCCCAATGGTCCTCGTTGCCAACCACGGTCCGTTCACCTGGGGCGACTCCGCCGCGGATGCCGTCTACCACAGCGCTTTGCTCGAGGAGATTGCACGCATGGCATATCTGACACTACAGATCAAGCCGGATCAGCCGCGGCTCAGACAGTCGTTGATAGACAGGCACTTCCGTAGAAAGCACGGGGAGGATTCATATTACGGCCAAGATAAGTAATCCCCGGAGAAGGCCGGAGAACATGAATAGTCGGCAAGATGCCATTGTGGGGGGAATCTTCGAGAACCTGGACATCGATTGAGGTGTTGTGGGATGGAAAACCTGCCTGAAGTAAAAACGGGATTGGTGGCTGTCAGCCGCGACTGTTTTC
>Ga0307379_10000858_pt1 | contig 49534 bp, 55 predicted proteins | sample UN2MG_FD_202237 | JGI IMG/M metagenome (GOLD analysis project Ga0307379, IMG submission 202237) | Soil microbial communities from Risofladan, Vaasa, Finland - UN-2 | ecosystem: Environmental > Terrestrial > Soil > Coastal area > Acid sulfate soil | place: Finland: Risofladan, Vaasa | collected... | reverse complement strand
GTGTCAAAAATGCCTAGGGGGAATATTTAGTTTTTCTTAACAACGATACAGTTGTTCCTTCTGATTGGTTGCTAAAGCCGGTTCAGAAAATGAGAAAAGACCCAAAAATTGCCTTTCTTCAACCAAAAATCAAATGGCTTAAACACAAAAAATTTTTTGAATATGCGGGTGGTGCTGGAGGATATCTTGACTTTTTTGGCTATCCCTTTGTTAGAGGAAGGATATTTGGGTCAATTGAGGAAGATATAGGTCAGTACGATGATGAACGGGAAGTTCTTTGGGCTAGTGGGGTGGCGCTTTTTTGCCAAAAAAAAATTTTTGAGAGATTGGGTGGTTTTGATTCTTTTTTCTTTATTCATGGAGAAGAAGAAGATTTGTGTTTTCGAGCCCACAGATTGGGCTACAAGGTAATTTTTTTTCCTGGAGTTCAAGTTTTGCATTACGGAGGTTATACGGGGAATAGAAATATTTTTAAAAAGACTTTTTTTAATCACCGTAATCACCTAGTTCTTTTGGCTAAAAATCTTAAAATTAAAGAATTAATTTTTATTTTTCCGATAAGAATGGTGATGGATTTGTTTGCACTTTTTTATTATTTGTTTGGCTTCAAAAACTTCCATACTCCCTCGGCAGTTTTGCTTGCTTATGCTTCGTTTGTTAAAAATTTTCCTCGAATTTGGAAACAAAGGCATCAATATGGGATAAAAAATTTTGGTTATCCTAAAAAAGAGGGACTGATTTATAAAAATAGTATCGTTTGGCAGTATTTTATTTTAAAAAAAAGACGCTGGGCTGAGGTTTTTGATAAAAAGCCCTGTTCAAGCAAGTTGATAAAAATCTTTTAATGAAAAGCAGACCATTTTTGTTTTTGTTCTATAGTCTATTATTTTTATTTATTTTTTCTTTTAGTTACTACTTACCAGGGGATCCGGATTTAGGATGGCATTTGCGTTATGGAGAAGAAGTGGCGGTTGGCAAAAGAATATTAACTAAAGACACTTATTCTCATACCTTTCTTGGCCAAAGTGTGGTTGATACTGAGTGGTTGGCCGAAGCGGTTTATTATTTAATTTTTAATCGCTGGTCGTTTTTGGGCTTAGCTTTATTTTCGGGCGTTTTTACTTCACTTGCCTTTTTTATTCCGGCAATTTCTTTCCCGGGTAGTCTTTTAAACAAATTTTTGATTATTACTTGGGCGCTTTGGGGATCATCTTTGGTTTTAAGAATTGGTGCTAGGCCGCAAAACATCAGTCTAGTTTTCTTTAGCCTTCTGGTGGTTCTTCTTTTAAAATATCAAAAAAAACAAAAATTAAAATATATTTTATTTTTCCCCTTATTATTTTTAATCTGGGCCAATGCCCACCCGGGATTCTTTCTCGGTTTGTTTTTGGTTTTAGTTGTTTTATTAATCGAGACATTGCTTCTTGCCTTAAGGGGCAAGAATGTAAAAAAAATTATTCCCCTTTTGGTTATTTTTTTACTTTCGTTGGCTTTGTCTAATTTTAGACCGCAAGCCCAGCAAGCAGGAAGGTTGTCTTTTGATCTTATTAAAGGTTTGGTTTTACCAGTGAATATCGCTGGTGAGGTTTCTTCTACTGGCAGGGTAAGAACAGCGATTAGTGAATGGCTTCCTCCTTTTTTGGCAAGCTTGCCTGGCACTTTATTTTTTTTAGGAATCGTTTTTTCAGTGGCAGTTTTTATCTTAAGACCACTTACTCTAAGTAATCTTAGAGATTTGATTTTACTTTTAGGGTTTATCTATTTTTCTACCTTATCGCGTCGGAATGTGCCTTTTTTCTTTTTGATTTTTATTCCCATAATTATTGGCAAAACAGGAAGGTTTACTAAAAGACCAAGAATGAAGCTACTTCTCCCCTATTTTAATTTGGTCGCGATTTTTATTATGATTTCAGTGATTGTTTTAAGATTACCTCAGGCCACCAAAAAAATTCTTACGGAAGGAAGTTCAATTTCTTCCTATAGCCAATCCCGGTCATACCCATGGAAAGCAGTTGAATTTATTAAAAAACAAAAACCATTAGGTAATATGTTTAATCCTTACAATTGGGGCGGCTTTTTAATTTGGCAGTTAAGAGAATACCCGGTTTTTATTGATGGGAGAGTTCCGGGAGTAAAAATCTTTTCTGAATATGAAGAAGTAGTTAATCTTAAAAAAGAATGGCAGGAAATATTAGAAAAATATAACGTCGAATGGATGATTATCTCTCCCAGCCCCATTTTCGAAGAAATTGTTAAAATCGAAGGGGATTGGGAAAAGATTTATTCGGATGAAAGAGCAATTATTTTAAAAAAGAAAGAGTTGTAACTTAATGGATAAGTTAAGGAAGTGGGGTGAAGACCCTGAATTTTCTGGGCCCAGAGATTGGTTTAGAAACTCATTGATTATCAAAGAAATCATTCGTGAAAAAACCAAGGGGAAGGTTTTAGATTTCGGTGTGGGCAGTGGTAATTTACTTTTTCGGTTGGCCGCCAAAGGTTTTGTTTGTACTGGAATAGATAAGTCAAGGTTGGCTTTAAACTGTTTAAGGTTGAAAGCCAAAGAAAAAGGTTTTGCCGACTCCATCAAAGCCAAAGAGGGTGACGAAGGCGCTCTTACTAAAATTAAGCAAAATTTTGATATCGTTGTATCAGGCGAGACTTTAGAACATTTGAAGGATGATCAAAAAACAGTAAAAGGTTTCTATAGGATTTTGAAAAAAGGAGGGATATGTGTCGTTTCTGTACCAGCACATATGTGGCTTTGGGATGCGAATGATGACTTTTCTGCTCACTACCGTCGGTACGAGAAGCCTGATTTAATCAGACTTCTTGAATCTGAATGTTTTAATATTGTGCGTGTATATTACTGGGGATTTCCGCTGAGTCTTCTCTGGCACAGATTGGTATATCTGCCTTTAATTTTTAGGAAAATTAAGCAGAAGAGGATTTATACAGATTCGTTTGGACTCTTAAGTAGCCTTATTGCTAACGAGCAGATGAAAAAGTTTTTTTCAATTCCGTTTTGGCTCGATGAGTTGTTTAATTGGACAATGCTTGGTGGCGGTTTAATTTTAGTTGCTAAGAAATAGATCTAGTGATTAGAGAATGTGGTATATTTAAGGTGTGATTTGGCTTTTTATCTTCATTTTTGGTCTTTGTGTGGGGAGTTTTCTCAATGTGGTGGTTTATCGGTTGAATCACAATTTATCTCCTTTCCGGGGACGATCGGTTTGTCCGAAGTGTAAACACAAGCTGGCTTGGCATGACAACATTCCCCTATTTTCTTTTATTTTACTTAGGGGCAAATGTCGTTATTGCCACTCCCCCATTTCCTGGCAATATCCCTTGGTGGAGTTGGCTGCCGGGATTTTAACCGTGGTTGTTTATCAACTGTCAGTTGACCTAATTTTTAATTTGCTTATTACTTATGTCCTTATTGCGATTTTTGTTTCTGACCTGCGGTACATGACAATTCCGGATAAAGTGGTTTATCCAGCTATTTTTCTTTCCTTGGTTTATTCTTTATTTGGGCTTCATGATTCAAAATTTATTCTCAGCGGTCTCGGTGCGGCTGGATTTTTTTTAATTTTGGTTTTGATTACTCGAAGTCGGGGTATGGGTGTGGGCGATGTCAAATTAGCGGGCTTGATGGGTTTGCTTTTAGGCTGGCCGAGGATTGTCGTTGCTCTCTTTTTGGCTTTCTTGACAGGGTCAGTGGTGGGTGTCATACTGATTTTGTTAGGCAAAAAACATTTTGGCGAACACGTTCCGTTTGGACCCTTTTTAGCTGGAGGAACATGGGTGGCTTTGTTTTGGGGCTGGGTGGCTTGGCAGTGGTATTGGCGGCAGATGTTAATATTATGAAAAAGTTTGAAAAAAACAAAGGCCTGACGCTAATTGAGATAATTATTGTTTTAACGATTCTTGTAGTTTTGATTTTAATGGCCATTTTCGCTTATCGAGGTCAATTAGCTAAGGGCCGGGATGCTAAAAGAAAGGCAGATTTGAATAAGTTGCAAAACGTTTTGGAAGATTATTTAAATGATTATAATTGTTACTCTAATGACTTGGTGTGTGGTGCAGATTTTTCTCCTTATCTTCCCGAGATACCGTGTGACCCTGTAAATGATGTTCATTACAATTATTTTTATTCCAATGATTCAGGAGAAACAACCTGTAAAAGTTGGTATAAAATTTATGCTAAATTGGAGAATGAAAAAGATCCTATAATTGCGGAGGTGGGATGTGAAGGAGGTTGTGGGCCTTCAGGAAATTATAATTATTGGGTTTCAAGTCCCAATATGCCCGATGTGAACAAGTTGGATGGTGAAATTTGGCCAACCATACCAGGAGTTCCCACCACTACTCCTACGCCAGAGCCAACCGTTTCGCCGCCGGTGGCAACACCAACACCAACGTTAACACCAACACCGACACCAACATTTCCGTCTGGGACACCAACACCAACATCGGCACCGACACCCACTCCGACGCCAACGCCGATTCCTAGTTGTATTGAGGATGACCGATGTAATTTTTTGCGGGCACTATGGCCGACAGAGTGCGGCGCCTTTTGTCCTGGAAGTGAAATGAGATGCGTTTTAGATAATTTCAATCCCATGTGTTGTTTAGACCCAGATTGTCAATGAAAAAAGGCTTTACTTTAATCGAACTTTTGGTGGTGATGGCCATTTTAGGCTTGCTAGCCACCATTGGTTTGGTTAGCTTTCGGACAGCCCAACTCAAGGGTCGGGATGCCCGGAGAAAACATGATTTGGAACAAATCCAAAAAGCTTTGGAAATGTATTTTAATGATAAAGGCCAGTATCCAGTCCCTACTATTCCTTCAGGTGGTGGATACTGGCAAGATACAGATGTAGTTGATGGTGCTTTGTATATGAAAAAAGTACCCTCTGATCCTAAAGGTGGCAATTACTGCTATACCAGCGATGTTAATGGTGGTTATTATAAGCTTTATGCTCAGTTAGAAAATGAAAATGATCCTGGCTGTTTGAATGATGGAGATTGCCTTACAGAAAGAGCTTGTGGTGCAGGCACTTACAATTATGGTGTTTCTAGTAGTAATGAAAGCCCATGAGGAAAAGAAAAGATTGCGGTTTTACTTTAATTGAGCTCTTGGTTGTCATTGCTGTTATTGGTATTTTGACTGGTTTGCTATTGGTTAATTTTAATAATGCTCGGAAAAGGGCTCGCGATGCGGAAAGGAAAGCAGATTTAAGACAAATAAAGACCGGTTTAGCTTTATATTACAGTGTTTGGGGTGAATATCCAGCCGACAGTAGTGGCAGTATCATTGGCTGTGGTACGCCTGGTCCTGGTTCGTGTACTTGGGGTAGTGTTTGGGATCGAGACGGCACCGTTTTTATGAGGCCTTTGCCGGCTGATCCCCTTGCACCTGACCATGATAATTACTATTATGATAATACTGGTATTGATAGTTTTACCATTATCGCCGTGCTTGAAAATCCATCAGATAAACAGATAATTGAAAGCCAGACTAAATGTGGGATAGGTACTGGTAGTCAATATGTTGTTTGTCAAGATTGAAGGGGGGTGAAAAATGAAAAAAGGATTCACATTAATTGAGCTTTTGGTTGTTATTTCCATTATTGGCATTTTGGCCGGGTTGACTTTAACTGGCTTTGCCGCCGCCAGAAAAAACGCCCGGGATACCCAGAGGAAATCAGACTTAGGTCAATATCGCTCGACTCTCGAGGCTTTCGCTTCGAACAACAATGGGAAATACCCTTCGAGAACGACTGATGTTTATGCTCACACTACCCTTTGTACTGATCTTTTGGGTTACTTTGAGGTTACCGGCAACTGTCCAGTAGATCCTTTAAACACGGGTAATCATATTTATAGATATGATAGCGATGGTAATAATACAGGCGCCACTAACCCCAATGCTATCAACTGGGTTTTATATGTAACTCTTGAGACCGGCGGTTATTGGGAGATTTGTTCAAACGGTAAGGCAGGGAGAGCTACAAGTATAGCTAGCAGACCAAGTTGTAATCTATAATGGAACTTTCAAGAAAAATGAAGGAAAAAGGCTTTACTCTAATTGAATTAATGGTGGTGATGGCTGTCATCGGTATTTTGGCGGGGTTGACCCTGACTGGCTTCACGGCGGCTCGAAAAACGGCTCGGGATGGCCAAAGAAAAGCTGATCTAGAACAGGTTCGCTCAGCATTAGAGATGTGCCGGAGCGATACAGGTAGTTACCCTGCTGGAACTTTAGTTTCTGGAAACAATATCACTTGTGGCGGGGCAACCTATATGCAAATTCCTAATGACCCAGGGGGATTTCGTTATTATTACACGAGAACAGGTGCCTCATCTTATCGACTTTGCGCTCATTTAGAAACAGGCGGAGGTAGTACTGGTTGCGGCAGCAATTGCAGCGGAACTTGTAATTATGAAGTCAATCAGCCATAAGAAATAATAGAGTCATGAAAGATGATTTATTGAATGATGAAAAAAACTGCCCGTGGTTTTACCCTAATTGAACTTCTGGTGACGATGTCCATCATCGGCATCCTTTTTGGGATTGGGTTCGCCAAGTATAATGAATTTAACCGCCGGCAAATTTTAGCCCAGGCAGCTCAAGAATTAAAAAATAATCTTCGTTTTGCCCAAGCCAAAGCCTTGGCGGGTGAAAAACCATCTGGATGTGGTAGTACTTCTTTGTCTGGTCATAGATTAAAATTTGCAGTTGATAATAAAAATTATAAAATTGTGGCTGTTTGTGGAAGCGAGGTTGATGTTAAAACCGGTTTAAGTTTAGGACTAAATGTGAGTAAAGTTTCTGGTCCATCCTCAATTTTGTTTAAAGTTCTCGCCCAAGGAGTAGAAGGAGCAGGTATTATTACTCTTCGTTTTTCTGGAGTGGATGATGAGACCGTTACAGTGACTAAAACAGGAGATATTAAATGAGAAGAGAAAAAGGGCAATCGTTGATTGAGGTTTTGGTTGCTTTGGCGGTGATGGCAATAGTCATTCTTGCTCTTGTTCGGGTAACGACGGTTTCTATCAGAAATGCCACTTTTGCCAAAAATCGCGCTTTAGCGACTAAGTATGCTCAGGAAGGAATGGAAAAAGTCAGGGCTTACAGAGACGAGGTGGTTTGGGAGACATTTACCAGTAATTGTCCACCAACCCTGGATGCTCTCCCCTTACCTTTTACTCGGACGGTTGCTTGTACTGGAAGCGGAGATGAAAGAGACATTATCGTGATTGTTTCTTGGTCAGAAGCAGGAATACCTCATGAGTCAAAACTGGTGACTCATTTAACTAACTGGAAATAAAATGAAAAAAAATGCTGATGGGTTCACCCTAATAGAAATTTTGGTTGCTTTAGGAATTTTGGTGATTATTTTGGTTGTTGGTTCAAATATGTTTTTTACGATTCTTAAAGGTTCAAGTAAAACCAAAATTTTGACTGAAGTTAAACAAAACGGCGGTTATGTAATTAATGTGATGGAGAGAATGATTAGGAACGCAAAAAAGATTGAAACTTGTGAATCTGGGATGAGCAAATTAAAAATCACAAATCCTGATGATGGGATAACCACTTTTCATTGTTGCGGTAGTCCACTTATGATCGCTTCAAAAAGTGGCAGTTTGACGTGTGAGCAAGCGAGATTGACGAGTAATAAAGTGCAGGTTTCTTCAAGTTGTAACGATTTTATAAGTTGCACTCAAGCTGTTGGAGGGCCTCCGGTAGTGACGATTAATTTTACCCTTCAACAGGCAGGAACAGCTGCTCGGCCAGAAGAGGAAGCCTTAGTTAATTTTCAAACAGCCGTGACTTTAAGAAATTATTGACTTTAGAACGTCTTTATCTTTAAAATGGAGGTTGGTATGAAAAAATCAGAATTTGGTCAGGCCCTTTTGATTGTTCTTTTGGTCATGGCTGTCGGTTTGACCATGGGTTTGGCTGTTGTTTCCCGGTCGGTGACTGATATCAGAATTTCCCAACAAGAAGAGGAGTCAGCTAGAGCCTTTTCTGCCGCCGAAGCTGGTATTGAAGAAGCACTCTTGGAAAATCTGGCAGTAGGCGCCTCTTTATCCGGACCGGTGGGTGAAATTGATTATTACGTTTCCTCTGTCGAGCAAGGTGGTAGTCCAGAATATGATTTTGGTGGTGGGAAATTTTTAAGTGGCGATACCCAGACTGTTTGGTTAGTGGGGCATGATAGCGACGGTAATCTCAATCCAAGTGTTACTTATACCGGAAGTCAGATTGACCTCTATTGGGGAAGTAGCGATATTTCCCTTCCTGGTAGCGGCGCCTGTTCTGGTAATCCCCTTCCCGCGCTTGAGGCAAGCGTTATTTATGATAGTGGTGGTTATAAAGTGGCAAGATACGCCCTTGATCCAGATGGAGCTAGAGCAGCCAATTGTAATCAATTTGACTCTTCAGGTATTGGCAGCGCCGGTTATACTTTAGAGGGAAAAAGTTTTAAATTCAAAAAAACAATCACTCTTCCTGCTGGGACAAAATATGCCTTACGTTTGAAGCTTTTGTATAATAGTGATACTCCTCATATCTTGGGAGTAAAGGCAGTTGGGAGCGGAGTGACCATTCCTTCTCAAGGGAAATGTTACATTTCTACCGCCGTCATCGAAGCGTCAGGTATTACTCGGAAGGTAAAACAGTGCCAAACTTATAAAGCACCACCAGCCATATTTGATTATGTTTTATTTTCCGGTGAAGATTTAAAAAAATAATCCCGCCCAAGGCGGGACTGCCTATGGATTTTTTCGGCTTAGATATCGGTACCTTTTCAATCAAAATGGTCCAGTTGCGTCGGAAAGCCGACAAGTACCAGCTTGTCGCTCTTGGTTCTGCGCCCTCGACCGCTAAAGGCCTTCTTTCCGAAGCAGAGGCTGATTTAGTCGCTTTGGCTGAGGTGATTAAAAAACTCCACCAGGAGGCAAAAATCAGAACCAAAAATGTCGTTTCTGCTCTTCCCCAAGATAAGGTGTTTACCCGGATTATTACTGTGCCTAAACTTTCTGAAGAAGAATTAAGTTCAGCCTTAAAATGGGAAGCCGAACAATTTGTGCCTATTCCTTTGGATGAAGCCACTTTAACTCATCAAATCGTTGGCCAAATTAGGCAAAATGGTAAAGAAAAAACTCGAGTTTTGCTGGTGGCCGCTCCTAATCGTCTGATAAAAAAAATGGTTGAGGTTTTAAAGACGGCTGGACTTAATCCGATTAGTTTGGAAACAGAGATATTTTCCATGGCCAGAAGTGTGGTGGCTCCAAATTCTGGTGCGGTGATGCTCGTTGATTTGGGTGCTGCCGCGACTGATTTAGCGGTGATTGAAAATGGCCAGCCTGTTTTTGTTTACTCGATTAGCACCGGTGGTGAGGCTTTAACGAGGGCCATAGCCGCAGGGTTAGGTTTAGGAAGTGCCCAAGCTGAAGCCTACAAAAAAGCCTATGGGGTTGATCCCAAAAAACTTGAAGGCAAACTTGCCCAAGTAATTGGGCCACTGGTTGAAAAAATCGCCAGCGAGATGAGCAAAGCTATTCAGTTTTACCAGTCCGATGGTGGAAACAAGAAGATTAGTCGAGTAATTTTGGCGGGTGGTACTGCCGGCTTACCAGAAGTGGCTAGCCTTTTGGCAAAAAAATTGAATCTCGAGATTCAATTGGGTGATCCTTTTGAGCAAGTGGTTAAAGACGAATTACAAGCAAAAGTTCCTGCGAGCCAAACTTTTTTTTATGTGATTGCCGTAGGCTTGGCAATGAAAGAATTAAAATGACACAAGGAGTTGATTTTATTCGGGCAGAAAGAGAAGCCAGGCTTGTTAAAACTAAAGCTCGTCGGCCGATAAAAGTCGGCAGTATTGTTTTTTTAATTTTTTATTGCTTGGTGGTTGGGGCAACTTTTTCTTTTTGGTTGATACTTAGTCGCTCAAGCGAACAGGTTAAACAAGAAATTAGCCTTAAAAAACAAAGAATTTCAAGTTTAAAAAAAACAGAATCACTCCAAACTTTATTAAAACAGCGACTGTCTTTGTTGACAAAAGTTGTCTTTGAAAAAAAACCGAGTTACAGTCAGATTCTTTTGTATTTTGAAGAAAATTCTTCGGAAGGACTTGTTTTAGATAATTTCAAACTGACAGATAAAGGTGGAGTCGATATTTCAGGAGCCGCCAGTAATGTGATAGTCCTGAGCGATTTTCTTGAAGATTTGGTAAGTGAGCAGTCAGAAGAAGTTCATTTTTCAAAGATTACTTTATCTTCATTAAGCCGTAGCGAAGATGGCGATTATAAATTTAGTTTATTGCTAAAGGCCGATGAAAAACTCTGAACAATCAAAAAACTATAAAAGTCTTTTATGGCCAGGCATTATTTTTCTGGTGGTGGCGATAATTGGTTTGGCTTTTTTAAAACCCAAAATTACAGGTATTTTTCAACTTCGGAAACAAATTGCCAAAGACAAAAACACACTCGCCCAATTAACGCAAAAGATTAATGCTTTGGAGGGTTTAGATGAAAAAGAATTAGAGATCAAAATAGAGAAGGTTCTTAAAGCTTTACCATCAGAAAAGAATATTGCCGGTCTCCTGTACACTTTAAAAATCTTAAGCCAAGAAACTGAAGTAGGATTAAAAGATATTCAAGTGTCACCAGGAGAACTTTCGACTCGTTCAGCCCAACCAGAGACCAAAAGCGAGTCGGGGTTGCCATTATTAAGTTTTTCCCTAATAGTTGAGGGTGAAAGTGAGAAAGCAAGAAATTTTTTTGACAGAATTGAAACCATCATGCCGCTGATGAAAATTAGAGGTATTGGGATGGCTCAGTCAGATGAAGGTGTAGTTGAAGCAAACCTAGAATTGGCCACTTTCTTCCTATTGTTGCCTAAAGAATTGGGGGTGATTGAAAACCCCCTGGCATTAATTACCTTGCAAGAAGAAAAAGCTTATCAGGAATTAACCAGATTTAAAGCGGCGGAAAAAGTGGAGGAGTGGCTTTTAATTCCAAGCGGTAAAGAAAACCCGTTTATTTTTTAGGAGTTTCTTGAATATTAACTTTGACTTTCTTTTTTTCCTTTAAAGCTTTAATTTTTACCAATTCGCGGATGGCTTTAATCGTCCGCCCGCCTTTACCAATGACCATTTTTAGGTCATCAGGGTGAACCTGGATTATCAACTCAGTAAAACCAAACCTTTCATCTTCTCGTTCTTCAATAGAAACTTTTTCTGGTTTAAAAACAATTGATTCAACTAAAAATTGAAGCAGTTTTTTCATACCTGTTTTTTTATTAACTCTCTCACGGTTGGGGTTGGTTGAGCACCATGCTTAAGCCAATAATCAAGCCTTTTTTGGTTAATTTTAATCACCGGTGGGTCAGGTTTGGGGTCGTAAAAACCAATTATCTCGACTGTTTTGCCATCTCTTTTTTCTTTGGCATCAGCGATGACAATCCGAAAAAACGGTTGATTTTTTTTTCCACCTCGTTTGAGTCTGATTTTGAGCATAGGTCTTATTTTACTGTCAAGAGGCTAATTTTTCAAGAGCCTGACCAGCTGTTTTGCCCTCTGCCTCTTGTTTACTCTTTCCTATAGCTTTAGCCAATAATTTGCCCTGGCTGTAGACACCGACAGTAAAAATTCTGGCGTGGTCTGGACCGACTTGCTTAATGGTTTTGTAAACTGGAGTTTGCTTTGTTTTGGCTTGAATTTTTTCTTGGAGAAGGCTTTTGTAATCTTTAAACTCCCCTGCCTTAATTAGATTTTCAAGTAATGGTTTAAAATTTTTTTTGACTAACTTTTTAGTAATTTGAAGCCCCTGATCCAAAAAAACAGCCCCAATAATTGCCTCTAAAGTGTTGGCTAACAACGAAGGGTTTTTTTGTCCTTCAGACTCCTTTTCGCCCCGACTAAGAAGTAAATACTTGCCCACTTGAAACTTACTGGCGATTTTAGCTAACGTTTCAGTTTTCACCAAGTTGGAACGAAGATTGGTAAGCGTTCCCTCATGGTAATCAGGGAAATTTTGATAGAGCCATTCAGAGACAATAAAAGACAAAATAGCGTCACCCAAAAACTCAAGTCGCTCGTTAGAGACCAGTTTTTTATCAGTTGCCTCATTAAGATAAGAACGATGAACAAGCGCTTGATTTAAAAGACGGGGATTTTTAAATTTAACCCCGAGTTTTTTTTCTAGGTTTTGGTGATTTTTCATTATCTTTTAAAACAGTTCCTAAAACACCATTAATAAACGACGAGCTTTTTTCACTCCCATAGGCTTTGGCCAACTCAACCGCTTCATCAATAATCACTTTTGGTGGTTCTGAAGCTAAAATATTCAACTCGTAGACCGCTAGACGTAAAATCGCCAGATCAATTTTGTTGATTTGTTCAGCTGGCCACTCGGGTGCCGCCTTGGTGATGATGGCGTCAATTTTTTTTAAGTTTTTAATAATTGTCAGAACCAGTTCGTTTTTGATTTTTTGGTCTTTTTTGAAAGACCATCGGAATAAATTTTTGATGGCTTTTTCTCTCTTTTTATGTCTCGGGTCGTGTGGCGTTTTCATTTATACACCCCACAACTTGGACAAACCTGGTGAGGTTTTTTTGACTTGCCGCAATTTGGACACCGTACCAGCGTAGGGCGGGCAAGCTTAATCGCCGCTCTTCTTTTACCCTTTCTTCTGGTGGAAATTCTTCTTTTTGGTAAAGCCATTCAATTCGGTTCGACATGCTTAATTGTATACTCTTTTAGCTTCTGTTGCAAGCTAGGATATAAGCTGATTTTTGCCATGGTTTGGCTGGCAGCTTTTTTGGTTTTTTTGATTAAAGGCAAGTCAGAAAAAGAGGCCACTTTCAATTGGGTAAAACCGTGTTGTTGGGTACCATAGATTTCACCTGGGCCTCTTAATTGCAAATCAAACTCGGCTAATTTCATGCCAATGTTAATCTGCTGTAAAGCTTTAAGTCTTTTTAAAGTTTTTTCGTTTAACTGCTCGCTGAATAGCAAGCAGTAAGCCTGCTGATTACTTCGGCCTACTCTACCCCGCAGTTGGTGAAGTTGGGCCAAACCAAACCTTTCCGCAGCTTCAATCATCATGATGGTCGCTTGAGGAATATCAATACCCACTTCAACCACCGGTGTGGAAACAAGAATATTAAGCTTGCCTTCTTTGAATTTTTCTAAAATGTCCCTTTTTTCTTGACTTTTTAAACGGCCATGAAGTAAACCTAGTTTAAGGTCGGGAAAAATTTCTTTTTTCAGTTTTTTAAATTCACTGGTGACCGCTCTGACTGCTTGTAAAGTTTCATGCTGAGATTCCTCAATTAAAGGACAGACAATAAAAGCCTGATTTTTAGTTGCTTTGATTTGTTTTTTAATCCATTGGTAAGCAGACTTTCTTTTTTGGGGTGGCACCACCCAGGTTTTTACCTTTTGTCTGCCTGGTGGCATTTCATCAAGTACAGACAAATCCAAATCACTATAAAGAGTTAAAGCAATGGTTCGGGGAATGGGGGTGGCAGTCATGGTCAAAACGTGAGGTGTTTTTCCCTGATGAATGAGTTTGGCGCGCTGTTCCACGCCGAAGCGGTGTTGTTCATCAATAATAGCTAAACCCAGTTTTTTAAATTTGGCTCTTTTGTGAATCAAAGCATGAGTGCCAATAATCAGGTCAAAATTACTTTCTGTTTTCTTCTGACCGCCGGTCAAAAGACTGATTTTCAGGCCCAGGGGGATCAAAAGTTGATTTAAAGTTTTGAAATGTTGGTTAGCTAAAATTTCAGTCGGGGCCATCAAAGCCGACTGGATACCATTAAGATAAGCAACAAAAATGGCGGCAGCAGCCACCACGGTTTTACCACTACCAACATCCCCTTCCAAAAGACGGTTCATCGGTGTGTTTTTAGCCAAATCAGCAAAGATTTCTCTTAAGGCCCGTTTTTGGGCTGAGGTTAATTCAAAAGGAAGATTTTGGCTAAACTTTAAGATTTTTTCTTGGTCAATATTAAATTGGTAAGCCAACTTTTGTTTTTGCCAAGTTAATTTTCGTTTAAGCGAGGCTAATTGAATAAGAAAGAGTTCTTCAAAAGCAAACCTTTTTCTGGCTTCATTAGCTTGCTTTTTTGTTTTTGGAAAATGAATTTGCTGAAAAGCTTTGTTTAATGCTAATAAATCATGTTTTTTAAATATTGGCGTTGGTAAGAAATCTTTGACAGTTGGTGCCAGGGATTTAATTAAAGGTGCAATCCGGGAGCGAAGCCATTTGGAAGAAAGACCGTAAGTTTCATGATAAACAGGTACCAACCGACCGGTGTGGATAGCTAAACCTTTTTTTCTTATTTCATATTCAGGCGAGACAAGAGCCACTTTTCGGTCAAACCAACCCACCTTTCCTGAAAAATTAACTTTAAGACCAATTTTTAAAGTTCTAACTAAAAAAGGTTGGTTAAACCAGACGATATTAATTGTGCCTGTTTCATCTTTGAGAACCGCCTTTTGAATTTTTTTGCCCCGTTTAGTGTATTCGTTTTTAATACTGATGATTTCACCTTTAATTGAGACTGTTTCACCTGGTTGGATGCGGGCAATGGGAGAAATTAAGGAATAATCAATGTAGCGAAAAGGAAAGTGATAGAGTAAATCGCCAATTGTTTCAATTTCTAGTTTCTTTAAACGTCGTCCATAAGTTGGTCCGACCATAAAAAGCTTGCTAACAGACGTGGAAAGATTCATGAGCTTATTATAGCTTATTTTCCAATAGAAAAAGACCCTTTAAACCTTGCGGTACCTTGATGCCTCAGGCATCAGGCGGGTCGTTGTATTCAGTTTTAGTTTTTTTCTCAAACTTTGCTGACCAGCATGGGATTTACGAACCAAATAGCGTAGCCAACAAGCCATAGAAAAAGAGAATCACGAAGGCAACTTTAAGGACACCGGTAATTAGTGCCCATAGCCACTGTAACACTGCATCCACAATCTGTGGAACAGTAAATTTCAGGTAACTCATAACATTATCGAGATCAAGAAGACCATTGAGATCAAGAAGACCAACGATAATAAGCATGAAACTAGCAGCGAGTAAAGCGAAAAGCACAGTAACGAGACACCCTTCACTTGCTCTACTAGATGCTCTACTAGAGTTTGAGCTTGTCCTGCCATAGCCCCCGCTACTGCTTCTTGACGGCTGAGTTTTGCTGCTGCTTCTTTTCTTACTTCCGCTTCCGCTATAACCAGGACCAGTGCTATATCCTCTCCTTCTACCTTGCCTGTCGGAATGCTGAAGTTCTTTTTGGCCAAGGAAATTCCTGCCTTCTCTACTTTCCCCAGTCTTTTGACCATCACGGTCGAAATGTTCAACCCGATCTTGCCCAAGCCAATCTTTGCTAGCTCGGTTTTCCCCAGTCCGTTTGCTTTCTCTGTTGTAGTGTCTCTGAACTGGTTGGCCCAAGAAATCGCTTTCATTTCGACTTTCTCCAGTTTTTCGACCGTCACGATCGAAATGCTCAATCCGATCTTGCCCGAGCCAATCTTTGCTAGCTCGGCTTTCCCCAGTTTTCCTACCTTCCTTGTCAAAATGTTCAGTTCGCTCTCGTCCAAGCCAATCCTTGCTCATCGCTGCACCCCTTTCATTTGTCAATGTGCGGATTCCGTAAAGCCGCTCTTTACGGAGTCAAAACTGAATACGGTTTCTAGGGCTGGATAGAGAAAACTAACGCTTGGGTCAGAGTCTCTTCTCCTTACCTAAAAAAACCTAGGCTAATTTATAGCATAATTTAAGAAAAGAGTCAAGTTGAAGCGTTTATCTTAAAAGAACCGATAGAAGCGGAATCATGGAGGTCAAAATCAAAGCAACCGTTGCCACCGCGACCAAAACCACCCAAAATTTTTGTTGCTTTTTAGAAAGCCTCATGACTTTAATTTGATGAATTTTCTTTTACCGACTCTGATAATCATACAATCTTTAATTTTGATTTTTGCTTTTGGGTCAGTAGTTTTTTGTTTGTTAATTTCCACCGCACCTTGTCTGACGAGCCTTTTTGCTTCTGATTTGGAAGGAATAAGCTTGCTTTCTACCAAAAGATTGATCAGCGACCAACTTGTTTTTTTGGTTTTAAAAACAGGTATTTTAGTCGGTAGTTTTTGCTTTTGAAAAACTTTTTCAAATTCTTCCTGGGCTTTCTGAGCTTGCTTTGGCGAATGATACAGAGAGACGACTTCTCTTGCCAACTGTTTTTTAGCTTCCATGGGGTTGAGTTTATTAGAATTAATTTGAGTTATTATTTTTCTGATTGTTTTTATGGGAATATTGGTACAAAGTTCGAAGTAAGTTTCGATAACTTCGTCGGTAATTGACATTAATTTACCAAACATCTCCTCTGGTTTATCGGTAATATTGATCACATTACCCCAACTTTTACTCATTTTTCGACCGTCAGTTCCGGGTAACCAGGGATTAGTCAAGACAAACTTCTCTTTGTTTTTATAAATTTTCATTAAAGTACGTCCAGCCAGCATATTGAATGTTTGTTCTCTTCCCCCCACTTCAAGATTCACATCAAGAGCGACTGAATCATATCCTTGGTAGAGGGGGTAAAGAAATTCATGAAGGCCAATCGGTTTTTCTTCCTTAAGCCTATTTTGAAAGAGGTCTCTTTCAATCATTTGCTGAACCGTAAAGCCCGCCGCCAATTCAATAACGTCTTTATTGGTCAATTTATCTAGCCATTCGCTGTTAAACCTAATTTCGGGGGGATTGTTTTTTGAATCAAAATTTAAAATTTTTGCCACCTGTTCTTTATAGGTTTTAGTATTCTTTAAAACTTCTTTATGAGTCAACTGATGGCGCATGGCGGTTTTATCCGAAGGGTCGCCAATACGAGCAGTGAAATCGCCAATTAAGAGAATCACCTTATGCCCAAGATCTTGAAACTGACGCAACTTGCGGATAGGAATCGCATTACCTAAATGAATGTTTGGATTTGTCGGATCAATGCCGTTATAAACTCTTATTTTTCTGCCTGAACGCAGGGCTTTCTCTAAGGCCTTTCTTGAGGGATAAATTTTTTCTACTCCCCTACTGAGAATCTCATCAATTTTATCCATTGCTCTTTTCATTTTAACACCAAACTTGTTTTTTTCAACTTTTTTCTAATTGTTTCTCAGCTTTTAAGAGAAACTCTTTAATGATATCAGCGAGTTGGCAGAGACTGTTAAGGTTAACACTTTCTTTGTTGCTATGTTGACCGGATCCCTTTGGTGAAGTAATTATTGCCGGAATGCCCGCCGCAGTAAAAAAACGGGCGTCTGAGGCACCGTATTCTTTGGCAAATTTTATCTGTTTTTTAAGTCTCTTTTCGGCAATTCTTTTCCAGAGTTTTATAAATTTATTTTCTTTACCGACTGAAAACAAAAGGCCTTTATCTATTGCTTCAAAATCGCAGTTTTTTGTTTGGCAAATTTTTTTGACCTTCTTTATTAAGTCACTTTTTTCAGGTTGAGTTGTTAATCTTGCATCTATTGTCGCGGATGCTTCTTGAGGGATTTGATTTAATGCCCCACCGCCGTCAATTTGAGTTATAGCAATAGTATCTCCATCTTTTTTATTATCAGCTAAGGCCTTAATTTGTTCAAGGGTAGAAGTTAGTTTTTCAATGGCGTTTTCTCCCTGCCAGGGCCTTGACGCATGGACTGATTTACCATGGAATATGATTTTGAAGTGAAAAGGTGCTTTTTGAAGATGAACAATATCAAAATTTACATGGGCATCAGGAATGATAGCGACTTTACATTTTTTAAATTTAGGAGCCAACCAGCGGGCTCCATTTTTACCCCCGATTTCTTCGTCTGAAGTAATCAGTAATCCCAAAGACAAATTTCTGTTTTTTTTAATAAGTTCAATAAATGAAAAAATCATAGCGGCTAGAGGACCCTTCATGTCAAGCGCTCCCCTACCCAGGATAAGACCATTTTTTAATCTAGGTTGGAAGAGTGAATCTTTTCCGGGTACAATATCAATGTGGCTGACCAAGAGTATTTTAATGCTTTTATCAGACTTGTTCTTAGCCAACAAAGAGCAGACTCCTTTTTGATTGAATTTTTTCATTGCCACTTTAGAACCAAGCTCTTTTTGGATAGTTGTGGCAATTGTTTCTAGCGCTAGCCTAAGTGCCACTCTGTTGTCTGGCAGAGTCTTCAGTCTGATTAACTGGAAAGTTAGTCTTTTAATAAATTTCTTTTTGGTCATCTTGTTATTTGTTTTTTAGGTGCCTTTGCTACTCAGCCACCCGTGCTTTTCAACAAAAAACTCGTCCTTTTTAGGGACGAGCTCAAACTTTTTGATACCCGCGGTACCACCCTATTTGCCAAGGTTCAATAAAAAAATCGCCAAGAGGCGATTAAAACCTTGACCTCTCAGGCACTCCAGGTCGAAATTTCGACCCGACATGCCTTAGCGCTATTATGGGCGCACCCAGAGTCGATTTTGTCGGCTCAGCTTCAGAGGGTAATTCGATTCTGCCTGTACGAGAAACTTGCAGCTACCGTTTCTTCTCTTTTGTCACCAGGTAGTTTCTACTCCACTCTTTCACAGCTTTTATTTAATTGTGAAAAGACTTTAACATACTCCTTTACTCTTGTCAAGGATTTTTGTTAGAATAAATCTTAGTGAACTGGAAAAGAGCTTGGAAAAGAAGAATCAACAGAGTTAGAAGGAGTTCGTTTGGAAACAGACGCCTGAGCCGAGCCAAATTGGCTTCTCGATTAGCTATTTTTGGTTTTGTTGGCATTGTGGCGTTGATTCTTTTTGGGGGTATCCTTTTTGCTTGGTATGCCAAAGATTTGCCTCGGCCTGATAAGGTAGTTCGTCGCGAGGGCTTTGCCACTAAGATTTATGACCGCAACGAAGAACTTTTGTATGACGTTTTTGTTGACCAGCGTCGGACACCGGTCAGTTTTGACCAAGTTCCTGAACATCTGAAAAATGCCACCGTCGCCATTGAAGATAAAAACTTTTACAAACATAAGGGTTTTGACCCGACCGGCGTTTTCCGAGCGGTTTGGAATATTATTGCCCATCGCAAGCTTCAGGGAGGCTCGACTTTAACTCAACAGTTAGTTAAAAATGTTTTACTGACTCCGCAACGAACTTTAGCCCGTAAGTTTAAAGAGTTTATTTTAGCCATTCAAATTGAGAATAAATATAGCAAAGACGAGATTCTCCAGATGTATCTTAATGAGTCGCCTTATGGAGGTACTGCCTGGGGAGTTCAAGTAGCGGCTGAGACCTATTTTAACAAAGATGTTTCTGAGCTTAACTTGGTAGAGTCAGCGATTTTAGCTGGCTTGCCCCAGCGACCTTCGGTTTATTCCCCTTTTGGGGATGAGCCTAAAGCTTACATTGGCCGGACGGAAGCTGTTTTGCGCCGGATGCGAGAGGATGACTATATCACTAAAGACCAAGAAAAAGAAGCAAAAAAGCAACTTGAGGAAATCGAGTTTGCTACTGAGGGAATTAATTTCCGTGCCCCCCATTTTGTGATGTATGTCAAAAAGCAACTGGAAGAGCGATATGGTCAACGCCTTGTAGAACAAGGTGGTTTAAGAGTTTACACTACCTTAGATTTAAAACTTCAGGAAAAAGCTCAGGAAGCGGTAAGCGAAGAAATTCAAAAAGTTGAATATTTACACATTACCAATGGCGCCGCCATTGTCATTGACCCCCAAACTGGTGAAATTTTGGCTATGGTTGGTTCGAAAAACTATCACGATCCTGACTACGATGGCAAAGTCAATGTTACTTTATCTTTACGCCAGCCCGGTTCAGCGATTAAACCAGTGACTTATGTGACCGCTTTTAAAAAAGGCTATACCCCTGCCAGCCTACTGATGGACACACCCACTACTTTTCCTATTATTGGCCAGCCAGATTACAAACCGGTTAATTATGATGGCAAATTTCATGGGCCCTTGCAGGTACGTTTCTCTTTAGGCAATTCCATCAATGTGCCGGCGGTGAAGATGCTGGCTAAAGTGGGGCTCAAAGAAGTGTTGGCAACCGCCTATGAGATGGGTTTGTCAACTCTTCAGCCCTCTGCTGAAAACCTAAAAAGATTGGGGCTTTCCGTCACTTTAGGTGGTGGTGAAATTAGATTATTGGAAATGGCGACGGCCTACTCTGCTTTTGCCAATACTGGCTTGAAAGTTCAACCAGTGGCCATCTTGAAAGTGACTGATAAGGACGGGAAAGTTTTGGATGAATATAAACCCTTACCTGGCAAAAGAGTAATCACACCCGAACAAGCTTTTTTGATTTCTCATATTTTATCTGATAACAACGCTCGGTTGATTACTTTTGGCGAGCGAAGCGCTCTGGTGATTGCCGGTCGAACCGTGGCCGTCAAAACAGGCACTACTAATGATAAACGAGACAATTGGACAATTGGTTGGACACCTCAAGCGGTCGTCGGTGTTTGGGTGGGCAATAATGATAACACAGAAATGAAACAAGTGGCTTCTGGTGTTTCGGGCGCCGCCCCAATCTGGCGACGGATTATTCAAGAAGCGTTAAGCGGCAAGCCTGCTTTAGGTTTTTCTGTTCCGGACGGCATCATCACTGCTGAAGTTGATTTAGTTTCTGGATATCGAACTCATGACGGTTTTCCCTCCAGAACAGAATATTTTATCAAAGGTACTGAACCCGCTGGCGAAGATCCGGTTCACGCCAAACTTAAACTTTGCCAAGGTCAAGATAAATTAGCGACCACTGCCCGAGTGGCTCGGGGGGATTATGAGGAAAAAGAATATTTTGTTTTTAAAGATGAAGACCCTGTTAGTACTGATGGGGTGAACCGTTGGCAGGCAGGCATTGACCAGTGGCTTTCAGGTCAAACCGATTCCCGCTATCATCCGCCCACTGAATATTGTGGTGACCAAGAAGAAATGGTAGTCATTATTCAAGAGCCAGGCAATGAAACTGAGATTGATAGAAATGATGATATTATGGTTCAAGGTCGAGTGGTTGCTGCTAACAAAATAGTCAAAATCGAAATTTTTATTAATGGTGAATTTAAAGATTCAATCGAAAACAAGAGTCGGTTTGAGAAAGAATTCTTTCTTGAAGATGGCACTTATACAATTAAGGTCAAAGCTGAAGATGAAAAAGGCAAACAAGCAGAGGCAGAAGTTAAAATTGGGATTAACCTCCCTTGGGATTGGCAACCAAGTCCAACACCAACCCTAACACCTACCCCAACGCCTTTACCCTCCCCTAGCCCATCACCTGTCCCTACTGGATAAGTTTGATTGTTTATGGTACAATTCCCCTTCAAAGGGCAGACAAATGACAAGTAGACCAGAGAGACTTTCCCCAAAAGAGGTAGGCATTAGCGAAGTCTTAATTAATTATTCTATTCCCCCTCTTCCTTCTTTGGATGTTGAGGTTTCCGTTTTAGATGGAAAAATTACTCCTTTTAGTTTAAGAAAAGTTATTGAACTAAGTCCTGATGAGATTATGAGAAAACCCTTAAACATGATGAGAGCAGAAGAAGTGGCGGTTGTTCCCAAAAAAAAGCACGGTCGGGAAAGGTCTAGGCCTGAGATGGGAGCAATTAGAAGTGATTATAGAAAAATGAAACAGAGTTTACGATTTGATGGCCCAGGAGAAGTTTTAGCGGCAATTGCTTTAAACGCTGGGAAAGCTAGATGGACCTCATCGGGATTGGCAGGGGAAGGCTGGGTGGACCTCCCTGAAGAGGAACGCCTGTGGTGGAGTTGGGTTTACGCAAAAGAGCAAAAAGAGGTTGATGTGGAGAGATTCTTAAGTAATGAGAGAGAAGGGAATATTCTTCGTGCTGTTTTCTTGATGAGATTTAGACAAAACAAAGGATTGATTTCTCAAGATGAATTTGATAGGTTTCTTACCGAGGTTAGCCCTTTGATACCTGGAAAGAATAAAGAATTTATCTCTCTTTTAGGAGAAATAACTCAAAAATTTCCTACCCCGTTTTCAAATGAGCAGAAAAGGATTCTTCAACTTTTTTAATTATCACGTCTCTAATTTTTTTTACCTCTTTATCATTTAAAGTTTTTTTCAGACTCTGATAAGTAATCCTGAAGGTTCGGGTTTGCTGATGAGAATCAATTAATTTAACACTTTGAATAATTGAACTGATTGATTTAATTAATTGAATCAACTCCCCTACTGGGGTTTTTTCAGGAACAACAAAGGCAAGGTCTTCGATAATGGGGGGGTATTTTGGCAAAGGTTGATATTTTTTTAATTTTGTCGCCTCTTTTGTCAATTTGCCAAAATCAAGCTCAAAAATGGTGACTCTTCCATTAATCTCAGCAATGTTTCCAACAGGCTTGTTTTTAATACCCAGTTCCTCTAAAATCGCCTCGACAATGCCTTTAGCGTGGTAAAATTTTTTTCCGGTGATGGCGGCGGCGAGCATTAATTTTTCTTCAGGAAGTTTGTTATTCCCTTGGGAAAGATAGATATTGGCCAATTCAAAGATTTTTATTTCCTGCTTAAGGTTTTTGGCAATCACTTCAAGCAAACTTGGAATTAAGGAGGGTCGCATAAAAACAAGGTCTTCACTTAAAGGATTGGCAATTTTTAAGCATTTTTTTGGGTCAAAACCTGTTTTTTTCAAAAGGTCAGCACTCACCATGGAATAATTGACAGTTTCCACAAAGCCCCAGAATTTTAAAGCCTTTTTGATTTGTTCTTCCCAATAAAAACTCTCCGATTCCAGACTTTGAGGAATTTCTCCTTTAGGTAACATACTGGGAAGGTTGTGGTAACCATAAATTCGAGCCACCTCCTCGATTAAATCTTCGGGAATAGAAACATCCTCTTGACGCCAGTGAGGAACAGTGACAACGAGGTTTGAGGCTTGGGGTTTGGGGTTTGAGATAAAGCCTAGACTCTCAAGAATGTTTTTTGCTTCGCTTAAGTTTATTTTAATTCCCATCACTTGGTTAAGCTTTGTTTCAGAAAGAGTAATTGTTTTTGGTCTGGGAGGATTAGGGTAAATATCAATTAACTGATTGGCTACTTTAGCACCAACCAGCTTTTCAAACATGCCAACAGCCTTTTTCATAGCCGGAATAACACCTTCTGGATCAATTCCCTTTTCAAACCTTTGGGCAGCTTCAGTGCGGAAGCCTAGAGTTTGGCAAGTAAGTCTTATTTTGGCAGGATTATAAGTTTGAACAAAAAGCAAAACTCTTTTGGTTTTTTGGTCAACTTCTGAATTTTGACCACCCATAATGCCACAAAGGTCAATAATTCTTTTTTCTCCGTCTTCAATGATAATGGTTCCTTTAGGTAACAAGCGCTTTTGACTATCAAGAGTGACAATTTTTTCACCCGCAACCGATTCTCGGAGAATCATTTTAGCTTTTTTTATTTTGTCGTAATCAAAGGTATGCATCGGCTGGCCAAGTTCCAGCATTAAATAGTTGGAAATGTCAACGACATTATTTAAAGCTCTGATACCAGATTTTTCAAGCCGCTCACGAACAATTTTTGGAGAAGGTTTGATGGTGATGTTGTCAAAAATTAAAGCCGTAAAACGAGGGCAAAGATTGTTTTTGTTAATTTTGACTTTTAAGGGTAATTTTTTAACTGGTTTGGGAATTTCTTTAAGAGTTAGTTTTTTTAAATGGGTTTTAATACCAAAACGAGGCAAAATGGCGGTCAACTCTCGAGCAATACCATAAACAGAAAGACAATCAGGCCGGTTGGTGGTAATTTCAATTTCGTAAACACTATCATCACCAATTTTGGTTGTTTTTTCCACTGATTGGCTGCATAAAGAAAGATGATAACTAATTTGCTTAGCATTTGCTTTGGTTTTCAAATGTTCTTTAAGCCAGGAATCAGGGATTAAAATATTCATCTAAAATTGCTTTAAAAATCTTAAATCGCTACTAAATAATAATCTGATGTCATCAATGCCATACTTCATCATAAAAAGTCTTTCCACTCCCCAACCCCAGGCAAAACCAGTGTATTTGTTAGGGTCAATACCGCCGTTTTTTAAAACAATGGGGTGGACCATACCTGAGCCGCCCAATTCCATCCAACCTTCTTTACAAACTTTGCACCGTTGGCCATTGGTGAGTTTGCCTTTGCCACCACAAACGATGCAGGTAACATCAAATTCAAATGAGGGTTCGGTAAACTGAAAATGGAAAGGCCTGATTCTGGTTAGACGATTTGGTCCAAAATATTGCTTGGCAAAATAATCAAGTGTACCTTTAAGATGGGTGATGGCAATGTTTTTGCCAACAACTAAACCTTCGAATTGATAAAACATCGGCGCGTGGGAAGCATCAGACTGACGGCGGTAACATTTGGCAATGTTTAACATTCTTAAAGGTGGCTTGGTTTGTTCCATTTCTCGGAGTTGGCCTGAAGAAGTGTGAGGGGTCAAAATCCCCAAACCCCTTTTTTTGTTTTCTAAGTTTTCAATAAAAAAAGTCTCCCATTCATCCCGAGCCGGATGGTTTTTAGGCATATTTAAACCTTCAAAAGCATACCAATCCCACTCGACTTCTGGGTAGCGAACGCGTTTAAAACCAATTTTTTGAAAGATGGCTGTAATTTCGTTGATGGTTTGGGTGATTAGATGAAGATGGCCTAAAGCGGGTCTTTTTCCAGGTGCAGTAACATCCAACCATTCTTTTTCCAGTGAAGACGATTGTTGAAAAGTAACGCGTTGGGAATTGAGTGTGTCTTCAATTGCTTTTTTAACATCATTGACCAACCGGCCGGTTTCGGCTCGTTCTTCTGGTGCCAAAGACGGAATTTCTTTTAAAATTTGGGTTAAACTGCCTTTGCGGCCAAGATAGCTGATTCTTAAGTTTTCAAGTTCTTTTTCCGATTTGGCCTCAAGAATCCCAGAAATGGCTTGGTTTTTAAGATTTTGAATTTTATTGATATCCATCTTTAGTTATTTTAACATAAAAAAAACTCCCCTTGGGGAGTCGCTTCCTTGTCAAGTCAGAAAAAATTATTTAGCCTTTTCAACAATAGCTTTAAAAACTTTAGGATCAGATACTGCCAAGTCGGCTAAAATTTTGCGATCCAACTCGATTTTGGCTTTTTTTAGGCCATTGATGAATTTGGAGTAAGACAGGTTGTATTCTGTCAACGCCGCGTTGATTCGGGTAATCCAGAGGCGACGGAAATCACGTTTGCGACGTTTTCGGCCGGCAAAAGCGTATTGGCCAGCATGAAGGTCGGCTTCTTTGGAAACTTTATAAAGTCTGCCTTTGGTCATTCGGAAACCTTTGGTTCGTTTAAGAACTTTTTTATGTCTTTTTCGTCTGGTTGGTCCGGTTTTTACTCTCATTTTTACTCTCCTAACATTTTTTTAACTTTTCTTTTCCAGGCGCCTTTCAGTTCTTTAGGCACTTTTTGACTGCGAACCTGCCCCTTATTTTTCTTTCTCCGTAAGTGTCTAACGTGAGAACCACGAAACAACACCTTACCGGTTTTGGTGATTTTAAACCTTTTGGCGACTGATTTTTTTGTTTTGAATTTCTTTTTGCTCATTTAATTTTTTTGATGGGTTTTAAAATCATTTCCATTTGGCGGCCAGCAAACTTAGGCTCGGTTTCAACTTCAGCCAGACCACTTAATTTTTCGACTGTTTTTTTAAGCAGTTCATAACCAAAATCTTTTTTGGTAAATTCCCGACCGCGAAATCTAACAGTGAATTTAACTTTATTTCCCTTTTTTAAAAAATCTTTGGCGCGTTTGATTCTGAAATCAAAGTCATTTTCCGCGATAAATGGTTTAAGACGAACCTCTTTTAGTTCAACTTTTTTGCTTTTTTTCTGGTTTTCTTTCTGTTTTTTCTCCTCTTGAAATCGAAATTTTTTAAAATCAATAATTTTACAAACCGGTGGTTGGGCTTTGGGAGCGACCTCAACTAAATCAAGCCCGGTTTGTTGGGCTTGATTTAATGCCTTGTCGAGAGGCATAACACTAATTTGCTTCCCTTTCTCGTCAACAACCCTAACCTTTTCTGCTTGAATGTAATGATTGATACGGTAAAATCTTCTTATCAACTTCCCTTTCAGTTTATCAAATTTGCCTTTTTTTGGCAATATCGATGTTAACTTGCTGCAAAAATTTTGACAAAGACATACTGCCTAAAACTTTTTCGCCTCTCATTCTGACATTGACTGTTTTGGCTTTTACTTCTTTGTCGCCGACCACTAAAATATAAGGAATTTTTTGTAATTCGGCTTCTCGGATTTTGGCAGAGGTAGTGTCGTTTTTATCATTGAGTTCTGCCCGAATTTCTTGCTTTTTTAATTCTTCTAGGATTTTTCTACCATAGCCAGCATGACGTTTAGTGATGGGGATAATCATCACTTGAACCGGTGATAACCAAACTGGAAAAGCGCCAGCGTATTCTTCGACAAGAATACCTAAAAAACGCTCGATTGAACCATAGACAACTCGGTGGATCATCACTGGCCGTTCTTTGGTTCCTTTTTCAGTAATATATTCAAGGTTAAAATTCTCTGGTTGGGCAAAATCAAGCTGAATAGTAGCACATTGCCAAGTCCGGCCGAGGCTGTCTTTCAAGTGAAAATCAAGCTTGGGGCCATAAAAAGCTCCTTCTCTCTCGTTAATTTGGTGTGGTATGTCCTTTTCTTTTAAAACTTGCCTCATAATTTTTTCCGCATTTTCCCAAACCTCGTCGGAACCAATCGATTTTTCAGGTCGAGTTGAAAGCTCTAAGCGGTCCAATTCCAATCCAAAAGTTTTATAAACTCTAAAGCAAAGATTAATTACTCCTTCCAACTCTGGCTTGATTTGATCTGGAGTACAATAAATATGGGCATCATCCTGAGTAAATTCTCGTGGCCTGAGAATGCCATGTAACTCACCCGAGCTTTCGTAACGGTGGACTACGCCAATCTCCCCTATTTTTAAAGGAAATTCTTTATAGGAACGGAGCCTATTTTTATAAATTAACATACCCCCATCACAATTCATTGGTTTAATGGCCATGTTCCATTCTTTGACATCAGGGGTGGTTACTTTGTACATTTTTTCAATAAAATAATCAGTATGGCCGCTGCGGTTCCAAACTTCCTTTGTTAAAATCTCCGGAGTTCTAACTTCAAGATAACCTTCTTTTTGATGGATTTCACGCCAATATTTAATCAATTCGTTAATGATAATTAAACCCTTATGATGCCAGAAAACATCACCTGGGGCTTCGGGGTGGAAGGAGAAAAGATTAAGTTCCTTGCCAATTTTTCGGTGGTCGCGTTTTTTGGCTTCTTCAAGCATTTTCAAGTATTGGTCAAGTTCTTTTTGGGTAGAAAAGCAAGCGCCATAAATCCGGGTGAGCATTTTGTTTTTCTCATCACCACGCCAATAGGCACCAGCAACAGAAAGAAGTTTGAAAGGTCCAATTTTTGAAGTATCACTCACATGGGGACCACTACAAAGATCAACAAAATCTTTGCCAGCCCAAAAGACTATTGGTTTCTGTTTTTTGGCTTCAATTTCATCTAGCCATTCTTGCTTGTATTGGTTATCTTTAAACAGTTTTCTGGCTTTTTTAATAGAAATTTTTTCTCGCTTGATAGGCAGATTAGCCCTAATGATTTTTTGCATTTCTTTTTCGATTTTAGGAAAGTCGGCCTCAGAGATTTTGACTTTTCCGGGGTCAAAGTCAAAGTAAAAACCTTCTTCAGTCGCCGGACCCATAGCCATTTTTATGCCTGGATAAAGTTTAAGCATTGCTTGAGTCAAAACATGCTCACAGCTATGTCTCATGGCTAAAAGGGGTAATTTTTTCATCTTGGAAAAGTCCTTTTGGCTTCTAAGGCTTTGCTAGTAACTTCGATAAGATTAGCAGCAAAATCGCCGATAATTGGTAATCCGCCTAGCCATTTTAGAATCAAACTAAGAAAGGCAATAAAAAGAGCAAAACCAATGGTGGCGCCAGTCATCCAGCTCAAGCCACCAATAAAGTTTTTCAAGAAAATAATTCGGTTTTTTTGTTTAATATCGACTCTCATTTTTGGTGTCTCGCAAAACTCGCTATTTGCGAGTGCGTGATTTTGCGTGGTGGGCTCGGTCCGATTTGAACGGACGACCTTTCGCATGTCAAGCGAACGCGCTAACCAACTGCGCCACGAGCCCAAAGCAATTTGATTTTAACATAAGTGAAGAGATGTATTCAACGAGAAGTTAACCAAACTGGGTGGACATGTAGCGTTCTTGGCTAAGCATAAATTTAGTCCCTGATTTTTTAACTTGGCCCCAGTAGTAATTCCTTTTTTTAGCTCTTTGGTTGAAAGCGGCTAACCAGGTAGCTGATTCTTCCACCTTTTTTCTTAGAAAAACAAGGGACTGCCTTAATTTTTCAAAGAAGTTTAAGTGGTAAACGCCTGGCTCAACTGGCACTTGTTTAGCTGCAATTTCAACTTCTTTAGTTAAGTTTTTGGTTGACAAAGCTAGTTTTTTGAGTTCTTCTTGGATAGCCTCAACCTGAAGCCTGGTTTCTCTTTCATTTCGGGTAAAAAGAAGATTTTCTTGGCGTCGAAGATCCCAGAATTCTCCCTGGGCTTTTCTAAAGAATCTTTCTTTTTGGATAGCCTTCTTTGTTTCTTCAAAAGTCAGGGTTTGATTTGGCTTAAGCTCACCGGATTGTTTTTGGGAATAGTTTGAACTTGAGGCTTGTTGAGAAGGTTTGGCTTCTAGGCCACGCAAAATTTCCAGGAATTTATTTGAATTAGTCGTTTTTTGCTTTTTGTCCACAGCTGTTTCCTGGCAGGAAGGACTTGTAAAATATTACTATATTTTTAATAGATTGTCAATGACTTTTCTTTTCCGGAGTAGTTGGCGGATATAGATTTGTTGGTCTGGTGCCTTAAGTCCAATTCTTACTTTTTCATCAGGGACAGCTTCAATCATTTTTTCAACTTCAGCCTCAGTTACTGTCACTTTTTCTTTTTCGGCAATTTGGACGAGAATCAGTTCTAATTTTAGTGTTTCTTCGGCTTGTTGGCGGTATTCATCTCTTAATTGCTGGTTGGTTTTACCCGTTGAAGTCAGATATTGTTCAACCGTTAAACCCAATTGATTGGTTTGGTCAATCAGGCGAGAAAACATCCGGTTGACTTCTTGTTCAACAAGGATTTCCGGGAGTTTAATCTGGATATTGCCAGCTAAAACTTTAAAAATCTGGGCAATTTTGTCTTCGCGAGTCAGTTTGTTCGTTTGTTTTTCTTTATCTGGTGTCCAAATTTTCCCTGGAGCCAGCTGTTTTTTGATTTCAACCCGGTAATCACCCAGTTTAACTTCAGGTAATTCACAGGTTAAGGCTTTAATTTGCCAATCTTTGCCTTCTTGTAAACTGACCACTTTGATTTGGGGATTTAAAATAGGTTTTATATTTTGCTCTTTAACTGTCTCAGTGTAAACTTGGGGAATTAAAGTTTTTAAAACTTCCTCGTAAAGAGCATTTTTGCCTATTTTTTGCTCAACTAATTTTTGTGGTGCTTTTCCTTTCCGGAAGCCTTTAATTTCGACTTTAGCTGCCTGTTTTTTTAGAACTTCATCATAAGAAGTTTTTACCCTTTTTAAGGGAATGGTGATAGTTAATTCAATTGTCCCATCAGGGAGTTTGTTTAATGCAGAAATCATTAACGGTGTCCACCTAAACTTCGCGGCTGCCTAGTGACTGCCGGCTTTCTTCTAAAAACCAACCTTTTAAACCGGTCAGGCGTCCGGTAAGACAGCTTTTTGGGATTTTTCTTTGTAGGATCGTTTGTCTTTTCCATAAAGCCAATTTTAACATAAAGAGCTTAAGTTGTGTAGTTTAAGAATGAATAAGTCTTTTTTAGATTTTTTTTGAGATTTCTGAAAGTTTTCTTCTTGAAATTGGGCTTGGCTTTTTGACAGGATAACCAATTGGTAGCACAGCCATTGGTCGGAGATAATCTTTAAGTTTTAAAACTCGTTTGACTTCTTCTTCATCAAAAGCGCCAATCCAGCAAGTACCCAAACCCAAAGCGGTAATCGCCAACCATATTTGTTGAGTGGCAATGGCCGTGTCCTGGATAGTAAAAAAATCAGGACCGTGTCTGGTGGAGTGAGTATCAGCCAAACGTTTATCAGAGCAGACTATGATGATCACTGACGCCTCGCCAACAAAATTTTGACCAGAGCAGGCATCAACCATTTGGGTTTTAAACTTGGGGTCTTTGACAACGACAAAAAACCAGTCCTGTAAATTGCGAGCTGAAGGGGCTAACTGGCCAGCCTCAAGAATTTGTTCAATTTGCTCTTCAGTTACCTCTTTTGAACTATCGAATCTTCTTACAGAATGTCTTTTTTTAATAACTTCAAAAAATTCCATAATTAGTTTTTTAAGTATAAAACAAAGGAAATAATTCAAATTTAGCTTTTTCGCGGTTGTTAATCAGCTTTTTTTCTATGAAGATTTTTTCTGTTTTAGCCTTTTTTTCTAGATATTTCTTTTTTGTGCGAGTGCCAAATTTTATGTGGCATTCTATTCCTCTTCTTTGGCAAAATGAGATTACTCGTTCGGCGCAGTCGTCATAAAATTTTTCATTACCATTAAATTGTGAGGAGCGAGTATTGTAATTTAACTTACCAAATATTATTTTATCTACAAAAGATACTTTTGTTAACAAATCATCTAAATTTTGTTCTGCTAAATTGGGAGTTGGATATGGTTCCATGCTAATCCAAGTTTTTAAACCTGCAGCACGAAGCATTTTTAGTGATTCTATTCTCTTTAAAAAAGGGGCACTGAAAGGTTCAAATTTTGATTTAAATTCCCTATTTAAAGATACGAGTGTTATCCCGTATTCATTATTAGCTCCATATTTTTCTTTGTCTAATAAATTTTTAGGATACATTCCTTTAGTTAGAACAGTACAACGAATATTATCTTTATTTAATCTTGCAATTATCTTTAGAGTTAAATTTACGACTTCATATTGTCCATACATGAAAGGGTCTGTACTAAAACATAAATGAACAAATTTAATTTTATGTTTATATTTAGGAATTTCTTTGTCCAGAAGTTCTAAGGCATTAGCAACAATTTTTGGCTTAATCCAATCTTGGTAACCCTTTATTATTCCACATCTTTGTTTCATCATCATAGCGTAGCAGGGATATTTACAACCATGGGAGCAGCCTTCTATGTGGTTTAGGCTGTAATCGGCATATTCAACACCACTTTTATAGAGGAGAGTTTTGCGATGAATTTTAGGCAGGCTTTTAGAAATCACTGAATACAGTTTAAAAGATTTTTAATTAAAGGTCAAAATCTCTTTTGATAAGAAAGGGCATTTTCGTTTGCCCGTCGTAAGTTTCGCTGTCTTTTTTACTAAAAATGTCATCTACGATTTTTTTGGCTACAACAGAGCGACTTGCAAATAAAAGATAATAGGCAGCCTCATTTTTAGAAGGACGAAGCATGCGGTAGACTGAGGAATGTTGCAGCTTCGTATCTTTAAGAATTTCTTTTGCCCAATTTTGCAAGACTTCTCTTTCCGGTTTATCAAAGCACTCGAGCATAAGTTTTAAACCAAGGCGAGAACTAACAGAGTCTATTAATTTGAAAAGTTGCTCATTTGTTTCTTTCTTTAGAACCATATTCTTCACTTTTCCTAGGACCCTGGGTGTTCCGCATATATAATTGAGAAGTAAGTCGTTCGGCCCTTTTTTGCCTATAATATCCCTGACTGTTGTCTTTTTCAACTCTTTTAGCCCCCAAGGGTCAACGAAGAACAGTGTGGCATTATTGCCGACCTCTTTAAAGATACTGTTAATTTCGTCATTTATGTCGGCGTGGCGAATTGAGAAATCTACGATTCCCCTGTATTGTTGACAAAACTTTTGCAAGTCAACCACGTATTTCTTTTTTGTTTCTACAAAAATGCACTTCAGTTTTACCTCACCGCTAAACTTTTTTTGGAAAAATTCTGCACAGTTTAAGGCTATTAGCGGAGAGCCATTTACAGAGTTTGGCTTTGCGTCTTTGTGATACTTCCCTCTGCCGGCGAAACAATCTATGTAGTATGCAGTTTTGAAATTTTTATGTCCATATTTTCTCCATTGGTTGAAAATAATTTTCGCCCAAGGATAGAGGTATTCTTCTAGTATCTTTAATTTCCTTTCGGTGTGCGGTCTGTCTGTTAAGTCCCAGTAATTTTTATTCATTTCGTTACTTAATTTTATCAATAGTTATTTATTTTTTATAGTACCTTTTTCCTTTTAATTTTTCCGGCAGTAAGGATTTATTTTTGTCAGGATATTTTTCGTAACCACTGCCATAGCCCAATTTACTCATTAATTTGGTAGTTGGATTTCTTAAATTGAGAGGGATGGGTAAATTGCCGTGTTTTTTAACATCGGCTTGGGCAGCTCTCAAACCGTTGTAAGCACTCCTGTTTTTAGGAGCTTGGCATAAATAAACGACGCCATGAGCCAGGTTAATCGCACATTCAGGATAACCGATGGTGTCACAAGCTCTGAAAACCTCATTGGCGACCACGAGAGCGGTTGGTAAAGCCATTCCTATGTCCTCGCTGGCAAAGATGACCATTCTTCGGGCAATAAAAAGGGGGTCCTCACCTGCTTCCACCATTCTGGCCAGATAATAGAGGGCGGCATCAGCATTGCTGGCACGCATACTTTTAATAAAAGCACTAATAGTGTTGTAATGCTCCTCCCCTGCCCGGTCATAAAGTAAAGATTGCCGTTGAAACACCTCTTTAATTAATTGAAGTGTGACATATTTACCACTTTTATTAATTGAATCGGCAATTTCAATTGCGTTTAAGGCAATTCGGGCATCGCCATTACTGGCTTGGATCAAAAACTTTTTGGTGTTGGCAGACATCTTGGTTTTAAGCGCTTTAAGACCGCGGTTAATAATTTTTTCAAGCTCTTTTTCATTGAGATTTTCCAAGACAAAAACCCGGCAGCGTGACAAAAGGGGGCCAATAACTTCAAAACTAGGATTTTCAGTGGTGGCGCCAATAAGAATAATCGTGCCTTTTTCAACATGAGGCAAAAAAGAATCCTGTTGGGCTTTGTTAAAGCGATGAATTTCGTCTAAAAATAAAATTGTCTTTTGATGATAAAGAGTCAGTCTTTCTTTGGCTTCCTTAACGGCTTTGCGAACATCGGCCAAAGTGGTGGTGACGGCGGAATGATGAAGAAAGTGACTTTTGGTTGTTTGGGCAATAATGTAAGCAAGGGTTGTTTTGCCTGAACCAGGCGGCCCCCAAAAAATCATCGAAGGCAGTTGGTCGGACTCAATTAATTTTTTGATGATGCCGTTTTGCCCAACCAAATGCTTTTGACCGACGAATTCAGCTAAAGTTTTTGGTCTGATTCGATCGGCCAAGGGAGTTTGAGGCTTTTTCATGAATTAATTTTACCCCGAAAGAATCCCGAATGCAAGACTTAAATTGTCAACTTGAGACCATCATAAGCAATAAGGGAATCGTTGACAAGAACAGCCGGTCGGAGTCTTTTGTCGTGTGGGTCTTTTGACTGGCAAATATCGCAATCACACCCCAAGCGAGGTAGAGGCCAACCAGCACTAGTGCCGAGAAAGAGAACTTTCACAAAAAACTTTTAAAAAATTCAAGAAATGGGTTAACAATTGGGTCAACTAAGGGGTTGACGGTTAAAGGGGTTTTAATGACGAAGAAAATAGCAAAGACCGAGATAATTGTCCCGGCAACCAGGTGATAAATTTCAATTTCTTCTTGCGGTTTGAAAAGTAAGCTAAACCCGTAAATTCCTGAAAGGATGATTAAGAGCCAGTAAACAATCGCTTTTTCAATTAAACCCTCTTGGATTAACAAGCCGAAAAAATCTTGGGTGATCTCGATTTGAGGATAAACAAAGAAAACAAGGCTAGCCGAATAAAAAACTTGGAAAAGGGCGGTGCCAATAAGAACAACAGAAAGGAGTTTTGAAAAAGCGTGTTTTAAATCCATAATTTTATCTTATCATTCGTATCTTAAGGCATCAATTCTTTTGAATAATCCCGAAGAGCCTTAATCAGCTTTCTTTGTAGGTCATACTTATCAAGTGAAGCAATGGCTTGCCATTTTTTAACCTTATCGCCTTTTTTGACTCCAACCCAGGCAAGTTTACCTGAGGTTTGAAATTTTAAAGTGACTTGGTTTTCAGCTTCAACTCCACCCGAGGCAGAAACGGTTTGAATAATTTCTTCTTTTTTGATTTTCGCGGTTTCGTATTTTTCTTCAGGAGGGAGAAGAGCTGATTTTGCTCGGGGCAGACCAATTATTAACCCTAAAAATAAAACTAAAAAACCAACACCCAAAATAATTTTATGCGATTTTATAAATGTGACTATGCTTTGAAGATACTTTTTCATAGTGGACGAGGAGAGATTCGAACTCTCACGGCTAAAAGCCATACGGTCCTAAGCCGTATGCGTCTGCCAGTTCCGCCACTCGTCCTTGGGTTAATTTTCTGGTTCTTATTTTATAATTTTTAGATGGTTAATTCAAAACCAGTCAGACAGTCAGAAGTTTGGGAACATTCAATTTTTTGCATAAAAAGGACCACTTTTCCAGCCCATGTTTTTGAGGGCGGCGCGTACACGGGTCCGATTTTGTAAGGATTATCTAATCCTCTGGCATAGTATTTTTCGCTTAAAACCTTAGCGACATGTTCAATTGACTCTTCCCAAGATTTAAACTTAAAATAGCCATTATTCCAGCCATAAGCGTTAAATGAGTTTTCAGGAATTTGCTTACCAAAAGTGGATTCCACACCGGTGATGGCTGGAATTAGTCGCCAGTCAAGTTGGTATTTATCAGCTGTTTTAACAAAGCAATCGGCATAATCAGCCAAAGGAGAATGATAAAAATTTAAAAAGTTTTTTAGTTGATCTACCCTTGGGTCAGGATTTTTAATGCCCAAAACACTGTTTTTAAGTACAGCTGAACTAGCCGCTGTTTGGGTAGCAAGAGCGGTTTGAGGAATAAAAAAGGAAATGATTAAGGCGCTTAAAAAGGGTGCCAGTGTTTTTAATCCCATAAAAAAATCCTAAAGTAAGCCGTGAAGGCTTACCTCAGGATCTAGTCAGAATTATACCAGAGCCTATAGTATTTGTCAAGTTTTTTATGGTAGAATTAGAACGATGAAATTTAAGCTCCACTCACCTTTTCCGCCTGCCGGCGATCAGGCTCAAGCGATTGAAGGGCTGATCTTGGGAATGAAAAAAGGCAAGCCCCATCAAGTTTTGCTGGGCGTGACTGGCAGTGGTAAAACTTATACCGTTGCCCAAGTCATTGCCCAGGTTCAAAAACCGACCTTGGTCATATCCCATAACAAAACTCTGGCTGCCCAACTTTATCAGGAGTTTAAGGAATTTTTTCCTCAAAACGGCGTCGGTTTTTTTATCTCTTATTATGATTATTACCAACCTGAAGCTTATATTCCCCAGACTGATACCTATATTGCCAAAGAAACCGATATTAACCAAGAAATTGACAAGTTAAGACTCCAAGCTACCAGTCTGCTTTTTTCTCGGCAAGACGCGCTGATTGTGGCTTCAGTTTCTTGTATTTACAATCTTGGCTCCCCTTTTGAATATGGTCGTTATGCCATTGATTTAAAAAAGGGCCAAAAGATTGACCAAAAAAAGTTTTTATATCGGTTGGTTTCTCTTCATTATTCTCGCTCAAAAATGGAGCTCAATCGAGGCAATTTTCGACTACGAGGCGAAACAATTGAAATTTTTCCTGCCTACAGTGATGAAATTTTGCGACTCAGCATCACCAATGGCCGGTTAAAAAAATTAACTCTCAGGTCGTTATTTGCCGGTGACCAGGTAGAAGTAGAAGGTTTTCTCATTTATCCGGCTAAACACTATTTGACTAATCCCGACATTTTGAATGAAGCTTTTCGGCAAATAAAGGAAGATTTAAAAATTAGAACCAGCGAGTTGAAAAAACAAAAAAAAATGTTGGAGGCGCACCGGCTTGAGCAGCGGGTCAAGTATGATTTGGAGATGATTAGGGAAACGGGTTATGTTAATGGGATTGAAAATTATTCTCGTTATTTTGATGGTCGAGCTCCAGGTGAACCACCTTGGGCTTTAATTGATTATTTTAAACATCTTTATGGTGACGATTTTTTAGTGGTGATTGATGAATCTCATATGACTGTGCCTCAGCTGCGGGGAATGTATCGGGGCGACAGGTCTCGGAAAACATTTTTAATTGAATTTGGTTTTCGTTTGTCCTCTTGCCTTGATAATCGGCCGTTGAAATTTAATGAATTTGCTCAACGTGTTCCCCAAACGATTTATGTTTCTGCCACTCCCAACGACTGGGAAATTCAAAAAGCAGACAGTAAGGTAGTCGAGCAATTGATTCGGCCAACTGGTTTGGTAGATCCTGAGGTGATGGTTCGACCAGAAAAGGGTCAAATTCAAGATTTAGTCAAGGAAATTTTAAAAAGAAAAAAACAAGGCGAACGGGTTTTGGTGACTACTTTAACCAAAAAAATGGCCGAAGAACTGGCCTTTTGGCTAAAAGACCTCAAAAACACCAAAGCGCCAATCACTGTCCATTATCTTCATGCCGATGTGGCCACTTTGGAAAGAAGCGATATTTTAGCTGATTTAAGAAGAGGTAAATATGATGTCATCGTCGGCGTCAATCTTTTAAGAGAAGGGTTAGATTTGCCCGAAGTTTCTTTGGTAGCGATTTTGGATGCTAACAAACAGGGTTTTCTTCGGTCCAAAACATCCTTGATTCAAACTATGGGTCGGGCGTCCAGAAATGTTTCCGGACAAGTTATTTTGTATGCTGACCAATCTTCTTGGGCAATGAAAGAGGCGATTAAGGAAGTTAACCGAAGAAGAAAAACTCAACTAGCTTATAACCGCGAGCATGGAATTACACCCCGAACCATTCAAAAACCCATTCGCGATAGAATTGTTAAGAAATCTGCTAAAAAGCAAAAAAAGTCAAAATTTTCCGAAATTGATTTAGAAGCTTTAACGCCCGGTGATGCCAAAAAATTGATCCCTAAATTACGCCGAGAAATGCGCCAAGCCGCAGCCGCATTGGAATTTGAAAAAGCAGCCGAAATTCGCGACCTGATTGAAAAAATCTCTCGAGGCTAAACATATTTAATTTATCAGGAGAATTTAGGTTTTCAAGATTGCCCTAAGTTCATGGATATTTTCAGTAAGTTCCGCTACCCATTCATTTTCTTGGGCTCTTCTAACAAAATCTTTAATTGCTTTTTTTATCTTTATCCGAGGTGTCTCGCCAGAATGGTTTAGAAGAAATACTGCGGCTCCGCCGGCTGGAAACACCTGAGTATCTGTAGTGGCCATGCCAATCATTTCGGTAATGACTTTTTTTCTTGTTCCCGCCATGGAGATTTTTAATGATGCCAAAGCCGTAGCCACAACGCCTCGGACATCAGGGTTTTCATCAGTGACATATTCTAAAAGCTCTTGGGCCATCTTGCTTCCATTAACGCCTCCCAATTGAGGAACTAGTGTATTATCCACCTCGCCCCAATCCCCTCTTCTGGTAGCTTCAATGAGTCCCGTTGTTAAGTCTTTGACTGATAATGTTCTTTGGATCGCTTTTTCAATCATTTTATCTTATAAGAAATTATACTTCATCACTTTGTTAGACTCGTATTTCGAGCTTGTGAGAAACAAGCTCTGCTTATAATTCTCTCTGATTATATCATATATATAGGATATACCCAAGGACAGGTTTTGTTTGATGATATAATGATCTAAAACAATTATGAGATATCGAAGTTTTGGAAAATTGGTTTGGCAGCTAAAGAGGTAGCTTTTTTCTTTTTTCTCTTACCTCCCTATCCTTCCACATTTTTGGCAACATATCTTCTGGTTTCCAGGCAGCTTTAATTGCTTTTAAATTAGGGGCGGTTTGATATTTGCCACTGACCGTATAGTCTTCACCCAAAATGGGGTCGACTTGGAAAAAAGCTATCTGGGCAACTCTTCTCCCTGCTACTAAAGGGATTGTATAATGCTTTGAGTTGTTAGTTACTTCCATCGTCCAGCGGTTAATATAGCCCACATCGCCCCATCCAGCACACTTACAAACTTCAATAAAGTTTCGGCCAATTGAAGAACGAGCTTTCATTAAAGTGGTGATGAGATTGCGACCGCCAATAAACTCTTCGGTGTGACAAAGAAAGGTTTCCCCTGGGGGTATCCAAATTACCAAATCATCTGGTTCAACTCCTCCTGGCAAGATAATGCCGTATTCTTGGCAATATTCAGAAGCTTTCACGGCTTTTTTTGGTTCCCCCCAAACTCTTCTCACGTCTTTCTCTGAATAAGGACTGTAGATACCAATACCGCCCACTGGATCTTCCTCAGAATAATACCATTTACCTAAAGAGACATCATAACTGACAGTGCCTAAATTTTCTTGCTTAAAAGGACTAATGACTATATTACCTTTTTCCATCTGATCTAAGATTGCCCGATCAGAAAGAAGCGAACGATTAGGCTCAAGCTCTGGGTTTTTTCCCGCCATAAACGCAATTTTACCACTAAAGGCAAGTTTTGTCTGGTGGTATAATGCTTTAAAACAATTATGAGATATCGAAGTTTTGGAAAATTGGATTGGCGACCATCGGCACTTGGTTTTGGGGCGATGCGCTTGCCTATCGTTGATGGTGACTCTTCAAAAATTGTTGAAGCGAAAGCCATTAAAATGATTCGTTATGCCATTGACCAGGGCGTTAATTATATTGATACTGCCTATCCGTATCACAAAGGTAATAGCGAAATAGTGGTCGGTAAAGCTTTAAAAGATGGCTATCGAAAAAAGGTTAAACTGGCAACTAAACTGCCTGTTTGGCTGGTTGAAGAAGGTAAAGATTTTGACAAATTTTTAGATGAACAACTTAAGAAGCTAAAAGTTAACCATATTGATTTTTATTTACTTCATGGGTTGGATAGGCAGCGCTGGGAGAAAATTTGTAAGCTTGATATTTTTTCTTGGGCGGAAAAAGCATTAAGCGATGGCCGGATTGGCTATTTAGGTTTTTCTTTTCATGACAGTTATAAAGTTTTTCAAAAGATAATTGACGATTATAATAAATGGACTTTTTGCCAGATTCAATACAATTTTTTGGATGTTGATTTTCAAGCCGGCAAGCGGGGGTTAAAATACGCTGCCTCAAAAGGTTTGGCCGTTGTTGTCATGGAACCACTAAAGGGAGGCAAACTTGCCGAGCTACCTCAAGCGATTCAAAAAATGTGGCAAAAAGCTAAAGCAAAACGGACGCCTGTGGATTGGGCTTTGCAGTGGGTTTGGAATCAACCAAGGATTTCTCTTCTTTTAAGCGGCATGAGTACTTTGCAGCAGGTAAAAGAGAATGTTCAAAGTGCTAATCTTTCGGCTGTAAACTCATTAAAGCCAGAGGAACTTTCCCTAATTGACCAAATTAGGGAAAAATACGAAAAGTTAGTACCTATTTCTTGTACTCAATGCAAGTATTGTTTGCCATGTCCTCAAGGAATTAACATTCCCCGAATTCTTGATATTTACAACAACGCCAAATTTTTTGGACGTCTTAAGAAAGCAAAATCTTCTTATCAGTCACTTGATAAAAAGGCTAGTAGTTGTGTTCAGTGTGGCCAGTGCGAAAAGCTTTGCCCTCAAAAAATTGAAATTCGAAAATGGCTTAAAAAAGCAGACGCCCTTTTGTCCTCTCCAGACCAACTATAAATTTGTGGCTCTTTTGAGTTTGGTTTTTAGGCGGCAAGAAGAAAAGCGATAATTGAAAGAATGAAGAAAGCCAGCCAACCGGTGGTGCAAGCCACTAGTTTGATTGCTTTAGTAGTTTGTTTTTCTTTCCAAAATAAAATAACGGGGTAACCTAAGGCTAAAAGCCCGCAAATCAAAAGTGAAATGACTAAGATGATTAGAAGAAGCACTGGACCAAGGTAATGATTCATTGGCCCAAACCACTTATCCCCTCGCCAAAACAAAGTTCCCACCAAGCCACAATAAACCACCAACCCCACTGCCTGCAAAAAAGCAACAAAAGGCAAAGAGAAATTTTTAAAATAACTAGATATTTTCTTCACTATTCAGATTATAGCATGTTGCCGCAATTATGCTGGTAGACTATATTTTTGGTGGTATAATGGCGATTGCCGCGGGTTTCGGTGGTGAATTTTGCGTGGTTAGATATGAAAGACTACATTTTTGTCAAAGGGGCCAAAGAGCATAACTTGAAAAATATTTCGGTGAAAATTCCGAAAAATAAGCTAGTGGTTTTTTCAGGTGTTTCTGGTTCTGGTAAGTCCAGTTTGGCGATGGATACTTTGTATGCTGAAGGCCAACGTCGCTATGTGGAAAGTTTATCTACTTATGCGCGCCAATTTTTGGGTATGCTGCCTCGGCCCGAGGTGGATAGCATTGAGGGTTTATCGCCTTCAATTGCCATTGACCAGCATGGTCTTTCCCACAATCCTCGCTCAACGGTCGGCACGGTCACTGAAATCTATGATTATTTAAGAGTTTTGTTTGCCCGTATTGGTCATCCTCATTGTCCTTCCTGTGGTCGGGAAGTAGCTCGCCAAACCAGTGAGCAGATTGGACGACAAATTATTGAGTATGCCAAAAAACAATTGAGGGCTAAATCTAGCCGTCAGCTTCGATTGCTAGTTCTCTCCCCTATTGTTCGTGACAAAAGGGGAGAATTTAGCAAGCTTTTTGACAATTTAAAAAACAAAGGCTTTGAGCAAGTCAGAATTGACGGCTGGATCTATGATTTGAATGAGGATTTTGTTTTAATCAAGACTAACCGCCACAATATAGATGTCGTTGTTGACCGGATTGTTTGTTCAAAAAAACAGTTGGCTGAGAAAAAATTTTTTCAAAGAATCAAAGATGATATTGAGATTGCTTTAGATTTATCTTCTGGTTTGGTGATTGTCAGTCGAGTTAGTGATCCTTCTTTTGAGCTTCCCCGAAAACCCCAAAAGATGACCGACACGATTTATTCCTCGCGCTTTGCTTGCCCCGATTGCAATCTTTCTTTACCTGAAATTGAGCCAAGAATTTTTTCTTTTAACTCCCCTTTCGGGGCTTGTCCGGAGTGTAATGGCTTGGGAGTCAAACTTAAAATTGACCGAAGCAGAGTTTCTTTTTGGCGAGCAGAAGAATTGGAAAGGCGCTATTACACTACTACCTCTGATGTGGTCCGCGAAGAGATTGGAAAATTGATGATTAAAGAAACTTGCCCGGCCTGTCAGGGAAAGAAGTTAAAAAAAGAATCTCTAACAATCACGATTAATAGTTATTCGATTGCCCAAGTAGCCTCTTGGCATTTAAAAAAGTTTTTTCAGTGGATATCCAGTCTTGAAAAAAAATTGGCTTCTGAAAAAGAAAAAGAAATTGCCCACTCTTTGATAAAACAAATAAGCAGCTATCTTTCTTTTTTGATTTCTGTTGGGGTGGGCTATTTGACTTTAGACCGAGGTGCTTCGACTTTGTCAGTTGGTGAGGGTCAAAGAATTCGTTTAGCGTCTCAGGTAGGTAGTGGCCTGACCGGAGTGCTTTATATTTTAGATGAGCCGACAGTGGGGTTGCATGCGCGGGACGTCAAACAATTAATGGTGATTTTAAAAAAATTAAGGGATTTGGGTAATACTTTAATCGTGGTAGAGCATGAACAAGCAGTTTTGGAAGCGGCTGATTGGATTTTAGATTTTGGCCCTGATGCCGGTAAAGAAGGAGGTCAAGTGATTGCGCAGGGAACACCAGCCCAGATTAAGGGGGCAACTAGCTCTTTGACTGGAAAATATCTGGCCGGTAAAAAGAAAATTCCGTTTTTTCCAACCAAAGCCAAAAATAGTATTAATTGGTTAAAAATAAATGGTTGTCAAACTCATAACTTAAAAAAGATTGAATTAATGCTCCCGTTGAGTCGGATGACTTGTATTACTGGCGTTTCTGGTTCAGGTAAATCAAGTTTGGTGATTGATACTTTGTATCCGGCTTTAAAAAAGGAATTAAATCCTGATTTTAAGGAAAAACTAGGCAAATTTAGCTCGATTTCTGGAGTTGAACATATTAATCGGGTCTTGATGATTGACCAAAGCCCAATTGGCAAAACCTCTCGGAGTAATCCGAGCACCTACATCGGCGTTTTTACCGATATTAGGCACCTTTTTACCCAAACTAAAGAAGCCAGATTGAGAGGTTTCACCCAAACGCATTTTTCTTTTAACACTGAAGGTGGTCGTTGTGAGGCTTGCCAAGGCCAAGGTAAGCTGCGTGTCCAGATGCAGTTTTTACCTGATGTTTGGGTAGAATGTGAAGAATGTCGAGGAAAAAGATTTCAAGAAAATGTTTTAGAAGTTGAATTTAAGGGTAAAAACATTGCCCAAATTTTGAAAATGACTGTTAAAGAAGCTTTGGCGTTTTTTGAAGCGATTCCAGTGGTGGCCAGAAAACTTGAAGTCTCGGAAAGAATCGGCTTAGGTTATTTGGAATTGGGGCAAGCCTCCCCTACTCTTTCAGGTGGGGAATCTCAGCGTTTAAAACTGGCACGAGAATTAGTTAAAAAAAGTGAAGGCAAAACAGTTTATCTTTTGGATGAACCGACAACTGGGTTACATTTCGCTGATTTAATAAAATTGTTGCAGGTTTTAAAGGCTTTAGTTAATCGAGGCGATACGGCCGTGGTGATTGAGCATAATTTGGAAGTGGTTAAGCAGGCTGATTGGATTGTTGATTTAGGGCCGGAAGGCGGTGATGCCGGTGGTTATATTGTTGCCGATGGGCCTCCACGAAAAATTGCTCAGAACTCAAAATCTTGGACTGGCAAATATCTTAAGAAGTATTTAAATTTTTAAAATGAGTAAAAACAAAGATTTAAGGCTATATCAAGACCTGCCCAACAAGCCAGGAGTTTATCTTTTTAAAGATAAATCTGGAAAGGTTTTATACATAGGCAAAGCGATAAACTTAAAAAATCGAGTAAAAAATTACTATAGTGAAAAGAATGTGAATACTAGAATAAAAAATTTACTCACACAAACTGTTAAAATTGATTTTGTCACCACTAAAACAGAGATTGAATCTTTGCTTTTGGAGGCACGGTTAATTAAGCAATATCGGCCAAAATATAATGTTAGGCTTAAAGATGATAAACGGCATTTATATGTTGGCATTAGCAGGCAAAAATATCCAGCCGTTCTCTTAATTCGACAGCCGGAAAAAGAGACTAAACTTTTGGATTGGTTTGGGCCCTTCCCTACTTCCCAAAGTATTCGTGAAGTCCTTCGTTTGTTAAGAAGGATTTTTCCTTTTTGCGCTTGTGGAAAATTACCTAAAAGTTGTTTTTACTCTCATTTAAATCTTTGCCCAGGTCAGGATGAAAGGCTACTTAGCAACTATCCGCAAACTATCAAAAGTATCCGTTTGTTTTTAAACGGGCAAATTTCACCTGCGGTTTTGGATTTAAGAAAGAGGATGGAAAAATCAGCCAAAAACTTAGAATTTGAGCAAGCAGGTTGCTACAAAAGGCAAATTCAAATGATTGAAAATCTGCTGTTGGGTTTTAAAAGATTTCCTGATGAAGCCAAACCCAGAAAGCAACTTCAAGCTTTAAGAAAGCTTTTGGTGCGTTGGCAAGGGATTGAGCCTGGGACTATTCATCGTTTAGAAGCTTTTGACGTCGCCAACCTGGGTAAAAAACTGATTGTCGGTGCTATGGTGGCTTTTAACGAAGGTGAACAAGAAAAGGCAAATTATCGGCTCTTTAAACTCAAAGAACCCTTCCTGGGCGATCCCGAGGCTTTAAAAGAGATATTATCACGTCGACTTAATCATCCTGAATGGATTTACCCTCAGTTAATTCTGGTGGATGGTGGTAAAGGTCAAGTGAGTGCCGCTTTTAAGGCGCTTAAAATAAAAGGTTTAGCCAAACAAATTGCTCTTATAGGTTTGACTAAAAAGCAAGAAACTATTGTTATTCCAAAAATAAAAAAAGGGAAAATTTCTGGTTGGAAACTTCTTTCTTATGCGGCCGGGTCAGGAATTTTGCAACTTCTCCAATTCGCTCGTGATGAAGCTCATCGTTTTGCCCAAAGATACTATCATACCCTTTATAGAAAGACTACGCTCTCTTCTGAGCCAAAATAAAAATTGAAGGACCCTTAAAAAATGGTGGCCGTAATACTTGAATGATTTCTTCTAGAAAGAGAAGGATTTTCAAAGGTAAAATTTTTTTGCAAAGTGGGTTTCGTAAATTGGAAACCGAAAGTGTTTTGGTGATTTTAAAACCATTTTTTTTCAGTAAATTTTTAATATAATGGGGGTGAAAGTTTAAAAAAGGGATGCAGCCTTTTCTTTTTGGTCCTACTTCAAGGGGTGTTTGGTCAGTTAAATATTTTAAATCTAGTTTAAGTAAAGCCTTAAGAACCGATTTGGCATGAAGTTTGTTGGCGTATTCTAAGACTAAAAAACCGCCTGGTTTTAAAGTCCTGGCGGCTTCTTTTAAAGCAGTTGGTGGGCTTTTGAGGTGATGAATGATGCGAATAAAAAGAGCGACATCAAAAACTTCTTTTTCAAAAGGTAGTTTTTCAACATATGCCTTAATAAATTTGAGATTTTTTTTCTTTTTAAATTTATTTTGAGCTTCGTTAAGCATCCTTTCTGAAGGGTCAACAAGAAAACATTTTTTAAACTGAGAGTGATAGACAGGTGCGAGTCGGCCAAAACCAGCGCCGATGTCAATTAAGCTCGCTTTTCCAGGCACTAACTTTAAAAGCCTTTTTAAAGCCATCTGGTCGGCCAGATTTTCGTATTGGCGTTCTTGCCAATATTTTTTATAGTCAAAAGAGGGATCGTCGTAAAAAGGAATGAGCTTCATTCAACTTGGCCAGTTTCCAATTCCTGGATGAATTGGTTGACGCCAAAAGCCCAAGAGCCGGAAGATAGAGGGGTGTATTTGCTCATAATTTCTTCTGGGGTGGTGTAACCTTTGTCAATGTATTTTTCCTTAATCCCTTTAGCGACTGTTTCAATACCTTGTTCCCAGCCTGAAAACAGCAAAGTGCCTCGACTATGAATCCCCCATCCCCAAGCATTATAAGAGTTTGACGGTGCTTTTTTGCCTAGGTTTGATTCTTGTTGGGCAATGGCAACCAAAAGACGCCAGTCAAGACCGTATTTATCTGAAGTCTCAACAATCAAATCAGCGTAGGGTGCCATTGGTGATTGGTATTTTTCTAAATATTTTTTGATGATAATCGGTCGGGCATCGTCGGTTTCAAAAGTTCCCAATACTTTGCCGATTGTTTGTGGCAGAGCGGCGTAGAGTTGAGGCGAAGCTTGAACTGCACTTTGTGAGGAAGAATTTTTATCCAAGAGTGAAAGGCTAGTAGCTAAGTTAATAGGAACAACGATGAAAAATAAAAAAATGAGCAGAAATTTTTTCATAGACAGAATTAATCTCTAGCATTGAGGATGACATATTATGAGGCTCTTTGTCAAGTGAGACCGGGAGGATTTAGCCTGTCCGCCAGTTGGCGGAAACCTCCAACCAGCTGCTTAAGAGTCCGCCGGCTGGCGGATCTGCCAATTGAGCTAAGGTCTTGCCTGTGAGACCGGGAGGACTCGAACCTCCAACCAGCTGCTTAAGAGGCAGCTGCTCTGCCATTGAGCTACGGTCCCTTTAATAATTTTTTAATATATTCTCTCCCCCGATAGGATTTTAATTCTTTTTCTCTTTTTAATGCTCCTTTTCTAGTCGGAAGCGTTTCTTTATAAAAAAGCTCCCACTCCCCAGCATTTTTATATGTATAGCTTTTTGTTTTAGACGGTAGCTGTCGGTTGTGTCTCTTTAACCTTTTTTCAAGATTTTTGGTTTGACCAATATAAATTTTATCTCTTTGTGCGTTTTTGATAGCATAGACATAATACATTTTTTATCTAGCTGCTTAAGAGTCCGCCGGCTGGCGGATCTGCCATTGAGCTACGATCCCTCAGCGCGCCCGGAGGGACTCGAACCCCCAACCCTCTGTTCCGAAAACAGATGCTCTATCCGTTGAGCTACGGGCGCTTGTGAAATCAATACTATAGAGTTTTGGGGTGAGTGAGGGGATTTGCACCCCCGGCTTCCTGCTCCACAGGCAGGCGCTCTAACTACTGAGCTACACCCACCACGGCGCCCCTGGAGGGATTCGAACCCCCAACCTTGAGTTTAGAACACTCCTGCGCTATCCATTGCGCCACAGGGGCTTTGAGGATAATTTTAGCAAAAATAACTTTTTTAATCAAATTCTAAACAGTTTTAAAAATATCCTATAGCTTTGACATAAGGCTGAATTTATGGTATTATCGTACCGTATGCCAAAAGTTTAATCCCATATAGCGTGGGTTTAAAACTTATGGCAGGCACTTTAAAAAGTGAGAGACAAAAAGGGTTGTTTATCCCTTTCGGCGACAGACAGCGGGTCAGTGAGGTTGAAAAACATTTTGACCTCAGCGATCCGCTGCCGTGTTTCCGGAAGGGCCGAGTTTAACTCGGGGAAACCTCCCACCATCGGTGGGTGTGGGTAGAGGTTCTAAAAGAATCGTGTAGGAGGAAGGAGAAAATGAGAAGCTTTACGCGGGTATTGCGGGTATTAGTGTTGGCGACTATTGCGACTTTACTGTGTAGAGTGAGTGCGGCGGGAGCGACTACTTCATCGCTTGACCTGGTCAGCCAGAGCCTTAATCATGTTGAGGTCTCGACAAAGTGGTCTGGTCAGGATAACGCCTGTCATACCCTGAACTGGGGTGATGGTTCTTGGGTCGATCTTTGCGGGTCCGAGGGCGACGAGACAAAGGGTCACGACTACGAGTATGCCCCCGGGGACGTGGAGACCTACGAGGTCAGCTTCCTGGGAGAAACCTTGGAGATTGTGATCGACGACCGACCGTCACCAACCCATAGTGTGTACCTGCCTTTTGTCGTTCGCCAGAACACACCAGTCTGCACCATTAAGGTTGAGTCCCAGCAACTCAACCGACTCAACTTTGACCTTCAATGGTCTGGAGGAGAGGAATGGAACCGGCTGTTGTTTGGGGATGACGCCTATGTCGACCTGAAGGGAAGGAGTGGGTTCACTTTTGTTCCCCACGACTACCGCTATACCCCCGGTGGAATCACTACCTACCAAGCTACGTTCATGGGCAGTTTGTGCTCGGTGGAGGTGACTATCGACGATCGGCACTAGCCTGCTCGGACTCCTGAAGGGGACCCTTCCCCCGAATGGGGTCCGAGGTGGAGCAACCCAAAAGAGTAAGCCGGAAATTTGGCTGAAGATTTTTGGCTTTTGCCAAAATCCTTTACCATTTTCTAGTTCTTACTCTTTGTCTCTCACAGTTGTTTGTGTCTTTTAGGCACACTGACGAGACCTATTGGGTCGAAACAACAAATCAACTTTTCTTCTTAAAAAGAAAAACAAAGAAAATTATTGAAGCCCCAAGACCAAGGTATTCTAGTAGTTGAGGTAGGAAAATGAGTTTTACTGATGATGGATTATTTACGATTGATGATTGATTAACGATCCAGCCATTGGCCCAATTATCGACTAAGACATGGTGACTTAATTTCTTGAAGAAAAATGGCGGTTGAAAAGCCAAGGCCAACCAATTCTTCTCGTAAGCCTGAGTAAAAACCAAAACAGAATTAAAATTACCCTTACTTTCCGGATTGATGATTTTGATTTCTTTAAGCCAATTGTAGGGAAAGGGAATAATTTCAATTGATTTCAGTTGATTAACGGTAGGGAGTTTGCCGATAGAATAATTATTGAAGTGCAAATCGTAACCAGAACCTTCTGGCCCCTCCGGTGGAATAACAAAGATTTCTTTTTCAAAATTTTTCCAAGAACCCAACTCGGTATAAAGGTCACAGCGATGGGTAACATAATTTGATAAACAAATTCTTAGGGGCAAACCGGAAAGATTTTTTGATTCGATTAAAAGCAAGTAGCCTTGTTGGTGAAACAGATTAGGCAATTCAAAATAATCACAAACCGAGCCTTCTTGGGATGAATATTCCAAAATTGGGTTATCTTCCTCAATTAAGCGTCGGTGAAATTGCCGCGGGACCAGACCACCGCAACTTCTGGTCTGATGTGGTGGTTGTTGAAGATCAATTTTGTCTTTCAGCGGCAAAGAACGGTTAAGTTGAATTAAAAGGTTAGGTTCAATTTCCTTGGGAAAAGTCACTCCTGAAAGCAATTGACTTGTGTCTAGTTTAATTTTTTGTCTTAAGTCAAAAAGGGTTAATTTTAGGTTTTTAAAGGTAGCAGTTGTTTGGCTTTTTTCTTGGGGTTCCAGTCGAAATCGTAAAAGTAGCTTTTCCGCGTTGCCCGCCCGAATTAGATTATTTTTGGTTAAAACCCGATTTGTTTCGGCATCGAAGAAAGAAAACTCTGCTTCTCCCTCACCGGCGGCTTGAAAAGAAAAGTCGGCTTTAATCAGAGAATCAGGATCAAGTGTTCGGGGATCAAGAAATGCCCAAAGTGGAATATTAAGGCAAGAAGTAATTTCTTCTCCGGAAAAAGTGAAACTTTGCGTACTTCTTTGAGCCGCAATACCAAAAAAGCCGCTTTTTTCCGGTTTAAAACAGGGCTCAGGAACCAGGGTTAACCAGTCAAAATTCACCGGTACATTTTTTGCCGTTTTAGATTGCCAAAAATAAAGCCAATTTTCTTTTTGCGTTGAAAGATACACTTTCCCCAAATAAATTTCTTCTGAAAAATTGAGATTATTAACGGAAAAAATCTGTTCTCGACCAAAACCAAAAATTAGACTTTGACCAGGGCGAGGAAGGCTAAAAGCGAATTCAGGGGCAATGATAGGGTTGTCCCCTACTTGGGGCAGATCAAAAACCAGTTTTAGTTTAATACTATCCCCCTCATTTTTTAAGTAAACACCGGCCTCAATGAATGACTCTGTCTTTTCAAAGGAAGGAAGGGAAAGTTGCCCTGTCGGTAATGATGGGAATTTAAAAGCAAGTTTTTCCGAATCTTCAGAAAACAGATTTTGTGGGAGAGTTTCAGTTTTACTTAAAAAAGTACGAAAGGGATAAAAAATTGATTGAGTTGCCTGGTTCAAATAAGTGTAATAATGGCCATAATCTTTATAGGCTTGGTCTTCCCAAGACCAGAAAAAATCAGGACCAATGGAGGAAGCTTCTTCCTGTTGGAAGGTAAAATTTGTAGTCTGGTAATCCAGATCCACCTGATAAACTCTTAGTTTCAATCCAAAGTCTTTCGTCGATTTAATTTTAGTTGATTGATTAAAAAGTTTTTCAATTTCTGGATAAAACAGAACATCTTGGGCTGCTTCTTTGCCGGGAATTATCACTGATTTATCTAAAATAATCCAGCGGATTTGGTATTTATTGAATAATTTT
>Ga0307379_10000857_pt1 | contig 49547 bp, 40 predicted proteins | sample UN2MG_FD_202237 | JGI IMG/M metagenome (GOLD analysis project Ga0307379, IMG submission 202237) | Soil microbial communities from Risofladan, Vaasa, Finland - UN-2 | ecosystem: Environmental > Terrestrial > Soil > Coastal area > Acid sulfate soil | place: Finland: Risofladan, Vaasa | collected... | reverse complement strand
GTTACTCAAGATCGTGTGCGCGAGAAGATGCTGTCGAACATCAGGGAGGTCCAGGCTCGGCGAGGATGCGTCTTCGCCATCGCCAAAGAGGGTGACCCCGAAACACACCGGGTCGCCGATTACACGGTCCATATCCCCAGAGCGCAGGAGATCTTCATGCCCGTGCTGGCTGTCGTGCCGCTTCAACTGTTTGCGTACTATGTGGCGAAGCGGCTTGGCTGTGAGATAGATCAGCCGCGCAACCTGGCGAAGAGCGTGACGGTGGAGTAGGCAAATCTAACCGCCGATGAACGCCGATTGACGCAGATGATGGTAGGGGCCGCACCTGTGGCGGCCGGAGGTTTCCCCTCTCCGTACTCATTACATAGAGCCCTTGAAGGCTAGACGATGAAGAATGCAATCAAAGCAGTCCTGTTCGACCTAGACGGGGTGATAGTCTTCACGGACAAGTATCATTACCTCGGCTGGAAGAGGCTTGCGGACGAGCAGGGCTGGGAGTTCGACGAGACGATAAACCATAAGTGCCGTGGGGTCTCGAGGATGGCGTCGCTCCAGGTCATCCTCGATCACAACAAGGTCGGCCTGCCGGAAGATGAGAAGGTCGCCGTTGCCGACCGAAAAAACGAGTACTATATCGAGCTGCTGCGGCAAATCGGCGAGGATGATCTCTACCCGGGCGCGGTGGAGTTTCTGAGGGCGCTCAAGGCCAGGGATGTCAAGCTCGCTCTCTGCTCGGCAAGCAGGAACGCAGTGATGGTTCTCGAGCGCCTCGGCCTCGCGGACTTCTTCGACGCGATCGTCACGGGTTGCGACATTACGAAGACAAAGCCGGATCCGGAAATCTTCCTGCTGGCGGCGCAGAGACTGAACGTCCCTCCTCAGCATTGCCTCGTCTTCGAGGACGCCGCCTCCGGTGTGGAGGCGGCCCGGCGCGGCGGGATGAAGTGCATCGGCGTGGGGACGCCCGACCGCCTTCCGGAAGCCCTGGAGACGATGGTCGGCTACGACGAGATAGACATTGACGCCATGCTCGAAGCCGGCCACAAGAAGTACGTCCAAGCCGAGCCTTGGGCAGTGGCCGAGACCGAGATAAACCCCCAAAAGGCGGCGTATTGGGAGAGCCTGTTCGCCCTCACCAACGGGTACATGGGAGTGCGCGGGACTTACGATCGGGACGAGCCGCAAGTGGCGTCTTGCTCTGCCCCCGGCACGTTCATCAACGGCATTTACGACTACCTCCCTTATCATCACCTGGTCGCGTGGAAAGGCCTCCCGACGCGGTGGCACGCGATGGCGAACATCGGCCACTGGACGACGATCAATCTGGAGGTCGAGGGGGAGCGGTTCAGCCTTTTCAGTGGAAAGGTTTCGGATTATCGCAGGGAGCTCGATCTCAAGAACGGCGTGGTTCGATCATCGCTCACCTGGGAATCGCCCGGCGGGAAGAAGGTCCGCATCGAGAGCACGAGACTTGTGAGCATGGTCAGGCGCCACAGCGCCGCAATCCGTTATGAAGTGACTCCGCTGAACTTCACCGGCTCCGTGGTGCTCGAATCGGTCATTAAAGGCAAACATCGGGGCAATGTCTTTCCGAATTGCGCCACGGAGATCGTGGAGAAGGGCTGCGTCGAGGGCTGCCATTTCTTCCTGACCCGCACCAGGGAATCGAACTTCACCATCGGCATGGCTTTCGGCCATAAGCTGAATGCGCCGGGGGACGCGGAAACGACTGACCTCTTCACCGACGACTCTCTGATCTACACGCTGAATGTCCAGGCCGTCGAGGGCGAGAAAATCGTCCTGGAGAAGCATGCGCGCTTCTGCACGTCCTTCGAGGAGGCCGCCGAGAATGTGCTCAGCCTGGCGCTTGCCGGGGTTGACGCCACTCTCCGCGACGGATTCGATAAGCTCTACGAAGAGCAGTCAGCTTTCTGGAATGCCTTCTGGGAGACGGCGGACATCGAGATCGGCGGGAACACGGCCGATCAGCAGGCGGTGCGTTTCACGCTTTTCCATCTGAGGCAGAGCCATCCGGAGGACGACCGACGCTCCATATCCGCGACCGGCATGACGAGCGATGGATACTGGGGCCACGTCTACTGGGACGCGGAAATGTACATATCGCCCATGTTCAACTACACGCAGCCGGAGCTGGTGCGGCCGCTCCTGATGTATCGCTACAACATCCTGGACAAGGCCTGTGCACATGCCGCCGAGATGGACGGCGTCGGAGCGCTCTGGGCGTGGAACTCGATCAACGGCGAGGAGTGCGGCGTCATTTTTGAGGCTGCGACCGCGCAGTACCACATAAACCCTGATGTGATACACGCCGTCTGGCGCTACTATGTGCAGACCGGGGATACGGACTTCATGTACCGCTGCGGTGCCGAGATGCTCTTCGAGAGCGCCCGGTTCCTCGCCGATAGGGGCAAATTCATCCCCGAGAGGGACAACAAGTTCTGCATCAATGTCGTCTGCGGCCCTGATGAGTACGGCTGCGCCGTGGACAACAACTGCTACACCAATGTGATGGCACAGTTCCATCTGGATTTCGCCGTCAGGACCTACAAGGAGATTTGCGAGAAGCGCCCGGACCTGCTGGCAGCCCTCAAGGAGAAGATCCGTCTGAGCGATGACGAACCGGAGGTGTGGAAGAAGGCCGCGGACAACATGTACATCCCCTTCGACGAGCGGCTGGGCATCCACAAGCAGGACGACAGCTTCCTGTTCAGGGACCCTGTGGACATGACCAAGATTCCGCTCTACACCGACATTCGGTGGCACTATCATCCGCTCAATCTCTGGCGGATGCAGGTGGCCAAGCAGGCCGATGTCGTTCTCCTCATGGTCACGCTGGGCGACAGGTTCGGCAAGCCGGTCAAGCGGGCGAACTACGAGTACTACGAGCCCCGGACGAACCACGGGTCCTCGCTCTCGCCGGCCATTCACTCGATTGCCGCCGCGGAGATCGGCAAGGTGGAGGAGGCGTATGACTACTTCCGCCTGTCTGCGTATATGGATTTGTCCGACTTCAAGAACAATGCGAGCAACGGCGTTCACGCCGCCTGCCTCGGCGGCACGTGGATGTCCGTCATCAACGGCATAGCGGGAATGCGCGATTACGAGGACAAGCTCATATTCAACCCCGTGCTGCCGGAGGCGTGGGAGTATTATCGTTTCAAGATCCGTTATCGCGGCCGCCTGATTGGGGTAGATGTGCAGAGGGGCAAGGTCACCTACGAGCTTCTCTCCGGCGAGCGGGTTTCCCTCTATTCGGGCGATCGGGAGATCAAGCTGTCGAAGGAGGCCCCAAAGGCGGTTGTGGAGCTCTAAGTAGTCTCCGCCGGTTGTAGCTCAACAAAATGATGCTCTCGCCCGCATGCGGGGAGAGGGGGTATCTCGGTCGCAGGTACTAACGGTCGTTACTTAGAGAACTTTAGCCCGGAGGAATTCGCTCACGTTTAGCCCAGAAATTTATTCCTGGGCGCGTCTGGATTGTTCCGATGCTGCCGGAATGCAATTCGTTGCGGCAGTGGAACCCGGTAGCTGCCATGAAACCCATCCTGATCCTGAACCCGGCCGCTGGCCGGGCGAAATCAGCAGCGGTCGAGGAGAGCCTTAACCGCGCATTCCGCAAGCACGGCATACCGTGCGAGATCGCGGTCGCGGCCAAGGCTGGGGACGGCTACGCCCTCGCCGGAAAAGCTGCTGATGAAGGCTATGACCCCATCATTGCGGGCGGCGGAGATGGCACCGTCAACGGAGTCATAAACGGCCTAGTCGGCACTGATGCGACATTGGGCATAATCCCGATCGGGAGCGTCAACGTCCTCGCCAGGGAGCTGGGGATTCCTCTCGATTTCCGAAAGGCCATTCAGACCATCGCTGATGGGGTTGTGAAGAAGATTGACCTCGGATGCGCCAACGGGCGGTATTTCACCCTGATGGCGGGGTTCGGCTTCGACGCCGAGGTGGTTGCGAACGTCGTTCAGCCGCTCAAGGACATGATCGGGTCATCGGCATACGTGCTTGAGGGGCTGGAGACCCTCGCCCGATATCGTGCCACAAACGTGGTTCTGGAAATGCCGGAGGGGACGTATTCGACAAAGGCTTTCTTGGTCATGGTTGCCAACGTGTCCACTTACACGTACAACCTGAAGATCACGCCGCACGCGGCTCCCGACGACGGCCTGCTGGACGTCTGCGTATTCGAGCGTCCGCTTGCCGATAAGATAGGCTTCATGCGCCAGATGGCGGAGGTATTCATCCACCGCCATCTCTACCACAGGGCGGTTCGGTACTTCCGAACCTCCAAAGTTACTGTGAGATCCGATCCCGAGGTCATGGTCCAGTTGGACGGCGACGCATTCGGAGCCACCCCCGTCGAGGTCTCGATCGCTCCCTCCATTCTCCCCGTCATCGTGCCTGCGGCGCCCGAATAGATCGGCCTAAACAAGAAAGCCCCGGAGAGGCTCCGGGGCTTTCTTGGCTCGATACTATGGCAAGGCAGAGGCTAGAACTGCCTGACATAGCTCATGCTGACGAACCTGGGCGCCACTCGGGCGGTCGATTCCCCGTCTGTGCTGCGATCCAGCACAGCGCCGCTATTGAACAGGTTCGAGACGCTCAAGCGAACTTCGCCCTGAGGCAGCCATCCGCCTTTGACCTCCTTCGAGATGTTCAGGTTGCACGCCGCGTGCGCGGACACGCGACGGGAGTTCGGAGTCTCCGCGGGCGTGTCCGGATCGCCGTCGTCCAGGTAGTATGGTAGGCCGCTTCCGTACTCGCCGGTCATGCTGTAGATCCAGCCGTTCTTTACATAGTTCAGCACCAGGGCGATGGTGTGCCTCTGATCCCAGTCTACGTACTGGGTAACTCCCGGCGTGATGAACTCTCGCTCGCTGCTGCACTGGGCCTGTGCCTTCGAGTAGGTGTAGGCCAGCCAGCCCGACCAGTTCTTGATCTCGCGCTTCTTGAGGAGAACCTCTACGCCCTTGCTGGTCCCTTCGCCGAGGTTGCTGAAGATAATCGGCGATGTATCGGGATTCGCCGGATCAAGCAGCGTGGTCTGAAGCAGATCCTTGAACTTCCTGTAGAAGGGCGTCACCTGGACTGAGTAGTTGTTGCTCACCTGCCGTTCCCAGCCGAGGTCGTACTGGGTGCACCTCTCCGGCTTCAGGTCGGAATCGGCATATAACCAGCCCCACTCGGGATCCACATAGTTTCGCTCCATGGCCTGGGTGTAAACGAACTGAATCATCTGGCCATAGGAGAATCTGAGGTTCGTTTTCGGATCTATAGCGTACGACAGGCCGAATCTCGGGCTGACCTGCGACTCGGCAGTGTCTGAGTTGATCTCTTTGTCGTACTTCATGTGGTCATATCTGAGGCCGGCGTCCGTTTTCCACCGCGCGCCTAGATTCATCTGGTCCTGCATGTAGAGTCCCGTCTGCGCCGTATCGGTATTTGCCGTGTACTCGTACGTGCCGTAGCTGGGAACGTTGGCCCAGTACTTGTTGTTGCTGGCTATTCGAAGAGCGCCCGCCTTCAACAAGTGCTTCGGGGAAACCTGGTTCGTGTAGTCGAGCTGCAGCCCGGTAGCTGCGGATTCGTTCTCCACCCAAATGCCGAAATCGTCGGAAAGCCCATCTACCTTGTTCCGGGACCGGAAATAATATGGTCTGACTGTGAAGAAAGAGGCTGCGTTAATGGTATGGTTCAGAGTCAGAGCCGTTAGCACGTGGCTTTGATGGGTGTGGTCCCTTTCGGAACCTATAGTCTGCATGCCCGCTTTCCCATAGGTCTGGGTGTGGACATAGGGGTACTGGAAGTGAGCGGATCCCTGTGCCACCAGCAGCGTAAGCTTGTCCTTACTGCCGGCTGGGTAGTTGACCTTGCTGACCAGGTCGGACGAGTCCACCTCGTTGTAATCAAGACCTTTGAGGTCGCTGTGCCACACGTATGCACCGAGGTAGTAGTCCATGCCGTTCTCCAGGACTCCTCCCATCTGTGGGCAGACCCCTCTGAAGGATTGGGAACCGCTCAGGCTCTCGAAGGAGAACCCCGGTGCGGTTCGTCCGGTCTTGACCGATTGATTGAACACGCCGGAAGCCGCGTTCCCGTACTCCGGTCGGTAGCCGCCTGTGTACATCTCCAACTTGTCCAACCCGACGGTCACGCAGTTGGTGCCGAAGCCGTTGGTTAACGACTCAGTGATCGCAATCCCATCCAGCATGTAGCCGACCTGGTTTATGCGGCCGCCTCGGATGTGAGGATACCCACCCTCATCTGCAACAATGCCCGGCTGCGTGATCACGATCCCTTGGGTCTGGTAGAGCAAGTTCGGCTGGTTCCGAATAGTCTGCTCATCCTTGCTCTCTATGAGGTACATCGTCGGGACGACATCTCGCTGGATCATCGGACGCGCTTCCGTTACGACAACCTCTTCCTCCACGGCTACGGATTGCTCCAGGGCGAAATCAACGGCCGCCGTTATATCCATGAGCACCGAAACTTTCTCCACCTGGGCGTCGGTATAGCCGACCAAGCTGGCGGTGACCTTACACTCGCCCGGCGGGACGTTCGTGATGACGTAGTAGCCGTTCTCATCGGTTACCGTCGTCAGGTTCGTGCCCTTCACAATCACGTTCACGCCGGCGAGCTTCTCACCGGTCGCCGAATCCGTGACCGTTCCTGAGACTATGCCGGTCGTGCCGCCGAATGCCGGGCTAACCAGTAGCACGGCTGCCTGGAGCACGAATGCGAGGGCAACAGTAGCATGAAATAGCCTTTTCATGTCCAATTCGCTTCCTCCTAACTTCGAAAGGTGTGCGCGTTGAATCGCATATTAGGGAACATGTATATGCTTTCAGTCCCATTCATCAATTTTCGGCGCTTTGCCGCAAGTCTTTAGGTAATTTTGTCAGGTAGGCCAAGACTAAGTGCTGTCTGCCAGCCCTTGATTGACATTTGACACAGAATCCGGTTTAATTAATGGCAACGGCTGTTCTCCTAGGAATGCCGGCATCCAAGCGAGGAGGTACTGCAATGGAAACCGGCTCCAAACCTCAACGCACATTCACCCACACCCTTGCTACCTGGTTGCTCGTCTTCACAGCAGGTTCATTTGTCATGCTCATGGAGCTTGTCGGCGCGCGTGTGCTCACCCCCTACTTCGGAAACACCATATACGTATGGGGCAGCGTGATCGGGATCTTCCTTGTGGCGTTGGCGATCGGCTATGCGCTGGGCGGCAGGATGACTCAGCGCTATCCTTCGCCGATTGTGCCGGCGGCTTTTGCTGTGGTTGCCGGTGTCTATGTAGCCGCGACCGTGTCCTACCAGGATTCGCTCTCGGCCTGGCTGTACTATACCGGCATGCGTGTCAAATGGGGCGCGCTGATCGCCGCCGTGGTACTCTACGCTCCGCCGATGGCTCTGCTCGGTGGGATATCGCCGTACTGCGTGCATCTCGCCACCAAATCTAGGTCGGAGGCTGGCATACGCTCCGGGGCACTGTACGCGATATCCACTGTCGGAAGCTTCATCGGGTGCATGGTGACAGCGTTCGTGCTGATTCCCAACCTCCCGATCTCGCAGATCATCCTCTGTTCCGGCGTAGGGATGACGCTGATTGCGCTCATTGTGGCGCTGGTTTCGGCCAATCGGACAGTGGTGCCGGCCTCGGCTATGGCCGTCATAGCGCTGGTTGCCGCTGTGCTGTTAGTGAGCAGGCAGGCAGGGAGTTCCTGGGGTGGCGAGATAAAGGCATACGAGTATCCGCTCCATGGCAGGGTGCTCAGTCAGGTCTCGTCCGCAGACCTCGGTCCGGTCCTGGCCGAGGCACAGAGCCGGGCATCGAAAGAAGCTGCGAAATATATGCCGTCGGCCCAGAAGGTGCTGGTGGAGGCAGAGACACCCTACCACCATCTCACGGTCGTTCAGAACGGCCCTGTGCGCCAGTTGATATCGGGCAAGGCGGGATTCCGCGGCCCTCAGACCACTATGGATTTGCGTGATCTTTCGTGGCATGTAGCGGAGTACACTCACATGGCTTTCGCCGGGCTGGTCTTCCGCCCTGCTCCGAGAAAGGTCTGCGTGATCGGAATCGGCGGCGCAGTGATCCCACGCGCGCTGGAGTCGTGTGTGCCCGGTGTACAGGTGGACGCCGTGGACATTGACCCGGCCGTTGTCAAGGTTGCGCAGGATTACTTCTACTGGCGGCCCAGCAGGAACGTCCGCGTGTATACCCAGGACGGGCGCTCATTCATTAACTGGATCCTCATGAACAAGCGGCCCCCATACGACTGGGTGATTCTCGACGCCTACAATGATGACTACATTCCGTTCCACCTGACGACGAAGGAGTTTTTCGAGGCCGTCAAGCGTGCGCTCGCCCCGGACGGGATAGTCGCCGCCAACATATGCATAGATGACGACCTGTATGGCTGCGAAGCGCGCACCTTCAAGGAAGTCTTCGGGAATGTGACACCTTTCGCCGGTCACCGGAGCGGGAACGTAATACTGGTGGCGCAGAACGGGCGGACGAAGCCTCTCACCCTCGCCGAGGCGGCCGCCGCCGCGAGGAAATTGCGTCTGCCGCCGCTATCGGGCATAGATTTGAGATTCATCGTGAGCTGCCTGATGACGGGTCAGAACTGGTCCAGCCATGGTCCCGTGCTCACCGACCTCTGGTCTCCGGTGGAGACGCTGATAGACTAGCGGTTATGTGCTGCGACATCCCATTAGTTTCGAATGCCCCTCGATGCATCTCCGAATGTGCATCACTCATAGAGGGTGGCGCTTACGCTCCTGCTCATCTGCTCTCTCTCGTAGCAGGCGCCTGATTCACCTTTGACACCAGCTTAGGGGAAGTGCTAAAATTCTTGCGCGTTGCCACCCGGAGTGAGAAGGACACAGTTGCAGGCCAGAGAAGCTCCAGGTGTAGAACCGAGTGCCGCGTGCTAGCTGCGAACAGCCAGCCGGCTGCTCATATGCCTGCCGGACGCCCTATACGGCCATGAAAGTACTGGACAAGTACGTCCTCAAAGAGATGATAGCGCCGTCTCTCATCAGCGTGCTGGCTTTCGTCGTGCTGTTGATCGGACGCGTCATCTTCGACAACATAGAATTCATTATCCAAACGAGGGTCCCGTTTTTGCTCGTCATCCGACTGATCGTTTTCGAGCTGCCGCGGATTATCGGGATGGTTCTGCCGCTCGCCGTGCTCTTCGGCGCCTCCCTGGCCGTCAATCGCCTTGGGCGCGACAACGAGATTACCTCGATTCGGATGGCCGGGACGCCGCTCAGACGCATATTCCTGCCCATCTTCATGGTGGGCGTACTGGCGAGTGCGCTGACCCTCTGGCTGGGTGAGTCCGTGACACCTTGGGCTAAGAGGGAAGCCAACCGCACAATTCGCCACATCTGGGGCCTGCAGCGCGTTCCTACCATCCAGGAGAATGTGTTCTTCGAGTCGGAGGGCTACTACTTCTATGTGCAGCGGGTGGAGCGGCCGAGGCCCGGCCAGGTCATCCTGCGCAATATCCTGATCTACGAGGTGCCACCGGTTGGCGGCTATCCGATGCTCATCACGGCAAAGTCGGCGACGAGCAGGAAGAACCTGTGGACTCTCTACGACGGCGTGCTCCACAGGTTAGGTCCGGATGGCCTTACCGAATATGAGACGAGCTTCCCCGAGATGCAGCTCAACCTCAGGCAGGCCGTACAGGCTCTCTGGGAAAGCCAGCGTACCCCGGAGGAAATGGGATTTCGGGACCTTCAGAGGCAGATCGCGATGTTCTCCGGCGCGGGCAGGGACGTCGCGAAGATGAAGGTTGACTGGCATTTCAAGCTCTCGCTCCCCCTGTCTTGCCTTGTATTCGCCCTCTGTGCCGCGCCTCTGAGCCTCAGGTTCTCCAGGTTCGGGAGCTATTCGGGGATACTTCTGGGCGTCATCGTCATGTTCCTTTACTGGAACAACATCTTTCTGGGAAAGGCGCTCGGCATGTGCGGGACCGTGCCGCCGTTCATCGCCGGCTGGTCCCAGAACATCATCTTCGGGCTGGCAGGCCTCTACTTGATCTGGCGGGAAGAGTGAAGCAGGGATTTGGGATCTTGGATTGCGGATTTCGGAGTCAAGCGCGGAGGCACGGCGTGCACCGAGAGCGGGAGAATAGGAGAATGGGGGAATGGGGGAACGTCCAATCCGCCGCGGCGGAAACCTGAAACCTGAAACCTGCAACCCGAAACTCTGGACCCCCTATGTCCTCACGCTCATCCTTTGCGCGCTCCTTGTCTGCGCGGTGGTATCTCTGCCTGCATTGGCCGAAGAGGATTTCGTAACGCTCGGCGGGGATTCCTGGCGGTGGTATCCGGACGAGAGGCTCAGTATCACCGGCAGCGTCCAGGCTTCCTACAGGGACTACCAGATCACGGCGGATTCGGTCGAGGCGGACTTCCAGGCGAACAGCGCTGTGTTCAAAGGCCGCGTGCAGCTCACCATAAAGCAGGATGCCGTCTGGGGCGGGCAGCGTACCGTGGAAGGCGAGCAGCTTACCCTCGATCTGAAGACCAAGGAATGGCACTTCGAGAAAGCGAGCAGCCGTATCGAGCTGGCGACGTTGCGGGGCGAGCCTTCTGGTCAGGCATTCGTGCGCAGCGCAACGTTGAGCGGCGACGAGAATGACCTTCGGATCGAGGCCGGCAGCTTGACTACCTGCGACTTGGAGCATCCGCACTACTACTTCAACGCAAAGGAGATAGATGTCTATCCGGACAGCAGGATAGTCGCCCACGGGGTCTCGCTCGTCGCGTTGGACAAGCGGCTATTCACTGTGAACTCGCTGGTTATCCCAATCCGAGGACTTCGGCAAAACTTCCTGCCGCAGATCGGCTCCTCGGTGGAGGAGGGGATGTTTCTCAAGACCTCCTATGCGTACACCGCGACCGAGAAGTCCCAGGGGTTCCTCAAGCTCGACCTGATGCAGAGGAGAGGGATCGGCGCCGGGATCGAGCACTCCTACAACCTGTCGGCTGCTTCCGGCCTGGTGTCCCTTTACTATCTGGCGGATCGGGAGATCGGGGGAAACAACATTACGGGCCGCCTCCAGCACCAGCAGAAGCTGGGCTCGATCGGCCTGAACCTCACCTCGGACTACCGTACCAACAACTACCTCTACTATCCGGCAACCACGACGCGAAACTGGCAGCTCGACTTGAGCCATGCTAAGCCGAACGCAAGCACGGTTTTGGCCTTTCGGGGCAATGCGACCAGCGGCTTCGGGGAATATCAGACACGCATATCCTCTCTCAGGCATACGCAGCAGTTCAGCAGCAGGATGAGCGGCATGCTCTCTACGGACATGCGCACATATGAGTTCTCAGGCATGACGTCGCCCGACCGTGAGCTTGATTCGGTCCTCGAGCTTCGGCAGCGAGAGGACAAGTACGACCTGTCTCTGATCGCGAGCAGGAGGACCGACCTGGATGGCGATGACTACACCGGCGATGATTTCTACAGCAGTCTCGACCGGCTGCCGGAGCTGACATACGAGACGGACAGCTATCGGTCCGGGATGCGCCTGCTGGGGCTGCCGTCGCGATTGGCGGTCAGCGCGGGCAGGTATCACGAAGAGCCGTCGGGCATAAGCGAGGGCCGGCTGCTCCTCCAGTGGGATATGTTGGGCCAGACGTTTGATCTCGGCAGCAGGAACGAGCTCAGCGTGAACGCCGGTTTCAGGCAGGCATTCTATGCGAGTGACATGGCGCAGCACGTGCTCAGACTCAACGGCCTGCTGACGACGAGATTCAATGATTACATGAAAGGCAGGTTGAGCTACAATTACCAGAGACCCGAAGGCTACAGCCCATTTCGGTTCGACTATACAGGGAAGTACAACTACCTTCGCGCCGTCATGGACTACCAAGACAGCGAGAAGCTGAGGTGGAGCCTATCCAGCGGCTATGCCTTGGACCGCGATACTTATCCCTGGCAGGATCTTGCCCTGAGGCTTACAGCCCACCCAAGCTCGAGCTATGCGTTCTCGGTCTCGACAGGCTACGATCTCAACCGCTCGAAATGGCGCAATCTGATAAGCCACTTTCAGGTATCCGTTCCCGATCGCATCGGCCTGGACATAGGAACGCGGTACGACATCGAGCGCGGCAAGCTGGGCCTGGCGCGAGGCCGCGTTGACCTGCGCATCGGCAGGAAATGGCGGCTCGAAGGCATCACCAGTTGGAACGGGATAACGAAAGAGTTTGACTATAGGAGCTTCAGGCTCACGAGGGACCTTCACTGCTGGGAGGCGTCGCTCGTGTACAATGATGAAACCGGCTTCCGCAGCGACAGGGGGCTTCGGCTGGAGCTGCGGATCAAGGCATTTCCCGGCGTAGATCGGTTCGGCATCGGCCAGTACGGCCAGGCTGTGGATACCAGCATGGGGGAATACTACTATTAGTCGTCAGTGGTTACACGTCAATCGTGATGGTCCAGTCTACGATGTCCAGCGGCTGGGTCTGGTCGTTCGGCTGTCGGGGAGCCAGGTCCCGATTCTGATCGAGGACATCCTGCTTGGGTTCGAGGCTGATTGTGTCTTCCGTATTCGCGTACGTCCTGTCGGAGGAGATGTCGAGGATGAGGAACTCCGTGCCCTGTTGCCCGAGGCCGTCCAGCATGCGAACGTCGGCGAGCGGTTGGTCTATCGCGATTATGTTAACATCCATGAACTCGCTTGCGGCGCCGATCGCATTGAGATCGAGGGTGAAGCCCAGAGTCTTGCCTCCGACCTCGGGCGGCGTGGACCTGAGAGGCGCGCCGATTGGCTCAGCCCGGAGCGGCTGTAGATCGGTTATTCGCCAAACGGTATACTGTCCCATATGGTACTGGACAAAATGAGTGGCGGAGCCGGTGACCCAGCCCTGCCCGGCTACGATGCCGGGGAACACAGGCGTCGGGCCGTCACCGCCGCCTGCGATATCAATCGCGACGAAGTAGTAGTAGTTGTCGTTGATCGGCCCGTCGAAGTCTATTCGGAAGGAGACCTCACGCGGGGTCAGGGGGCCTAAGCCTTCCGGTGATCTGGCGCAGCCTGAGAGGGCTGCAGCCAGGATCAGTATTACAGCAAACCGGGAAAGGTAGGGCGCGCGTCCGTTCATACGGCGATTATAGCAGAAGGAGTCGCAGCCTTCAACGCCAGCCGCGCTCCTGCCCTCGGCTCTCGAATCTGTGATTTGCGATTCGGACTTCCATATGCTGAGCATCATCATATCTCTCATATCCGGCATTCTCTTGTCCCTCGCATTCCCACGGGCGAATATCCACTGGCTCGCGTGGTTTGCGCTCTCGCCCATGATGTACTATACGTACCGCCTCAACTGGGGGCGTGCCTTGATCTGCGCCGCTGCGTTCGGCTTCGGGTTTTTCGCGAGCCTGCTGTGCTGGATCGGCATATTCGGGAGGCTTCCCTGGGCGGCCCTTTCGGTATTCCAGTGTCTCTTCATGATTGCTTTTGTCGCAGCGGCGAAGTTGATAGGGTCCAGGTTGGGCCCGTGGGGCAGGTTTGCCCTTCTCCCGGCGCTCTGGGTTGCGTTCGAGTGGATTCGCTCGCTGGGCATGTTCGGCTTCACCTGGGGAGACCTCGGCTACTCGCAGTACAAGGTGCTTCCCATTGTCCAGCTTGCGAGCTTCACCGGCGTGTGGGGCGTCTCGTTCCTCATAGCCATGTCGAATTCCGCGCTCGCGAGTCTGGCGGCGGCTCGCGGGAATCCCCGGCAGCGGACAGCCGCATGCGCTCGGGTGCTGCTGGTCGGGCTTGCGGTTCTATCCGTGGGGGTACTCGGATACGCGTCGCTGAAAAGGCCGCTTGATCGGACAGGCAGACCGATCAGGGCCGCCGTCATACAGGGCAATATCAATCAGGACGTGGAGCAGGATGTGGCATACTACGAGCGAACCTGGCATACCTATCGCACCATGACGTTGGCCGCAAGGAACGCCGACCTGATCGTCTGGCCTGAAACAGTCATTCCCGGCTATGTCGGCCGTGACCCGTACACCCAGCGCGAGCTGAGCGATCTGGCCGCCGCTGCAGGGGTGCATCTGCTGGTCGGCGGATCAGACGAGAACGACGCAGGCGGGGAATTGAACGCGGCGTTTCTGGTCGGCCCGGGCTCCGGGATTTTGGGACGATATGCGAAGGTGCGGCTGGTGCCGTTCGGCGAGTTCGTTCCGCTCCGGCGGTACATGCCTTTTCTCCGGTACTACCGAGTTACGCCGATGGACGTTTCGCCGGGACCGGGATACAATCTGCTCGATACCGGCTCGTATAGGTTAGGCGCAGCGATCTGCTTCGAATCCATATTTCCAGACATATCACGGCGACTGACGGCGTCGGGCGCCGAACTGCTGTGCGTGATGACCAACGATGCCTGGTTCCAGCGCACGTCCGCCGCGGAGCAGCATATGTCGAAGTCCGTGTTCAGGGCTGTGGAGAATCGGCGGTACGTCCTTCGGGCGGCGGCGACCGGCATCTCATGCATCATAGATCCGCACGGCCGGATACTGACTCGTGCCGGGGCTTTCCGACGCGCAGTCTTGCACGCGGATGTCCGAGCGCGCACAGCGAAGAGTTTCTACACCACGCACGGCGACTGGTTGGTCTACGCGTGCTTTGCCCTGGTGGGCCTTCTCACGATGGTCGCCATCGCGCAGAATCCGGGAAGAAAGAAAACGTGACGATGTCCAATACCTCTGCGACCCGGAACAAGCTTTGTCTGCTGCCCTTAGGCTTAGAGGACGGTTCGCTGATGGGCGAGATCGCCGCGGCGGTGGAGCGGAGTTTCGGGCTGCCTGCCGACTGTCTTCCGTTGCTCCACGTTCCTGAGTATGCCTATAACGAGAGGAGGGGGCAGTATCACTCGACGGCCATCCTGAAGAGCTTGGAGGCGCGTCTTCCCGGTGATGCCCTGCGTCTGCTTGCCGTGGCCGATGTGGACCTGTATGTGCCCCAGCTAAACTTTGTCTTCGGTGAAGCGGCGGTTGACGGGGCTGTATGTTTGATATCGCTGTACCGACTGCGCCCTGAGTTCTACGGCAGGCCGCCTGATACCCGTCTGTTCACCGAGCGTGCGGTGAAGGAAGCCGTCCACGAGCTGGGGCACACGTTCGGCCTTCGTCACTGCAGCAGCCCGCGCTGTGTTATGTACTTCTCGAACAGCATAGCGGATACAGACCGTAAATCGGCTGAGTTCTGCGGCGAATGTGCGGAGAGGCTCGGGCTCTAGCTCGCCTTTCCCAACGAAGCTGCCCAAGCCTCTGCTACGGCTATCTTGGCCTTCTCTCCACTCACTCCATCCGCTGCGTTGCATTCACACGGCCTGTCTTTTGGGGTTGCGCTGGCCCGGCGTTTTGATGTATCCTGTGGGTGTGAACTTACCCGCGCTTGGGAAACAGGGGTGCTGCCATGGCGACTAAGGTGATTCTGCCCATGCTGGGCCAGACGATGGAGGAAGGAACAATCACGAAATGGCTCAAGCAGGAGGGCGATAAGGTTGAGAAGGGCGACCCGCTGCTCGAAGTGATGACTGATAAGGTGAATATGGAAGTGGAATCGCCCGCCTCAGGCGTTCTGCGCAAGATCATCGCCCAGGTGGATCAGACGGTGCCGGTCATGGATGTGATCGCTGTTGTCGGCACTGCGGACGAGCCGATAGATGACCTTCTGGCAGGGGAGAAAGCGCCGTCCGAGCCAGAGCAGGCGGCAGCAGCAGAGGAAATCCCGGCCGAGGTCGCGGCTCCATCCGCTCCGCTTGGCATTGAGGCGCCTGCGTCTTCTCCTTCGAGGCTTGTGATTTCACCGAGAGCGCGGCGGTTGGCCCATGAGCACGGCGTCAATATCGAGATGCTCGCCGGCCGGGGCACGGGTCCGGAGGGTCGAGTCGTCGAGCGAGATGTCCGGGCCTTCATTGCCGAGTCTGCGGAGGCTGCAAAGGTCAAGGCCAGCCCGCTTGCTGCCAAAATGGCGGCCGAGAGCGGGATTGACCTCCGCGAGATCGTCGGCTCCGGGCCGGGCGGAAAGATCACGCGCGAGGACGTCCTTCGGGCGGGCGCTCCGACGCTCGAAGGCAAGGTTATCCCGTTCACGGGCATGCGTAAGATGGTCGCGGATAACGTCGTAAAGAGCGCCCAGACAGCCGTGCATGTTACTCTGACCGCTGAGGTGGATATGACGGAAGCGGTGAAAATGCGGCAGAAAATCTTGGAGGAGTTCGAGCGCAAATATGGGGCGCGGCCGACCTACACCGACCTAATCGTTAAGGCGGCGGCGCGAGCGATACTCGATCACCCGATCATCAATGGAAGCCTTCAGGGGAACGAGATTCGCATTCCCGGCGAGGTGAACGTCGGCGTGGCGGTGGCCCTGGACGGTGGCTTGGTTGTCCCGGTCGTCCGAAACGCAGATAAGAAAGGGCTGCCCGAGATTTCCGCCGAGCTGAAGAGCCTTGCCGAGAAAGCGCGCGGAGGAAACCTGGCGGCTGATGAGATTTCCGGCGGCACGTTCACCGTTACGAATCTGGGAGCGTATGGCGTTGATGCCTTCAACCCCGTCATTACCCCCGGCCAGAGCGCGATACTCGGCGTCTGCCGGATAGCTGAGAAGCCTGTCATCGTCGAAGGCCGGGTGGCTGTTCGCTCGATGATGAACCTGTGTCTGTCGTTCGATCACCGAGTCGTGGACGGCGCGCCGGCGGCCCAGTTTCTCCAGAGGGTGAAGGCACTGCTCGAATCGCCATATCAGTTGTTGATTTGAACCGCCGATGAACGCAGATACCGCCGGATTCGTGATACGTGATGCGTGATACGCGAGGAATGGAAGCCCCGTTTCCGCGGATCATCTCTTGTCTATCGGTGCTGATCGGCGGTTTCTTCGCGTGTATAGGGAGGAAGACATGCTCGCTCAGGAGCGGGTTCTCCAAGTTTTCAAGGATTCCGGTGCTCTCCTGCACGGCCACTTCAAGCTGACCTCCGGCCTGCACAGCGACACCTATTTCGAGAAGTTCCAGGTTCTGCAGTACCCCCGCTACGTCGAGGAGCTGTGCGCGGAGCTGGCCCGGCGATTCGAGGACGACAACATCGGGCTGGTGCTTGGCCCCACAACCGGCGGCGTGCTGCTGGCCTACGAGGTAGGCAAGCGGCTCGGGACGCGAGGCATCTTCGCCGAGAAGGGCGATGGCGGTCGGGTGCTCAAGAGAGGCTTCAAGATCGAGCCGGGACAGCGGGTGCTTGTCGTGGATGATGTCCTGACAACCGGCGGGTCAGTCCGGGACACCATAGCCATCGTGCATCAGAGCAATGCCGTGCTGGCGGGCGTCGGCCTGCTAGTGGATCGCACCGGCGGCGCGATTGATTTCGGCGTGAAGACCGAGTCGCTCCTCAGCCTGGAGGTTGCCAAGTACGAGCCGGCGGAGTGCCCGCTCTGCAAGGCCGGGGAGCCGTTGACGGAGACGTAACTCAGGGATCCAGGGGTCAAGGGATCCAGGGTTCCAGGGAGCTTGAGACCCTTACCTTACTCGTCACTTATCACTCATCACGCATCACGTTTTTGAGCTAGATAGGCTGCTAGTAGATATGTCAGATGACCTGAACCTTGATTTTGATTTACACATACACACTTTCCATTCCCCTTGCGGGGAGAAAGGGATGCGTCCGGCTGAGATAGTCCGCCTGGCGGGCGAGAGAGGGATCACGCGGCTTGGCATAACGGATCACTTCTACCCGTTCTCCGACCCGAAGATGTTCGACGACATCCGGTCTGCCGTTGCCGAACTCCATTCGAGCCCGAAGGACCTGCCTGAGGTTTTCCTGGGTTGCGAGGCGGAGATCATGGCGCCGGGCCGAACGACCTGCACCGCGGAACTCGCCGAGCGCCTGGATTTTGTGATGGTCGCGGCGACACATTTCCAGAACGCGGGGCTCACTGAGCTGCCGCCGACGAAGGACGAGCGTGCTCTCGCGGTGCATTACCTGAGGATGTTCGAGTACGCTGTCAGCCTCCCGTGGGCGGATATCGTGGCGCATCCATTCCTGGTCGTTCCGGACGCGTGCTCCCCGCGAGTCCTCGATCACATTTTCGATGCTGACATCCTTCCGCTCCTAGAGTTGGCAAGGGGGAACAACGTTGCCATGGAGATAAGCCCGAGGGCCTTGTTCCCCTGGCAGGCGAAGTTCTCGCTCCATTTCTACGAACTGTGCAAGAGCGTGGGGGTGAGATTCACTATCGGTAGTGATGCTCATTCGCCGGAGCGTGTGGGAAACGTGCAGATACTCAGACCGCTGATCGTGAATCTTGGGCTGACCATGAAGGATTTCTGGCTGCCGCAGTCGAAAACGCGGTAACGGTAAGTACTCTTTCTACGAGGAGAATAACGATGAAGATTGAAGTCCCAAAATGTGTCGGATGTGGTGGGGCCTTCAAGTTCGACACTGATGACTACGTTACCACGCTCTTGCAAGACAGAGAGAGTGTTTTGACCTACTGTCCTCAATGTCCTAATTGTGGTAGGGAGAACGAAGTACAGATCCGATGGAGCGACTTGGATGGAGAAGAATAAGGTTGTTACCTGTGAAGCCCACGAGCCTTCACAAGATAGCCTGTTCTGGCTAGAAGTGGGCCGTGAGATGATAAAGGCATCTACTGGTATCGCGAATGACGTCGCCAAACAGCTAGTTACTTTGAACACAGCGCTCATCTCTGCTTACTTAGTGGCTGCCAAGCTTCTTGGGATCGTTACATTAGGCCAAGGACTCAAGCGACTGATATTCGCTATCCCGGTAGGCTTGTGGTTATTAAGCATCTCTCTTGGAGTTTTCGTGCTTGTACCGAGACAGGATGAGGTGAGTAGCATCTCCCCGACGGATATAAAGGCGGCGAGAAAACGCGCTATTGGCAGTAAATGCGTATTTGTGTGGTTGGCTGTGGCTGCATTGACGTCGGGCATCCTGTTTGTTACGCTCATTTTGCTCTATATGCCATTGATGCCAGAGGGGGATTAAATCTTGAAGGTGATTGTTAAGCAGTGCATTGGATGCGGGAAGTCATTCGAGTTCGACACAACTTGCTACCGCGCTACAATCATTGAGGCAGAATGTATTTCCTCGACATTATTGTATCTGCCCAGTTGTCCTTACTGCGGAAGGCGTAACGAGGTCGCTGTCTCAATAGACCAGGAGGTCTAAGGGACACGCCACTGCAGCAGGCCGTGTTGCGGGAGGAGGACACGATATGCAGCGGGTCGCCATAGTCGGCGCTGGAAACATGGGCCGGGTCCACGGGGCCGCGTATAGAGAAATGCTGAACGCAGAGCCGGTCGCGGTTGTGGACATCCGCCCGGACGCCGCCGAGGAGCTTGCGACATCGCTCGACTGCCAGTCGTTCACCGACTTCGAGGAGATGCTGCGGACGACGAACCCGGATGTGATTGACGTCTGCACTCCTACTCCGTGGCACAAGGAGTACGTGCTGAGGGCTGCTGAGGCCGGTAAGCACGTGGTCACGGAGAAGCCGATGGCCCGCACGCTGGACGACTGCCGGCAGATGATAGACGCGGCAAACAAGGCAGGCGTGACGTTCATGGTCGCCCATGTCCTTCGATTCTTTCCCGAATTTTCGGCGGCGAAGGCACAGATTGATGCGGGCGCGGTCGGTAGACCGGCGATCGTTCGAACGACAAGGGGCGGCGGCTATCCTCACGCCTGGAACGACTGGTTCGGGAATTTCGACTGGAGCGGCGACGTCGTCCTCGACCTCATGATCCACGATTTCGACTGGCTGCGCTGGACGTTCGGCGAGGCGGAAAGAGTCTATGCGAAAGGGCTGGCAGAGCGGCGAATGGAGCATATGGACTATGCCCTGGTGACCATCCGCTTCAAGAGCGGTTTGATCGCGCACGTCGAGGGCACCTGGATGAATCCAGCCGGGTTCACGGTGAAGTTCGAAGTCGCAGGTGACGGCGGCATGCTCGATTTCAGCAACAAGACCGCCGCGCCGCTGGTTATCGCGCGCACGAAGACCGACGAAGAAAAGCCCGGCGTGCCTATTCCGGAGAGCCCGACCATGCAGAACCCGTATTTCGTCGAACTTCAGCATTTCATTGACTGCGTGGAGAGCGGCGCTAAGCCGAGCATCACCCCGGAGGACGGCCTGCGCGCCGTGCAGATCTCTCTGGCTGCTCTCGAATCAATCAAGACCGGCAAGCCAGTCAGCTTATAGAAGAGTGTGGGAGTATGGGCGTATGGGAGTGTGGGGGTATGCAGTCTCCCAAACTCCCACACCCCCAAACCCCCATACACATTGTTGTTTTGCGAAGCCTTGCTTATCGGAGACATAAGGAGGGAACGCTATGTCCGTAAGAATAGGTATGATGAGCTTCGCGCACATGCACGCATTCAGCTACGCCGTGTGCGTGAACCAGATGCCCGAAGCCGTGCTGGTAGGCGTGGCGGATGACGATCCCGAGCGCGGCAAGAAGATAGCCGAGCATTTCCGAACAAAGTTCTTCGCAAGCTACCAGGCGCTTCTGGAGCAGGACATTGATGCGGTGGTCGTCTGCCCTGAGAACATCAAGCACAAGGAGCTCACGCTTGTGGCCGCCGGGGCCGGGAAGCACGTTATGTGCGAGAAACCGCTTGCGACGACGGTGGCAGACGCCCGCGCGATGATAGATGCCTGCAATGAGCACAACGTTAAGCTCATGACGGCCTTCCCGTGCCGATACAGCCCAGCGATGGTGAGGCTGAAGGAGGCCGTTGACGGCGGCTGCATCGGCGACATTTTGGCCATCAAAGCCACGAACCACGGCATGATGCCCGGCGGGTGGTTTATCGAGCTCGAGAAGAGCGGCGGAGGCGCGGTGATTGACCACACCGTCCACGTGGCCGACCTCATGCGGTGGCTCTTGAGGAGCGATCCGGTCGAAGTGTACGCCGAGATCAGCAATCTCATGTACCACAAGGACTACGACGACGTGGGGCAGCTAACCATCACGTTCGATAATGGCGTGTTCTCGACGCTGGACACGAGCTGGTCGCGCCCGAAGAGCTACCCGTTCTGGGGCGATGTGACGCTGGACATCACGGGCACGAACGGCGTGATCTCCATGGATATGTTTGCCCAGAACATCGTTCACTATTCGGACGAATCAATGAGGGTAAACTGGCTGAATTGGGGCAGCAATACCGACTACGGGCTGGTCAAGGACTTCGTGACTTCGGTTGCCGAAGACCTGCCGGTCAGCATCACCGGAGAAGATGGGCTGAAGGCGGTGGAGGTCGCGCTCGCGGCTTACCGATCCGCGGAGACCGGCAGTGTGATAGAGCTGCCGCTGGCAGCCAGCAGCTAGCAGTCAGCCGTTAGCCTGAATTATTCACGATACGCTCAATTATGCGACACTGTGTCATCCTGAACGAAGTGAAGGATCTATCCTTAGAAACGAGAGTAGATTCTTCGCTTGGCTCAGAATGACATGAATAATCCGGGTTAGCTATCAGTCGCTAGCTGCCATAGAGTTGACATATGCAAGTGCATTTGGTATACTGCGCTCAGCAGCTCAAGAGGAGGGACGTAACGTGAGTAAGCTCGGCTTCAGTGGCAATGGCACTTTCACCAATACCGGCACTACCACTGGCGCGCGCTCGCGTCCCCCGGGGCTGCCGTGTCGCTGATCATTCACTACTGCTGAGACACAGAGGCCGCCACGGAGGGGCGGCCACTACATCCCCGGGCGCGTGGATGCTGATCCGCCTGGGGCGGACTACCCCATCTCTTTCCTGAACGATCGGATGCTGACGACGAAGAAGAAGAGGCCGAGGATCGTCATCGGCAGAGCCTGAGGCCACAGCTCCGAGACCCCAATCCCCTTCAGGAAGATCCCTCTCACTATCGCCAGGAAGTACCGCGCGGGTATCAGATAGGTCAGCAGTTGTATCGGCCTGGGCATGCTGGCAATCGGGAACAGGAATCCCGAAAGCAGCAGGCCGGGGATCATCGTTACGAGAAATGCAAACATGATCGCACTCTGCTGAGATAGAGACCGTGCAGAGACCAGTAGCCCCAGGCCAAGCGAGCTCAGCAGGAAGATGGTGGACATTGCCAGGAGCAGAGAGACACTGCCGCGGAACGGAACCTGAAACCACAGCGTCCCCACCAGCAGAACCAGAGCTATATCCGCGAATGAGATCAGCGTGTACGCGGCGATCTTCCCCAGCATCAACTCCCAGGACTTGAGCGGCGAGGCGATCAGCGGCTCCATCGTGCCGAGCTCGCGTTCCCTGGCAATGGTAGCAGACGTCAGAAGCGCCGAGGTCATCATCAAGATGATGGCGACCAGTCCCGGCACTATGAAGTTGATGCTGCGAAGCTCCGGGTTATACCAAATCCTGGGGCGCAGATCAATGGGGTTCAACTCCTCGAGTGGAACTCTGCCCTGGAGCTTCTTGGCAATCACCTTCGATGAATAGCGCGACACGATCGTGCTGACGTACGAGATACTGGAGTTTGCGGTGTTCGGCTCGCTGCCGTCAACGGCGACAAATACGTCGGCCATCTCGCCGCGTACAACCTTCCGGCCAAAGTCCGGCGGAATCAGCAATCCGACTTTGGCACGTCCTCCGTCGAGGGCCTGGTCAATATCCTCCGGATGGCTTCCGTAACGCTGGATTCTGAAGAATCCGGAGCCCGTGAAGCCGCGAACGAACTCCCTGCTCCGCGAACTTCTATCCTGATCCACGACAACCATTGGGATATTGCGGATGTCGGTGGAGACGCCGTAGCCGTAAAGGAGCAGGAGCAGCACCGGCATGATTAGAACCAGGGCGAGCGTTCGAGGATCGCGTCTGACCTGTATTAGCTCTTTTCGGAATATAGCGTAGCTTCTGGGCCGGGCCTTTCTCATTCGACCTGTCCCCTCTCATACTCGAGCCCGCCAATGAGAGTGACGAACACGTCTTCCAACGTTGGGGCGACCTCCCGGATACGCGCCACTTGTAGACCCCTCTGCTGCAGCTCTCGCTCGGCGGCTTGGCTGACGGCGTCGGGATCCTGCGTGAGAACGTGGATCGCCGTTCCGTAGAGGGCAACGTCTTGAACCCCCGGCAGCTCACTGACGATTTCCAAAGACTGCGTTGGGCGATCTGTCTCGATGGAGAGTATCTTGCCCTTGACTTCTTTCTTCAGCTCGGCGGGTGTGCCGCACGCGATGACTTTGCCCCTGCTCAGGAGAAGCACCGTATCGCAGCGCTCCGCCTCGTCCATGTAGTGAGTGGTCACAATCACTGTGGCTCCTCGAGTTGTCACGTCGTAGATCAGATCCCAGAACCTCCTTCTGGAAACCGGGTCGGCGCCGGAGGTCGGCTCATCAAGGAATATGATCTCAGGCCGATGGAGAATCGCGGCCCCCAGTCCGAGCCGCTGCCTGTATCCGGTCGGCAGATCGCGTGTCAGGGTTTTCTCCTTCCCTCGGAGCCCTGTGAGCTCGATGATTTCGGCGATCCTGTCAGCCTGGGCGTCTCTGGGAATTGCGTAGGCGCCGGCGTAGAAGCGCAGGTTCTCAGCGGCGGTGAGGTCCGTATACAGGCTGAACTTCTGGGACATGTAGCCTATGTGCTCTTTGACGCACTCAGGTGACTTGCAGACGTCCGCTCCGGCAATCCTCGCTGTGCCCGACGTGGGATCGAGCAAGCCGCACAGCATGCGGATCGTCGTGGACTTTCCCGAGCCGTTCGGCCCGAGCATGCCGAATATCTCGCCCTTCCGAACCTTGAAGGATACCGAGTCTACAGCCACGAAGCTGTCGAACGTCTTTGTGAGATTAATGCTTTCGACGGCAAATTCGTTCATAGGCATACTAGACTGCAGATCCGCCGCAGGCGGAACTGCAGAATCCGCGGCCTTATGCGCCCTGCGGTGACCTCAGCAGCGAGACGAATACGTCCTCCAGACCTGGGGCGATCGGCTCTATCTTGGTGACTCTCAAGCCCTTTGCAACCAGAGCGTCGCAGATAGGCTCGATCATGGACCGAGCGTCTTCGACAACTACATGTACCCTGTCGCCGAATATCTCCACGCCCATCACTCCAGGTAGATCGGCGAGGAGACTGCGCGCGCGCCGCTCGTGCGGTGTGTCGAGCTCGAGCAATTCGCCGCGCATCAGCTTGCGGAGTTCATCGGGAGCGCCGGCGGCAATGATCTTGCCCTGGAACATGAACGCGACTCGCGTGCATCGCTCTGCCTCGTCCATATACGGCGTGCTTACAACCAAGGTTACCCCCTGGGTATTCAGGTCGTAGAGTATGCGCCAGAAGTCTCGCCTGCTGACCGGGTCAACCCCACTGGTCGGCTCATCCAGGAGCAGAACCCTCGGCTCGGGGATCAGGACGGATGCAAGGGCGAGCTTTTGCCTCATCCCGCCGGATAGCTTCTGTGCCAGCCGGCCGACGAACGGCTCGAGCCGGGCAAAGGCCAGAAGCCTGCGGATGCGCTCAGGCCTGACTTCCGGTGGAACCTGGTATAGATCAGCGTAGAATTCGAGGTTCTCAAGGACGGTGAGTTCGCCATAAAGCCCGAACGTCTGCGGCATGTAGCCGACGATGCTTTTGATGGCCTCCGGATCGGCCCGCACGTCCCTGGCCAGAACGTAGAGCTCGCCGGAGGTCGGGCGCATGACGCCGCTGAGCATTCGCAGAGTGGTGGTCTTGCCCGCTGCGTCGGGACCGACGAGGCCGAAGATTTCCCCTTCGTACACGGTCAGCGAAACCCCGTCAACGGCGGCAAGCCCATTGAACTCTCGACGAAGATTCCTGGTCTCGATAGCGATGCTCATGATGGCGGACCAGCCCGTAGGGAGATACTAGATGGATGTCGGATGTCCTAGGCCGATTCCGGCATTGGATGCACGCCCGGCGACCGGCTGGAGTCCGAGCACGGCGTCGGCAGGCATCCCCGGCTTCAGCTTCCCCGCAGGATTCGGCACGGTGATCTTCACTGCGAACACCAGTTTGGCCCGCTGTTCCTTGGTTTGTATCTCCTTCGGCGTAAACTCTGCTTCTTCCGCTATTTCGGTGACGCGGCCTCTGAACACCTGATTCGGATAGCTGTCCACGGTCACGGTAGCCGGCTGTGCCAAGCGTATCCGTCCATATACGGGCTCTTCGACGTAGACCTCCAGTTCGATCTGGCGCAGGTCTGCAAGTACGATCAGGGTCGAGCCGACTGTGGCCAATTCTCCCGGCTCGACAGCCTGAGTGAGCACTGTGCCGTCAATGGGGGATTGCACGATGGTGTTTTCGAGCTGAGTCCGCGCCTGCGCGAGGGCCGCCTCGGCCTGGCGAACCTGCGCACGAAGCTGCTCGATCTGCTCCGGCCGCGCGCCTGCAAGCAACTCCTGTAGCCGGGCCTCAGCCGCCCGACGCTGTGCCAGCGCAGTCTCATACTGGGTTCTCGCTGTGGTTAGCTGCTGGCGCTCTTGAAGGCGTTCCTGATATTGCTCTCTCGCGATCTCCAGTGCGCGTCCGGCGCCGGACATGACCGCTTCGGCCTGCTGGGCGGCTGCCTCGGCCTCCCGAATCTCCTCCGGTCTGGCGCCGGCTTCCAGCTCCGACAGCCGGGCTATTGCCTGGTCGAGCTGCGCGCGGGCGGATTCAGCGGCAGCCTCGGCGGCGTCCAACTGGTTGGCGGGAATGGCGCCTCGCCCGAAGAGCTCTCGTGCTCGACGTAGATCCTCGCGGGCTTGATTGTCTCGCGCCTCCGCCTGACGCACAGCCGCACGGGCCTGCTCGACTTGCTCCACTCGCGCGCCTTGCTTGACCAGCCGGAGCGCCTCCTGCGCCCGCTGATATGCCGCAGAAGATGCCCGGTGATGTGATTCGGCTGCCTCCAGCCTGGCCCGGAGCTCCCGGCTTTCCTGGAATGCCTCTTCCGCAATGCTGAGCGATCGTCTCGCGCCGGTGACTGCCGCCTCTGCCTGCTCCAGTTGCGCGCGCGCCTGCCGAATCTCCTCCGGGCGGGTCCCGGCCAGCGCCTCGTTCAACCGGGCTTGTGCCGCTTCCAAGGCCGCCTCTGCCTGGCGAACTTGCTCACGGAACTCGGTATCCCGCAAGCGGACGAGCGTCTCCCCTTTCCTCACCTTGTCGCTTTCGGAGACGTAAACCGCGGCGACCTTGGCCGTGACTTTCGATGAAAGCGTGACCTCGGTCGCTTCGATTATCCCGCTGAGGGATATGTAATGCTGAGGCCGGCCGCGCAGGATCACGACTAAGATCAGCAATCCAACCGCCGCAAGAACGGCTGCTGCGATTACAGGCCGCCGCCTCATAAGAGTTTCAAGCCATGCTCGTCTGCCTGCTGGCTCCTGTTCCATATCAAAGCCTCGTAAGCGCAATCTGAGACGATGGGACCAAGACACCCTCTGGGTCTACGGTCTACTGTCTAGTAAGTTGTGCGTCCCAGCGCGCGCTGGAGCGCGGCACAGGCGATGTTGTAGTTGAATGTCGCCCTGTCCACGTTCGTGCGGGCGGCCGTCAGTGCTGCCAATGCGTCGGCCAGCTCGACCGCGGTGCCGACGCCCGCCTCGTATCTCACAGTTGCGACGCTGTGCGCTTCCTCGGCCTGCGCAAGGCGTGTTTTCGCGGTCTTAATCGTCTGGCGAGCGGTCTGCAGGTTCAGATAGGCCTGCCGGACATCTTGCTCAACTGCCATGGATGTGTCTTCCAGATTCGTGCGAGCTTCGTCTCGCAAGGATCTGGCCTCGGCGATATTCGCACGCGTCCTGCCGCCATCGAATATCTCCATGCTGACAATCGCCGAAAACGTCCAGCCTGTGGTTTGAGCCGGAGTCTCCTTGGACACCGTCTGGTAGCCGGCCGACAGGTCGAATTCGGGGCGCCGTTGTGATTCCGCGAGTCGGATCCCCTGTTCTGCGGCCGCGAGCTGTGCCCTCGCAGCGAGCAGTTCAGGCCGCTGCCGACCAGCCGTCTCTACAAGCGAAGGCAGATTCTCCATTGGAAATGGAGCAAGCCCCGGCTCAGAAAGAGGGCGAACCTGTTCCAGCGGCGCGGCAAGGATTCTGTTGAGAGCCATCCTCGTGATTTCGACTTGGTTGCGCGCTTCCGCTAGATTCTGCTCGGCTTCGGATACCTGAGTTTGTGCCCGGAGGACGTCGAACTGGGCTGCGGTGCCGGCCTCGAATTTCGCCGTCGCAGCCGCCAACTGCTCGCGAGCGGCTGCCAGGCTTCTTTCGGCGGATCGCACGAGGCCCTGGCTGAGCAGCACGCCGTAGTACGCCTCGCGAGTCTGGAGCGCAACCTGGGCCTCGGTAGATGCAAGCCGGCCAAGCGCCGCGTCGAGGAGCGCCTCGGCCCTGGAGATCTGCGCGGGGATGCGGCCGCCGGTGTACACCGCCTGGCGTGCGGCTACCGTTCCCACGACGTTCTCTTCGGTCGCTACGGCAACTTCGCGAGGAGGGATGCCCGGTCCGAGTGACGGGATTTCGAAGCTGGCAGGCGAGGTGATGCGCCTGTACTCAGCGCTCGCCTGTAACTGAGGAAAGCTGTCAGCACGCGCCGCCCTGATGCGAGCCCCGGCTGCCGCTGCCTGCTGTCTGGCCGCGCGCACGTTCAGGTTCCGCGACAAAGCCGTCTGTACGGCCTCCTCAATGCTCAGAGGAGGTGCGGCTTCCTGCGCAGAGAGGATGGACGCGCAAGGCAGGAACAGCACCACTATAAGCCCGATAGTGTTTTTTCTCAGCATGCTCATCACCCGTTGGAACGTCAAATGTGGAATTGCCATTCGTCTATGATCCCGGACGTTCGGAGTAGACCACCTCTGCGATTATCTCGCCGACGACCTTCAACGACTCCGCGCTGCACTTGTCTACCGTGTCATCGAGAGTGTGCCAGTAGGCATAGTCGAAGTCGATGACGTCGGCGCACGGCAGGCCCGCCTCGATCAGCGGAACGTGATCGTCGCCGATAGTGTACCTCACCTCATCCTTGAACGTGCCTTGGTAACCGAGCTTTAACGCCGCGCTCCATATCTTATCGAGAACGAATCGGGCGGCTGTCTGCGAATTGCCCTCGCGGTAGATCTTAAGTTCCTTATCCCCTACCATGTCGAGAAGTATGCCATATCTGAAAAGGGTCTTATTGCCAAGTTTGGATGCAAAGTAGCGAGACCCGAGGAACATATCCTTTCCGGTCGGCCCGAAATCCTCCCCATCGAAGAGGACGATGGTCACGGGAACGGCCGTCGGGCGCTCGTGGAACATACGCGCCAGCTCGAGCAAGACGGCTACGCCGGATGCGCCGTCGTTCGCGCCGAGTATGGGGCGCTTCCTGTCGGCGGCCTCGAGCTCCTCGTCCGCCGTGGGACGCGTGTCCCAGTGGGCGCACAGGAGTATCCCGCGCGTATCGGTTTTGCTCCCGAACCGAGCGACGATGTTCGAAAGCTTGTAAGTCTTGCCTGCTAAGACGTGTTCGAAGTTCTGGAGCTCCACGGATTCCGCATAAGGCCGAAGCTCGCCGACGAGGTAATCCCGCGTCTTGTCATGCGCTGCTGAGCCGACCGGCCTTGGGCCGAATTCGCACTGCTTCTGCAGAATGGCGAATGCTCGCGCGGAATCGAACTTCGGCGGGCTGTTCTGGGCGGAGCATCCTGCCAAGAAAACGTTGCCCACGACGAACAGCAGAGCGACATAGACTGTTCGAGGACGAGCGACTGGATTAGTGGCCAAGTGCATAGGATGTTCCTTCTCGGTGCCCTAGGCGCCGAATTCGAGGCGGGTCCACAAGGGCTTCGGAAGCCCTGCTTTCCGCATCTTCTTCTGCGTCGCCGCGATCGGATACTCGATCCGCTGGATGTCAACGGTCCCGGCGTCGCTGTCGAAAATCCCGACTGCAGCCCTTGGTTCGTAGTCCCTGGGCTGGCCGACGCTCCCGCAGTTGATAATATACAGGAATTCGGCGCTTAATGCCACAGTCCCGCCTGAAGCCATGCTTATCTGATCCGCCTGGAGCTCGCCGGTTGGCCGGGCGTAATACTCGGCTATGTGAGTATGCCCGACGAAGCAAAGATTGTGCGGCGGCATTTCCGCAAACGTAGGTATAGTTTCCCAGGGAGAGGTGATGTAATCGAACTGCTCTGGTGATGAGAGCGACCCGTGCACCAGAACGAAGTGCTCCAAACGATGGACGAGCGGCAGGCTCTCCAGGAAGGCGCGGTTCGCTGCGGTGACCTGGTCGGCGGTCCATTCGATTGCCGCCCGTGCGAGTGGGTTGAACCAGTCGAGCGCCATCTGCCCGATGACAGCGGCATCGTGATTCCCCAGTACCGTAATGACGCCGCGCTCGCGTATGATATCGCAGCATTCGTTGGGATTCGGCCCGTAGCCGACGATGTCGCCCGGGCAGATCAGGGCGTCCACATCCCGAAGGAAATCCAGCGCGGCCTCCAGGGCCTCCAGGTTGGAGTGGATATCCGAAATGATGCCGTATCTCAAGCCGGATCCTCCGGGCCGGACCGAGAAGTCCTATTTCTCCTTGATGAGGATGCGATTTGGCTTCTGGTAATCCACGGAGCTGCGCGCGGAGAGGAATTTCGTCACCGCCTGCGCGATGGTCTTATCTTTGATCTCCGGCTTCCTATCCTTCCCCCAGATCGTGAAGTATCCGTAAGCGCCGTCCGCCAGCGGCTTCGTGGCGCCCACGCGATACCTGCGCTCATTCGCGGCTTTCTCTCCGCCGACCGTGACGGATGTGAGCCTCGATCCCTTCGGGAGTTTCGGATCGAACTTGAACTCTACGCCGGAAACCTGGAGGAAGCCCAAGTTCTTCTGGGGATAGATGGAGACGCTGCGTTCCAATGCGGCGACAAGCTGCCTGCCCGTCAGCTCGATCACTGCCACCCGGTCATCGGGGTACTGAAGGCTCTTGAGGACGTCTTCGGTCTTGACTCTGCCCTTAGGGATGGTGACCTCCCGGAAACCGCCTGCGGGAACCAGCGCCATCGGGGTTCCGGCCTCAGCCTTGACGGCATCGGCCACCAGGTTCCCGAGCTCCGTCTCGCGCGCCTGGCAGCCTACGCTGCTGAGCGCAGATGGTGATTTCACATCCGCAATCGCCGGCAGCCCGGCCGCCAGCACCAATATCAGCGTTAGGGCTAAGCAGTGTCTCCGCATAGTGACTCCACACTCGCTATTCTTTGTGCCCGTTCGACGCTGCCCACCTCAGGTAAGCCTGGATGAACATATCAATCCCGCCATCCGCGACTGCATTTACGTCGCCCGTCTCCGCGCCCGTCCGATGGTCTTTCACCATCGTGTAGGGCTGGAAGACGTAGGAACGTATCTGGTTTCCCCACTCGATAGCGCGCTGCTCGCCCCGCATCTGAGCCATCTTGGCCTCGTTCTCTCTGCGCTCGAGCTCGAGCAGCCGGGCCTTGAGAACCCTCAGCGCCATGTCCCGATTTCGGTGCTGAGACCGCTCGTTCTGGCAGCTCACCACAAGGCCCGTCGGGACATGGGTAATTCTGACGGCCGAGTCTGTCTTGTTCACGTGCTGGCCGCCCGCGCTGCTAGCCCTGAACGTATCAATCTTCAGGTCATCGGGGCTAACCTCGATGTCGTCGGTTTCGGCGAGTTCCGGCACTATGTCAACCGACGCGAAGGACGTGTGCCGCCGCTTGTTGGCGTCGAACGGCGAGATGCGCACCAGCCGATGCACTCCGCGCTCCGCCTGCAGATAACCATAGGCGTTCAGCCCGCGGATGACCGCCGTCACGTTCTTCAGGCCGGCGACGTCGCCCTCGAGGGAGTCAATGATCTCCGCCGAGAAACCTCGCCTCTCCGCCCAGCGAAGGTACATGCGGAGGAGCATCTCGACCCAGTCGCAGGCCTCGGTTCCGCCGGCACCGGCGTTTATCTCCAATATGGCGTCGCTCCGGTCGTGCTCGCCGCCCAGAAGCGTGGAAAGCTCCAGCGATTCGAGCATCGCCTTCGCTTCATTCAGTTCTCTCTCTATCTCTTCGACGTACGAGCCGTCATCTTCCTCTTCGGACGCTAGGTCTGCGAAGACGCGAAGGTCTTCGAGCTTCTTGCCGAGATCGAGCCACGGCTCCACGAACTCTTTCAACTGGCTGAGCCGGCGGAGCGCCTTCTGCGCCTCCTCCGGGTCGTCCCAGAAGTTCGGTTCGCCTGAGGCGGACTCCAGCTTTGCTATCTCAGCCTGCCTCTTTTCGAGGTCAAAGATGACCCCTTAATTCAGTTAGCTGCTCGCTCAGCGCGTCCAGCTCTTTCTTGATGTCTATTAGCAATGAAATCACCTCTCCTAATGGCAAGTTTACTGTTGAGTGTTGAGTGTTTAGTGATTTTCGGCATTTCCGCTTGCGCTCAAATACCGAAACACCGAACACCGAAGACGTTAAAGCACCGGACCGTATCTATCCGGCCTGTGCTTTCGGAGTTGCTCGTCAATCTCGCGTCGCCATTTAGTCCAGTAGGCTCGACGTTGAACGTTGACGGACCTGGCGCGGCCATCCCACTGCAGTGTGAGCATGTCCTTGCCGGACAGCTCGACCAGCGAACGCAGGGGAATCATCAGGAACCCGCGATACATGAACGATGAAGGCGGAATCCTGCGCTCTTTCCTGCTGATCTCCTCCTGTTCTAGAGACTGACCGCCCGGATAGGCTCCCCTGCCGGCCTCAAAGTATATAAACACGTCGGTCTCCGGCCATGCCACCTCTGCGCGGCGTTCCCCTCGTCGCCAACCGACCCAAAGACCTATCCGGCGAACGGCATCCACTGGAATGAAAGCCCGCCCTGACCGAATTACGGGCCGAGGAAAGGTATCCAGCCTCTTTCCATCCACGGTCACCGTCATGCAGTACGTGACATTACCCAAACTCGCTGCGAGCAACGCAGTTAAAGCAATCGTAACCGTGCCCTTGCCCATGATAGCCGTGTCTCCCCTACCGAAGCTTCCTCGCTGGCATAATCCAGTCGAGTGATGTTGTGGAATGGCAGCCTTCCTTTTCTCTCAACTCTCAACACTCAACTCTCAACGAAACATCTACTCCTCACTCCGCAAGCAGCATTTCTTGTACTTCTTGCCGCTGCCGCAGGGGCATGGGTCGTTTCTGCCGATCTTCTGCCTGCGCTGCGCCGGTCCCTGCGCCTGTCTCGCAGCCGCCAGGAACCGCTCCTCGTCGCCTTCCTCACCTTCGAGGCCTGCCGGGACGAACTCCGCGGTGCCCATCTGGATATTTCGATACGGGCTGCGGAACGGTTCATTCTGAACCTGGACCTGCACCCGGTACACCAGTCTCACGATCTCATCCTGGACGGCATGGAGCATCTGATCGAACATGGTGAAAGCCTCTTTCTTGTAGGCCACCAGTGGGTCTATCTGCGCGTAGCCTCGAAGCCCGATGCCCTCCCGCAGGTAATCCATAGCATCCAGGTGTTCCATCCACTTGTTGTTTATGGCCCTGAGTGCGATCTGGCGCTCCAGGTCGCGCATCAGTTCGGCGCCTAGCTCCTGCTCCCTGTCCTCGTATGTGCGGTCCAGAATGGTGCAGAGGAAGTCCTCCAGCTCGTCGCGCTTCTTCCCCTTCAGATCGGCGGGCCGAGCGTAAGCCGACACCGGGAATATCTCGTCCAGCAGCTCGAAGAGCGTGTCGGTGTCCCATTCGCTCGGATGTACTCCATCCGGGCAGTACATGTTGATATTGTCCGCTACCGTCTTGTGCAGGTAGTCCAGAATCGTCGGCTTGAGGTCCACACCCTCCAGAATCTTCCTGCGCTGTCCGTAGATAACTTCGCGCTGCACGTTCATAACATCGTCGTACTGCAGTACGTGCTTGCGGATGTCGAAGTAATGGGACTCCATTTTCTTCTGCGTTCGCTCGATCATCTTGGACAGCAGTCTGGAGTCCATCGCCATTTCTTCCTGCCACGATGACAGCCATGGACTCTTCGACTTATCTCCGAACACGCGCCAGAGCTCGTCTTCCAGCGAGACGTAGAAGCGCGACGCTCCAGGATCGCCCTGACGGCCCGAGCGGCCTCTGAGCTGGTTGTCTATGCGCCGGCTCTCATGCCGCTCCGTGCCGACGATGAAGAGGCCTCCGCGCCCGATGACATCCTCGGCCTCGGGATTGCGGTCGGCGGTCGAGCCTTCCGGCTTCCCACCGAGGATGATGTCCACACCTCGGCCTGCCATGTTCGTCGCGATGGTGACTGTGCCGAGCCGACCTGCGTCGGCGATGATCTGGGCTTCCTTCTCGTGGTACTTCGCGTTCAACACGTTGTTCGGGATGCCCTCTGCCAGACATTCGGCCAGGCGGTCAATCTCCTCCTGGGCCTCAATGCCCATGATCGCGGCAAGACGGGTGACGTTCTCCGGCCTCAGCATATCCAGCGAAGCGCCGACGGTCCGCGCGAGCGGCGCCAGCTTCGCCAGGGTCAGGTCTCCGAACTTCGCATTGAGCAGGTTCGCAAATGCTTTGCGCCCATCGCCATCAGTGTCTCTCTTCTCCTCCAGCATCGAGCGCAGGACGAATGTGGCCACCAGAAGCTGCAGCTTCTCCGGCGACAGGCGCTCGCTCAGACGCTCGGACATCTCGATGGACCGAGTTCCCACCAGCGCAGGCTCCAGCCGGCTCCGCAGCCGGAGGATCTCCATGGTGATCCCTCTCAGCTTGGCCTCTTCGCTCTTGTAGATCACGTCCGCACGGTCTGTGCGAATCATCGGCTTGTGCGTCGGCACGACGACGACGTCAAGGGCGTAGATCTTCCTGAACTCTTCCTCCTCCGTCTTGGCCGTGCCGGTCATGCCGGCGAGCTTGTCGTAGAGGCGGAAGTAGTTCTGATACGTGATCGTCGCCAGCGTCTGGCTCTCGTGCTCGATCTTCACGTTCTCTTTCGCCTCGATCGCCTGGTGGAGGCCGTCGCTGTAACGGCGCCCGAACATCATCCGCCCGGTAAACTCGTCTACGATGATGACCTGGCCGTTCTTGACGACGTAATCAATGTCCTTCTTGAAAACTACCCGGGCCTTGAGCCCCGCGTTCGCGTGGTGCATCAATTCCGGGTCGTCCGCCAGGTTCTCCACGCCGATCCCTTGTTCTACTCGCTGAATGCCTTCGTCGGTCAGCATGGCCGTGCGGGCCTTCTCGTCAACCGTGTAATCCCGTTCCGGCATCAGCCGGCCGACTACGCGATCCATCCTGTAGTACAGGTCTGTGGACTGCTGAGCCTGGCCTGAGATAATCAGCGGCGTCCTCGCCTCGTCAATGAGGATACTGTCCACCTCGTCCACGATAGCGTAATGAAGCTCCCGCTGGACTAGCTCGTCCTTCGAGAAGCACATATTGTCGCGCAGGTAATCGAACCCGAAGACATGGTTCGTGCCGTATGTGATATCCGCCATGTATGCCGATCGCTTGTCTATCGGCCGCAGGTTCAGGTACACCGGCTCGTCCACGTTCTCGTATTCGGGGTCGAAGATGTGCGAAGCTTCGAGCTCGCCGGTCTCGGCGCTCGCGCCTTGCAGTGCGCCTACGCTCACGCCCAGGAAGTTGTAGATCGGACCCATCCACTGGGCGTGGAACTTCGCCAGGTAATCGTTCACCGTTACCAGGTGTGCGCCTTTGCCCTCCAGGGAGTTCAGATAGAGCGTCAGCGTGGCGACCAGAGTCTTACCCTCGCCGGTCTTCATCTCCGCGATTCGTCCCTGGTGGAGCACTATGCCACCGATCATCTGAACGTCGAAGTGCCGCAGGCCGATCGTGCGCTTGCCTGCCTCACGAACGACGGCGAATGCCTCAGGCAGAATGTCGTCGAGCGTCTCGCCGTTTGCGAGCCGATCCTTGAACTCGTCCGTCTTCGCCCGAAGCTGTTCGTCCGAGAGGCGTTCCAGCTCCGGCTCGAAGCTGTTCATCACCTCGACGGTCTTCCTCATCCCAGCGATTTCGCGCTCGTTTCCATCGAGCAGCCAGCTTACGAATCCCATAAGTCACACCTCGCCATCACTGGGCTGAGGTCTCAAGTTCCAAGTTTCAGGTTGACTTGTGTGTGAACTTGAAACCTGAAACTTGGAACTCTCCAGCCATGACAGCAACAAGTGGCAGGCGACTCACCGTTGTTCCCCATGCGTCTGGGGCCATTGTTAAAGTCTCACCTGCCACGGGAAAATCGCAGTATCCGATGCTTAATACGTCTTTACACGCACATAATGTTACCACGGCGAAGCCGGATTGTCAAAGGCATGCGCTCAGAGGGGCGGCGCTCAGTCAGCGAAGTCCTGGGTGAACATTATCCCGTACCTGCCTCCGCGGGCCGCGCCGATTCCGACCCGCCGGAACTCGGGTCTCAGTATGTTCTCCCTGTGGCCGGGGCTTCTCATCAAGCCGTGATGGGCGATGTGGACCGTCGGAGCGAGAGCCAGGTTCTCGCCGGCAGTGGTGAAGCGAATTCCGCTTCGCCTAATCCTCTGAAACGGTGTGCGCCCATCGAGGTCCACGTGCGCGAAGTATCCGCGCCGGAACATATCCATCGAGTGATCTCGCGCGGCCTTGCGCAGTGTTTCGTTCATGACCAGCGGGCGAAGTCCCCTCTGCATACGCTCCCTGTTCATCAGCCGGAGCATCTCCTGCTCCGAGCGCGGGTCAATCTTGGGGTACCGCACGCGGAATCGGAGGTCCACGCTTTCCTTAGCTTCCGGCTCGATGGTCAGGAATCCGAGGGCGGTCTGGATCGCCTCGCCGAAGATGTCCGCAGCGTAGGAAGTGGCTATGGTAGCCGCGTCGAGCAGTGGAGGAGCAAGGGCGGATACTTCGAGCGCTTCCTGGGTCGCGAGAGGAGTCGGCAGGGCGGCTAAGATGGCCAGTACGATGGCAACCAGGATCACACCCCTGGCCAGTGCTGGAAGGATGCCCAGAGCCTTGTTCGCTCGGGACAGGCGGATGCCCCTGGGGATTCGGCGGTAGAGCCGCCGCGCTGCGAGGAAGTATACATTAAGCGTGACGAACCAGATGATCAGGAAGGCGAGCGCGCCGGAGTACGCCTGAGACACTCCAAGCCTCCCCAGTACGCGGCCTCCGGGTATGTATGAGAGAAACGGAACGCCGATCGAGACGACAATGCCGACGAGCTCCAGCAGGCCCACCAGGAATCCATGCCTCAGCCCTGTGTAGACGAAATATGCGAGTACAAGCAGTACGGCCAGGTCGAGCCAGTTCACCTCGGTATCTCCTTCAGCCCATCGCAGCCGCTATTATACCCGATGCTGGCATGGCTGGTGTACCAAATGGGCGCCGGGCAAAGCCGTTTTCCCAAGCCGCCGGTGTTATGCTGGCCCTCATCCCCAGCCCTTCTCCCAATTCTGGGGGAAGGGAGAGTAGGTTGCGCACAAGGCTGAACCCCTCTCCCAAATTTGGGAGAGGGGTAGCGGGTGAGGGCAATAACCCTATGGGCTTTTCACTGCTTGTACGGTTCCATCCGGTTCTTGCACTGCCACGACGCCCGAGTAGCCTGGAAACCGCTCCGCCAGCATCGGAAGTCCTGGCTCGCCGAGGACCAGGAGCGCCGTGGAGAGGGCATCGCAGTCCGTGGGGGATGGGCCGATCGCGGCGGCGGCAAGGGCGCCCTCGACGGGCATGCCGGTTCTTGGGTCTATGACGTGTCCGTATTCCTTGATTCCGTCGGAGAACAGCTTGCCTTGGACCGCCGACACGGACAGGGAGCTGTCCCGGAGGCCGACTACTTCGAGGGGATTGTCATCCTCGGTTGGGCGGCGGATCGCCACGCGCCAGGCAGGCTGATTTGGGGGTGTGCCGATTGCGCTAGCCGTGCTCGTGCCGCCGTGGAGGAAGGCGCTGGTGATGCCGTTCTCGCGCAGGAGATTGGCCGCGCATTCTATCGCGTAGCCCTTCCCAACTCCTCCCAGGTCGAGCTCGATGCCGGGCTGGTCGAATCGAATGGTGAAGTCTTCCGCATTCAACTGGACATGGCGCATCCCGACAACGCGCCGTGCGGCGTCGAGCTGTTCGGGCTGTGGGACTTCGCCGGGGCCGCCCGCGAATCCCCAGGCGCGTATCAGAGGCGTGATCGTGACGTCAAATGTTCCATCCGTGCGCGCTGTGATGTCCGCACAGCGTTGAAGCAAACGGAACAGGCGAGGCTCGACCTTGACCGGTCCCCGGCTGCCGCGCGAGTTGATCCAGGTCAGCTCGCTCTCGGGGCGGTAAAGACTCAGTTGGGTTTCCAGCCTCTCGACCTCAGCAAGAGCTTCCTCACCTGCGGCCCGAAGGCGAATCGGGTCATCGCCGTAGAGCATAAGCTCGAAACGGGTAGCCATAGCATCGAGCGAGAGGATGACGGGTGTAGGATTAGTCATTGCTTTGGATTGCAAATTGCAAATTCAGGGCACCACTGGAGATGGCGGAAAAGAGACGTCAGACCGATGGGTGGCGATTTCCGGATCGCCACCCCAGGGTTTGGGTAGGCATTCGGAAATCCCTACCCATCAAGCAGTCTATCGTCTAGGGCCTAAGGTCTGCCGTCTCAGAAGATCCTCCTCTTGACAGGGTCGTACTGGGCCATTTTGCTCTTGCGGTACGATTCCTCCGCCATGGCGACGATTGCCATAACCTGGGTTCCCAGCTCGACCGGGCAGTTCGGCGTGCCGCCGTTCCTGATGCAGGAGAAGAAGTTCCTGTGATGCTCGTTCTGATCGCTATCGGGCTCCGGGACCGGCTCGTCCAAACGCTCGACTTCATCGGAGAACGCGCGCTCAGGCCTAATCTGTACCTCGCTGCCTTCGAGGAACATGTTACCCTTCTGACCCCGGACGAGATGCTCGGGTCCCAGCTCGTTTACGGTGCTGCCGGCCAAGAAAACCATTGCGCCGTTCGGGAACTCCGCCTGGAGCAGTGTTGCCTCGGCGACGTCTCTCGGCTCGCCGTGTCCTTCATCGGTATTACACGGTATGCTCCCGACGCACGAGGCGCGCTTCGGATAATCCTCGATCCCCGTCGCTATCATCAGCGGATGAAGGCGGTGCGGCCAAAGGTCGCCGATAATGCCCGTTCCGTAGTCCCAGTACTTCCGCCATCGGAAATAGCGCTCCGGGCTGAACGGCCGCTTCGGGGCGGAGCCCAGCCAGGCATTCCAATCGCACGTTTGCTCGGTCAGGCCGGACTCTATCTTGTAGTTCCACTCGCCCTCGGGGTTGTTCCGGCAATAGCCGCCCTGCGCCCAGATGACTGTCCCAATAGCTCCGGCCTTGACGAGCTGGCCGGCCTTGTGCCACTTCTGGAGACTGCAGACTTGGGAGCCAACTTGAACGAGGCGATTTGTACGCTTTGACGTGTCGAGCACGCTGAGAGCTTCGTCGAAGTGCCTGGTCATCGGCTTTTCGACGTAAACGTGCTTGCCCGCCTGCATCGCATCCACCGAAATCGGGCCGTGCCAGTGGTCGGGCGTCGCGATGACCACTTCGTCAATGTCGCTCCGCTCGAGCAGCTTGCGATAGTCGGCGTAACTCCAGGAATGGGGTAGGCGCAGAGCCTTCCTTGCAATCTCTCTGCGCTTTTCCCACACGTCGCACACCGCCACTATCTTGATATTCTGCTCCTGCGCCAGGCCTTGGAGCACACGGAGGTGATTGCCTCCCATGCCGCCGACGCCGATAATGCCGATGTTGATCCGGTCGTTCGCCCCGATTACGTTAGGGGATGCGAGAGCCGCATCTGCGGCGCGCCCGATCAACGATCCGGCCACTACTCCTGCGGCGGTCGCCCCGGCTCCTTTGATGAACTCACGCCGGGATAAGCCTTTCCTGTATTGCTTGTCTTCCATACGATGCGCTCCTTATGCCTATTTTAGATCGAACCATGCGCTCTGGTAGGCTACCTTCGATCCAGACAGCACCGCTTCGTTGGCTTTCAGCGCCACTACCGCGGCCTGGTAGCCTTCGAGGGGACCTGGAATCTTCGGGACTTCGTCTTCCCCGGACCTGGGCGCTTGCTTGATATTGCAGATGAAGTTCTCCAGCGCCAGGTATATAGCTTCATGCTCAGGCTCGAGCGAACCCTCCTTGGAGGGTTCCTTGCCCGCCTTGAGGAGTGCCGTGGAACCCGCTATTATGCAGTAGCCGGTCTCGCCAAAGCAGTCCTCATGTTTCGCGTAACCCAACCAGCCAGGATCTTCTTTGGAATCCGTTTCTCTTGTGATCCAACCCCGCTTTTCCCGCATCACCAGACTGCACTTGCTGCCCTGGACGGCCGTGTAGCTGCCGCCGAACGAGTTCGCGACAGTCGAGAGAAAAACCGCCCTGATGTTGTTCGGATACTCGAAGATGCACTGCACGGTATCCGGCACATCCCGGCCGTCTTTCCAGCCCGTGATCGCCCCGGAGCCGATCGCCGCCGTCGGCAGCCCGTCCAGGTACCAGCTAACCAGGTCGAGGTTGTGAATCCCGATTTCGCCGAGCAGCCCCGGGGAGGTTGCTCTCGACACTCTCCAGTTCAACTCCTGCTCGCGTTCCGGCGTGGGCGCCACCCGCCGCAGGCTGTCCCTGTTGTTTGCCTGCGTATAGACCTGCGCGATATCGCCCAGTTCTCCGGCTTTCATAGACTTCAACCCCTGCCTGTACATGGCGTTCGAGCGCCCCTGGAGGCCTGCCTGAAAGACCTGCTTCGACCCCTGCCCGGCAAGGGCTATGGTTTTGGCATCCTCGATGGTTGTCGCAAGCGGCGCCTCGCAGTACAAGTGCTTCCCGGCCTGGATAGCAGCGAGGGCGATGTCCTTGTGCAGGTGGGATGGCGTGGCTACCACCACGGCCTCGACGTCCGGCGATTCCAGCAGTTTGCGGTAATCGGAGAACGTCGTCGCGGATGGGGCTATCTCCTTGGCCCTGTTCAGGCAAGGCTCGTAGGTGTCGCAGATGGCTGTGATCTGCGCGGACGGCAGCCTGGCCAGCGTGGGAAGTATACTCTTCCTTGCCCACTCTCCGACGCCTACTACTCCGAATTTCACCGGCGGGCCTGGGATAGCCGCCTCAGCGGTCGCCTCAGCCGCCAGCAGTTCGTCCGCAGTAACAAGCAGCGCCGCGGTCGCCACAGCGCCTTTCAGAAAATCACGACGGTCAATGATTACGTTAGACATGCTTTACTCCTCTGGTCGAAATCTGGGTAGGGGCGAGGCATGCCCCGCCCCTACACCCGATAGTCGTTACAAGAGCTTGATCCTGATGTTGCGATATGCCACCGGGCTATGGTCTCCCTGGAGCCTGATCGGCCCCGGCTCGTCTACTTTGTCATCCAGCGGCTCCCTTGTAGGGCTGTCTATCGGCTGGTCCTCGAATATCTTCACCCCGTTCAGGATAACGGTCACCCGGTTTTCGACGATTTTGGCCTCGACGCTCTGCCACTCGCCGGGCGAACGGCTGACGAAGTACTTCGGGGCTATCTTCCCGTAAATGGAGCCGTTTCCATACGGGGTTGGCTCATTCTTCTTTCCACCAGTGTCGTCCACGGCTTGTATCTCATACCTGCCCCGGAGGTAGACGCCGCTGTTTCCGTCTTTCGGGATCATGTACTCATAGCGGATGATGAAGTCCCGGAATTTCTCGTCGCTGATGAGGTCCGTGCCGCCAGAGCCGATCACCAGCATGCCGTTCTGCACAGTCCACGGCTTCCGATTCTCATCGCGTACGTGCCAGCCCGTCAGGTCCTTTGCGTTGAGCAGCGCGCGGAATCCTTCTGCTTTGTCAGCATCGGATAGTGGCGGCGGCGGAGACAACGGCTCGGCATCACCCTGTGCCAGTCCGAGTGCCCAGCGTATCCCGCCCAAGATGTGCTTCTGGAAGGTGTCGCTGAGGACCACCTCCTCACGATGCCCTAACGCAGTGTAGAACACGCGGCCCTTGCCGTACATCCGCACCCAGGAGATGGGATAGAAGCCCGGCAGGAACGTGGTAGGATGCTTATCGAGTGCCAGCAAGAGGCGTACCCGGTCCGGGTGGAAGTTCTTGAACAGGTAGACCTCCTCCTTGGCCTCGAAGCGGCTCGGGATATCCTTCGTAGCCGGGTGCTGGAGATCCTGGACCAGGAATTCGACCTCCAACTGAGAGCCGTGGCCCTCAAACTCCCCGCCGATCAGGTCCATGTACTCCGGCCAGGTGTGGAATGTGTCTGTGGCAGCGTGAATGCCTACGACATTGCCGCCGGCCCTTACCCAATCGAGGAAAGCCTGCCGGTCCGCCAGAGGAAGATCGCCGGTCGTGTTGTTGAAAAGTAGCACATCGAACTGTTTAAGGGCTTCGGCGGTGGTGAGCCTCTGTAAGTCCTCGTCTGTGCGAGCAAAAGTTGTTCGCCAGAGGCCCGACTGATAGCCCAAGTTCGCGATGATCTCTTCTCCAAGCGGGATTGCGGTATGGCGGGCTCCCTTCGTCACCGAGACAACCAAGACCTGGTCTTGGTTGCTGGATAAAGCTGCGGTCGAGGGCAATGGCCTTGCCTCGCCGGGCGCCAAACCGAGTGCCCAGCGCATTCCACCCAGGATGTGCTTCCTTACCGGATCGCTCCCCAGCAGGTCTTCCCGGTGGCCGATTGAGGTGTAGAAGACTCGCCCCTTGCCGTACATACGCACCCAGGAGACGGGATAGAAGCCCGGCTTGTATGTGTTCGGATGCCTATCGAGCGCCACCAGCACGCGTACTTTGTACCTCGAGAACCGCCCGAACCGGTAGACCTCCTCTGCGGCACTGAAGCTTCTCGGCAGGTCCTTCGTTGCAGGATGCTTTGGATCTTGGATTAGGAATTCGACCTCCGACTGGTTGCCATGTCCTATGAACTCCCCGCCCATCATGTCAACGAACTCCGGCCAGCCGTGGAATGTGTCCGTGGCGCCGTGGATGCCTGCGACGTTGCCGCCGGCTCTTACCCAATCAATGAAGACCTGCCTGTCTGCGAGAGGAATATCGCCGCTCGTGTTGTTGAAAAAAAGTAGATCGAAGTTCTTGAGCGCTTCTGCCGTAGTCAGCCTCTGCAGCTCCTCGTCCGTGCGAGCGTATGTGGTTTTCCACAGGCCCGACTTATCGCCCAGGTCCTTGATGATCTCTTCTCCGAGAGGGATTGTGCTGTGGTGGTGCCCCTTTGTAACCGAGATCACCAACACCTGCTTTTTTGCCCCGGCGGCGCTGGCCGGAGCACCGACAGCGCAGGCCAAGAAAGCAAGACAGCACAGAGCTATGCAGACCCTGCCAGGAAATGAATGATAACCCATTGACATCACTACCCCCAATTCAAGTTAGTTGCCTCATTATACCCGGTCGCGTGTGGGATTGGAATACTGGGACGGAAGGCCTTAGCCCACCCGGTCTGCAACGAAGTAGCGGGTACGCTACAGACCCTATCCGACGGAAGCCCACCATCCGCCGATTCGCGCCTACCGGCGCAGACAAGCGTATGCGGCGAGGCTCCCCCTTTATAAAACGCTTTGGACCGGAGATTGTTTCATAAATCTGCGATGGAAGGGACTATCTATCCGGGTTATAGCATGTGAGCGTAAGTGGGGCAAGGAGCGCTACTCGACGAGCGCCGCCGTGCCGCTTGCGCTTACCATGAGCATACCTTGGCGGATGATCTCGTAGTCGAGGTCTACGCCTATGACGGCGTTGCCGCCCATCGCAGCGGCCCTGTCTGCCATCTCGTCGAGCGCCATCTGCCGGGCACGGGAAAGCTCCTCTTCATAGGCTGCCGACCTGCCGCCGACGATGTCGGTGATGCTGGCGAACAGGTCCTTCATGATATTCGCGCCCAGAATCGCTTCCCCGGTCACGATGCCCAGGTAACTCGTAATCCTCTTGCCTTCGATGCTGGGTGTGGTGGTAACTATCATTAGCCTTTCTCCTTTTACGAAGTCCGCCGCCCTTATCTGCCGTTGTAGTAGCGTGCAACTGCCTCGTCGTATACCAGACGTACTGGGACGCCGTGGACCTCCGCCGCCTTTCTGCAATCCTCATATTCCGGCGAAGCGGTGATCTGCGCGCCTCCCATAATGCCGACCTTCATCCTCACCTCGCCGAACCTGGTGGTCACGGTTTCCCATTTCCGCTCGAGGCATCGCCTGTACGCGCTCGAAATCCGCACGCCGAACGTCGTCGTCTCCGCCAGCATGACATGTATGATGTCCTCCGTCCGGTCAATCGGGCAAACCGCGCTGAGGAGAGTCGCAGGCCGGCTCTTCTTCATGTAGACAGGGGTGAGGTAGACGTCGAGCGCCCCGGCCTTGAACAGCCTGTCGAAGATCAAGTCGTAGAACTCCGGGTTCATGTCGTCAATATTGGTTTCGACGACCGAGACCCTATCGGTTCTCGGCAGGGCCATTTCAGCAGATGCCTCGCCGACCAATATCCGAAGCACGTTCGGGAACGGGAATTCGGCCTTACCTGCTCCGCAGCCTATGGCCTGGACGGTCATGGCGGGCATCTCGCCGAAGTCCGATGCGAGCGTGCGGACTAGCGCCGCCCCGGTGGGTGTTACGAGCTCGCCCTCGATTCCTGCAGAGTAGACCGGAACGCCCTTCAGCAATTCGACAGTCGCCGGAGCGGGCAGGGGAATCTTGCCGTGCGCCGTCTCGACGAAGCCCCGGCCCATCGGGAGCGGGGAGCAGACGATGCGCTCGATGCCCAGGAGCTCGGTCCCGACAGCCGTGCCGGCGATGTCAACGATTGCATCTACCGCGCCGACCTCGTGGAACATAACTTCTTCAGGGGTGCTTCCGTGGACGGCGGCCTCGGCTTCGGCCAAACGGCGGAAGGCATCAACGGCGCGGGCCTTGACCGTCTCGGACAGCTCGCTCGAGTTGATGATGTCCGAGACGTCCTTCAGCTTCCGATGACCGCGTTCGTTTCTAGTCAGAACTTGAACATTGGTGGCCTGTATGCACTTCTTGAGGACCTTGGAGACTCGGAGATCGAATTCGATCCCCTCGATTTTGCCAAGCTCCCGGCGGAACTGCGCCTCGTCCACGCCGGCATCAAGCAGCGCCCCAAGCGTCATGTCACCGCTGATCCCGGCAAAGCAGTCGAAGTAGGCGATTCTCACTGACTTCCTCACAGCCCTTCTGTGCTTCTGTGTTCTACTTGTTAATCAAATGTGCGAAGTAGCCGGCGCCGAAGCCGTTGTCTATGTTCACCACTGCGATGCCTTCGGCGCACGTGTTGAGCATCGTCAGCAGCGCCGCCAGCCCCTCGAAACTTGAGCCGTATCCCACGCTAGTTGGCACCGCGATCACGGGCTTGCTTACCAATCCGCCGACGACGCTGGCGAGCGCGCCTTCCATCCCGGCGACTACTACGATCACATTCGCGTTGTCCAGCTTGCCTTTTTGGTCCAGCAGCCGGTGCAGGCCGGCGACTCCGATGTCGTAGACCCGCTCGACCCTGCTTCCCATCGCTTCCGCGGTTACGGCGGCTTCCTCGGCCACGGGAATGTCCGCGGTTCCCGCGGTGATGACGAGGATGTACTTCTCGTCGTCCGCCTTACTCTCAGGAGCGGACTCGGGACTGCGGACGACTATCATGCGCGCTGCGTTGTGATACGTTGCGTGCGGCAGCTCACGGCGCACGGCTTCGTAGATATCTTCGCTTGCCTTCGTAGCGAGGACGATGGGATTCCGCGCGGCCATACGCTTCAGGATTTCCACGATCTGGTCGCCGGTCTTGCCTTGGCAGAAGACGACCTCGGGAAACCCGGTGCGCAGGCAGCGGTGGTGGTCAATCTTGACGTAGCCGAGATCCTCATACGGCAGGTTCCGCAGCCTGGCAACTGCTTCGTCAACCGAAATCTCGCCTGACTTCACGCGCTTCAGTATTTCGTTCAGCGAATCAATCTTCTCCATTTGATCCATTAGGACGCCAAAGAGGAACGCTCAACGTTCTCCCGGGCCCTCGCCGTGACGTTCCTGAGTCTGCAAAACCGCGTTCATGCTGCCGGTTCGGTAGCCCTCGATGTCCACCGTAACGTAGAGGTAGCCCAACCCCTTCAGGCGATCTGCGACCAACTTCCGAAGATCGGGCGATAACAGCCTCGGCAGCTCCTCAGCCTCGATTTCGATCCGCGCGACTGTTCCGTGGTGGCGGACTCTGACCTGCTGGAATCCGAGGCTTCTCAGCAGCTTCTCCGCCTCGTCAATCTGCCGTAGGGCTTGGGGCGTGATCTGCATCCCATAAGGCAGCCGCGACGCGAGGCACGCAGACGACGCCTTATCCCACGTCGGCAGGCCGAGCTGCTTCGAGAGCGATCGGATTTCCGCCTTTGTCAGCCCTGCTTCCTGGAGCGGCGCCCGGACGGCCAATTCCTCCGCCGCCTTCTGGCCTGGCCGGTAATCATGCAGGTCATCGGCGTTCGCACCGTGCGCCACCCAGCCCAGCCCTTCCTCCGCGGCGATCTGCTTCAGCTTTCGGAGTAGCTCGATCTTGCAGTGATAGCAGCGGTCAGGGTCGTTCCGCGCAAATGCTGGATTGCTGAGCTCGTCGGTATGGATGTCTATCAGCCGAAAACCCAACGCGCGGGCAAGCTCTCTCGCTGCCTCGGTCTCACTAGGCGGATGTATCTCCGAATCGGCCAGGACAGCGACGGCCCGGTTGCCAAGGACATCGCGCGCGACCTTCATCAGGAAAGTGCTATCCGCTCCGCCTGAGTACGCGACCAGTGCGCTTCCCATCTGCCGGAGTGCATCTTTCAAGCGTTCGTATTTCTCTTGCAGAGCATCGCGGCTCGGTGTTTCCACGAAGTCATTCTCGCAGCAAACAGGCCATGAAGACGGCTGTGCCTCACGGCCTGGAATTCGGACGTACGGCCTTCCAGTGCAGGCAGCCATCACACGGCTAGTATATCTGCCGGAGCGATGGGAAGTCAATGCAGGGCAGGACCCGTACAACTAGTGGGTGACGACATGCGGCTTAGCCTGCTCGCAAGCGCCTACTCCCCCGCGATGATCTTGTCTATGCGGGAGGAGAGGTCGCGGAGGTACTTCTCGTCGCCGCCGGGAAGCTCAGCCGTCAAGTAGCCCGAATAGCCCACTTCGTCGAGCGCCCCGCGGACTTCCGGCCAGTTCACATCGCCATCGCGCAGATTCGTCCACTGCCTGCCTTCGCGCTTGAAGTCCTTCAGGTGAACCTTGCGGATGCGCTTGCCGAGGGTTCGTATCCAATCCTCCGGCCAGCCGAATGCCACGATGTTTCCGACATCGAAGTATGCCTGGACGTATCGGCTCTTGAAATAATCCACGTATCGGGCGAACTCCAGCGGGCTGTAGAGAAAGTTGTTCCAGACGTTTTCGATGGTTATCACTACGCCCAGCTTCTCGGCGAGGGGAATCAGGCCCTTGATCCGTTCTTGCGAGCGCTCGTAAGCGTCCTTGTATCGGGTCTGGGCATTCACGAGCGCCGGCACTAGCAGCAAGGAGTCCGCGCCGAGCTCCTTCGCGCACTGGAGAGCCGCTTTCGCCTCGTTCAGTCCCCTCTCGGCGACCTCAGGGTCCCCGCTGGAAAGCGGCGAGCGCCATCCGCCGAAGATGATCGAGTGAATCGGAATCCCGGATTTCTCCGATGCCTTGCGCAGAGCCTCTATCTCCGCCGGATCGCTTACAGGCGCGACCTCCATGCCCTGGAAGCCGACATCCGCGGCAAGCGGGAACTTATCCTCTACACTGAGGTCCGCCGGGAGCATGGAGAGAATCAGCGCCTTCTTCAACTCAGGTTTCCTCTGCATCCTCTGACTCCTTGGATCGTCCGCCTCAACTTGTAACGGGCTGGCGGCAAGCCCCAACACGCCCGCCGTCTTCGCCGCCTGTCCGAGAAACTCACGTCTGTTCATGGAAGCACCCTTTCGTAGAGCGTGTTGCGTAAGGGATCGGGGTTTCAAGTTCCAGGTTTCAGGTTCCAGGTTTCAGGTTCCAAGTTGGACGTTCGACGTTGTCTCTCCCATTCTCCCTTTCTCCCAGCCTCCCTTTCTCCCACGCCCACACCCCCATACTCCCACACAACCTTTCTCCCACACTCCCACACTCTGGTCTCCCCATCCCGGTATCACACCTTCGGGAACGTCCAGGGCTTTCGGTACTTGGGCTTCACGAGGGCGTTGGCTTCCTTGTCGCCGACGATTTCGCCCTTCTCCGCATCCCAATGCACCTTGCGTCCGGCGTCGAGCGATATGTGCCCCAGGTTCAGCGCAATCGCAAGCGGCAGATGGTAGTCGAAGTTGCACGGCGGCTGCTCGCGCGTCTTGATCGCATCGAGGAACTCGCGATCGTGCCCCGGTGACGGCGGAATGCTCGGCTCCGGCGGCGGGACATCTTTCAAGGCATCGCCCTCAGAGACTACGGTGTGCGTACCATAGTCGGCGAGCAGGGTGCCTTTCGCCCCGTGGAACATCACGCCGAGCCTGCGTCCGTGATCGGGCGGGCGACCGAAACCGAAATTGTAGCTGTTCCCCGCGGTATGCATCCAGGTCATGGTGAAGCCGGGAAACTCCCACAGCACGTCGAGAGTGTCCGGTATGTCGCCTATGTCGTCCGCCACGAACCGGCCGCCGGATGCCGACGCCGCAAGCGGCTGGCCCGGATCCATCGCCCAGAACGGCAGGTCTGCGATATGCGGGCCGAGCTCGCCGAGCCAGCTCCCCACATACTCCTTGAAGTACCGATGCTGTCCGAGTTCGAACCGGGCGGTATTGAAGGGGACCTTCGAGCAGGGGCCGCACCACATATCCCAGTCGAGCCCTTCGGGCGGCTCGGTATCTTCAGGCCGGCCTATCCCGCCTGGATATTCGTTGGTAGTGAAGATCACGCGCACCGACATGATCTTGCCGAGCATCCCTGAGCGAACGATCTCCACGGCCCGGCGGAAGTTCTCGCCTGCGTGAATCTGCGTTCCCACCTGGGTCACTCGCTTGTTATCGCGGGCGGCCTTCGCCATGGCGATTGCTTCGGCGGGATACCGGGACATCGGCTTTTCGCAGTAGACATCCTTGCCTGCCTGGGATGCGTATATCGAGATGAGCGGATGCCAGTGGGGAGGCGTGGCGACTACCACCGCGTCAATGTCTTTCTGCTCGAGGAGTTTACGGAAGTCTTTGTAGGCCCTCGCCTTGCGGCCCTCCAGTTCCAGTAGGTCCTGCACAGCCTGAATAGGCAGGTCGTACACATCGCATACCGCGCCGATCTGCACATCCGGTTGCTTGAAGAAGCCTGCCAGCAAAGCCCTGCCGCGGCCGCCGAGACCGATGATGCCGAGCGTGATCTTTTCGTTCGCCGATACCGGCTTCTCGATCGCCTGCGCCCCGGCGACGCCGATGGACATGCCTATTCCGGCCGCGACAGCCGCCGCCGAGGTGGTCTTGAGGAAATCCCGTCTGCTCAGCCTGCTGGTCTCCTCGTTTCCCATTGTCTCCCGTCTCCTCGTTGAAATGGCTATCTATCCTCAGTTACACCGCTTCGGCAGCAGCTTGATTTTGATATTGCGGAACCACACTTTGCGGCCGTGGTCCTGGAAGCCGATGTAGCCCTTCCGCGCCATATCCTTGTATGCCGTCTTGAACTTGTTGGGCGTGCCATCGGGGTTCATCTTGGGTGTGGTCCACCTGTCCAAGTTCATATAGAGGGTGCGCTTACCGTTCACGTCTATCCATATCAAGTTGTCGCGGCAAGTTAGGACGACCTTGTTCCATTCCCCGGCGGGCTTGCAGACATGCTTCATCGGCGCCTGACAATTGTAGATGGAGCCGCAGCTAAACTGGTTGATCACATTGGGTTTTTTGGAATCTATGAGCTGCAGTTCGATGCCGGTCTGGACTGAGTCGCGCAAGTCAGCTATGCGGAAGAATATCCCACTGTTTGTGCGCTCCTCGAGTTTGTACTCGACGGAGAGTATGAAGTCACCGAATTCCTCCTCGCTGATGAGCATGTGGCCAGCCTCGGCGAGATTCGCGATAACTCCGTCTTGCACAGCCCAGCCTTCTGGATTGCCAGTTACCTTCCAGCCGTTCAAAGTCTTGCCGTCGAACAGAAGTCTCCATCCGGCCGCCTTTTCCGCTGGAGTGAGTGTGTTCAGGGGTGTGGCGCCTGCCGAAATCGCTATGGATGATAGCGCGACCAAAGCGATGCACAGCGCTGTCAAGCGTCTTGTCATACGTTCCTCCTCTTATTCCCCGCCCGGCGGGCGTTCTTGACGCCCTGCCGCCGAGTTTGCTCTCTGGCAATTTCGACGGCGCGATCACGATTTCCTTGTACACAAGTCCCCCCTGCGTCGGCTTATTTCGCACAGCCTCAGGTTGCATATGAGCCAGCCGCCCTTTCCCAGCCGGATTGTAGGTTTGTCAAACATGTGTTACACCACCTCCTGGTAATGACGGAGCATCTGGGATGCGGAGCGCCACCCATGGGCCATCAGCGGCTGGCGGTTGGATTCTCCAAGGTAGCGGTTGAACTGG
>Ga0307379_10000856_pt1 | contig 49610 bp, 44 predicted proteins | sample UN2MG_FD_202237 | JGI IMG/M metagenome (GOLD analysis project Ga0307379, IMG submission 202237) | Soil microbial communities from Risofladan, Vaasa, Finland - UN-2 | ecosystem: Environmental > Terrestrial > Soil > Coastal area > Acid sulfate soil | place: Finland: Risofladan, Vaasa | collected... | reverse complement strand
AACTAAATTTTCCTATAAAGAATTGTTTAATTAATAGTTTCTATTGAATTATTAGTAGAAATAAACTAGGAATGATATGCGAAGGTAAATAATTTGAGCGAAGAGGCAAAATCCCTTTTAAAAAGGTTGAAAAAAGAAAAGAAAACTGCGAAACAAATTGATCTGATTCAAGAATTAAAAAATCACAATCAAGAAGAAATGGTAAATCATGTATTATTAGTACATCTCGAAAGAAAAGATCATGATTCCTTAAGGTTAGAAATTTTAAATGCTCTTAACTATAATTTTCAAATCATCGTACAACCATTATCTCACATATTAAATGACCCTAATGAAACACTCCCTATAAAAGAGAAAGCAATAACACTTCTTGGACATAATAGAGGGAAAAAGGCACTAAAAGTTTTACTTAAGGTATTTAAAAAATCTAAAGATTCCAAAATAAAAGATAATATTGCACAAGCTTTAACATATTTTGATGATAAATCTGCTATTAAAATAATGATCAAATCTTTGGATAAGGATGAATATCGATTACATGTTTTAACAGGTTTAGCTAGAAATGATTTTACTGTATATGGTTCAAAAGAATTAATCAAGGCATTAGCTTCATTAAAAGTAAATGAACGATTTGAAAAATTACATCATGAAAAAATCATTGAAGGAATATTTGATAAATTTAAACTTGCTACTATCGAAGAACTACAAAATGCAATTAAGGAAAATAAACTGGACAAAGCAATTGAAGCACATAGAAAAGAACAAGTTGATATTGATGTTATCCTAAAAAAAGTAGAAATGTGAATCTTTGTCACTTTTTTACACTCACTAATTTTCTTAACATTTTGCATACATCAACAGTTTTAAATACTTTAACCATTCAATTAATATTGAATGTTTAATCATTTAATTTAAAAAATTCCACTAATAAAGATGACAAAGAAGACGGAGAAGAGCAACAAAAATACAGCTCTCAATATCCAAAAAGAAACTAAATGCTCTTCCATAGTTTCACCCTAAAAGTTGCTCACTCTCTTTGTCATTTTTATCATAATAACTTTGTTCAAAAAACATCTTCCACATTAGCCAATTCAGTTTTCCCGAGCTGGATTGGCTTCTTCTCCACATTTAAATTTCAACAAATTAATTACTATTTTTAGTTAAAATAGATAAAAAAAAGAAGAGTCTAATGTTCACCTAATTTTTCAGTAGATAACATTAGTCCAGCAATATTAGATGGTGTGAAGAATCCATCGAAATCACCGAATCTTTGAATATATTCTATAATATGATTTGAAGTTTTGGTTGGCATGGTAAATATCTGCTTTATTCCTTCTTCTTCGCTACCAATAATATTCTCCGTAGTGAATTTGATATCGCGAGATTTTTGAATTGTGACAACTTTTTCAATATCAGTAACTTCATAAGCAAGATGATGGACTCGACTACCAAATTTTTGGCAATATTTTTCTACAACAGAGTCTTCGGTTAATCCTTCACTTATAACAATGATCGGTAAAGTTTCTTCCAACTTTAAACATGTGGTAGTAGCATTTGAGTTAACAACTTTAAAGCTTTTAAATAATCGATATGGTAAGACGTTAGTTAGCTCTGCCATTAATTTCTCTCTATCACCTATTTTTACTCGATAAGCAATATGATCGAGTTTCACGATATATTCATCAATACCTGATTCTTTTCGATTTTTCTCAATTTTCTTAAATTCTTCCAGCAAAAAAAATCCTCCAGCTAATATAGATATATAACAAAAATAAGTCTCTAAGTCTTAAATTCATCGTTACAAAAAATAAAATGAATAATTAAATAGGATTGAAAAATTTATGAATTTAGTAATCTCCAAGTCTTTCACTTCTAACAATTATCAAAAACTTTTAGGATAAAAGATTTCAAAAGAAGTAAGAGGAGATTATTATTTTGAAATTAACAAAAGATATGCAAAATTTCATTTTAGAAGAAGCAAAAGAGCGATTTTTAAAATATGTAAAATATGACACTCAATCAGATGAAAACACAGGAACGTTCCCTTCAACTGAAAAACAATTCGAATTAGGAAAAGTTTTAGCAAGTGAATTGAAAGAGCTTGGATTTCAGAATGTTGTTCTAGACGAATTTTGTTATATTTATGGAGACCTTCCTGCTACAAAAGGTTTTGAAAAAAACCAAAAAATTGGTTTTGTAGCCCATATGGATACATCTCCTGCTGAAAGTGGTAAAGGTATTGAACCAGTCATCCATGAAAACTATAATGGGAAACCAATAAAATATCCTAAAAATTCCGAAATAACTTTGACACAAAAGGATTCACCAGAACTAAAGAAGTTTATAGGGATGGATATAATCACTTCTTCTGGAGATACATTATTGGGTGCTGATGATAAATCAGGTATTGCTGGAATAATGGCTGCTGCAGCTGCATGGAATAAATATCCTGAAATAACTCATGGACCAATAACAATTTGTTTTACACCCGATGAAGAAATTGGTCAAGGAACAACCAAAATTAATATGGACAGATTACCAAAATATTGCTATACATTAGATGGTGGAGAGATGGGAGAACTTGAAATTGAATGTTTTGATGCTTGGAAAGCAACTATTTTATTCCATGGCATTAGTGTTCATCCTGGTTATTCAAAAAATCTAATGGTAAATGCAATTGAAATTGCCTCTAGATTTGTATCAGCAATTCCTGAACCAGAAACTCCGCAACACACTGAGAAGCGTGAAGGATTTTATCATCTTTATGCAATGGAAGGAGATTGTGTTAAAGCAAAAACAGTATTTATTCTTCGTGATTTTGAAAAGAAAAACAATGAGAAAAGAATGAATTTTATAACTAAACTAAAAGATGCTTTTGAGGAAAGATATCCAGGACTGAAAATAGAGGTCAAATTTGATCATAGCTATGAAAATATGATTGTTTATCTCAAAGAGCATCCAGAGGTTATTTCTAAAGCAGCTGAAGCAATTAAAATGGCTGGTTTAGAACTAAAAGAAACACTGATACGTGGTGGTACAGATGGTGCAAGATTGAGTGCAAAAGGTTTACCTACTCCTAATCTTTTTGCAGGTGGATTATTGTTTCATTCTCTAAAAGAATATATCCCGATACCTGCACTACAAAAATCAGCTGAAACTGTTATTTACCTTGCACAAAATTGGCAAGGATAATTTAATGCTAAATAAATCAGCAACAAATTAACTCTGAGATATTTTCTTAGAAAATATTTCAGAAGCTTTCTTATTTTTTGCAAAATTAAAAAAATTCTAAATTTAGTAACAATTATACCATAAAATATTATTAACATTAGATTAGAATAAGTGTGGGTAGAAGTATGACAATTAAAGAAAATCTAAATATAGTAATTACTGGTGCATCTAGTGGTATTGGTGAAGCTATCGCATTTGAGATGGCAAAAAGTAAACACAATTTTTTCTTGATTGCTAGAAATAAGGAACGATTAGCAAAAATTGCAAGTAAATTAGATGAAATGGGAAACCCAGTACATTATGCAATTGGAGATGTAGGAAACTCTGAGGATGTTGAAAAAATTTCAGAGTATATTGAAAAAGCATTTGGAGATAAAGTGGATGTTTTTGTTGCAAATGCTGGAGTTGGATTCTTTGGAAATTTGGAGGATATTACAGAAGAACAATTTGATTTACAATTCAATACAAACGTTAAAGGTGTTTTTTTGTGGTTAAAGAAAATCTTACCAAAAATGAAGAAAAATAATTCAGGTCAAATTATTGTTATGTCTTCAAATTTAGGTCTCAAAACAAGTGCTAGAGCTTCTATATATGTAGGAACAAAACATGCTGTACAAGCTATGGTAGGTTCGATTAGAGAAGAACTAAAAGATACAAATGTTAAAGCTGCAACAATTAATCCTGGATCAGTTAATACTCCTTGGTTTGATGGTAAAGAAGTGGATAGAAATAAAATGCTTTCACCAAATGATATTGCCAAAGCTGCGAGATTTATTATTGAACAAGAAGAAACATCAAATATTGATCATATACATCTTTTACCTGGAAAAAGATAATTTATTTAATTAAAGTGAGATAAAAATAGTATACTTTGTAATGCTTATTCAAAACTTTTAATTATAAAAAACACAATTTGTTTAAAAGAAATCAGTAAAATAAATTTACATTCATTTAGCAAAGACTTGGAGCGTGTAAAAAAAAATGAGTGAGAAGAAAAAAACAGCTACAAAAAAAACATCCACAAAAAAAGCTACAACTAAAAGTACCACTTCAAAGAAGGCTACTAAACCAAAGACTAAACCAAAGGAGCCAAAGAAGGATGAGCTTAAAACTGAAGGAATCGATGATTCATTATTAATTGATGGTATTACCTTCATTGAAAAAAATAAATTGGATACTGCTTTAGAAGCATTTGAAGAATTTTCTAGTAAATATCCGAAAAATCATTTTGGTTGGTATTATATCGGTTATACGAAAATGCTTCAGGACAAAAAGAAAGATGCTATGAAGAATTTTCTAAAAGCATCAAAACTAAATGAAAATTTTCTACCTGGTATTTATTATCAAGGATTAATAGAATTTGAAAATAATAATTGGGATAAAGCATTGAGAATATTTGATGGGATTATGGAAAAATTCAATTCAGATGAAATAAAAGATAGTAATTTTAACATTCCATATTTCATTGCAATTTGCCATCATTATCTGGGGAATTTACAAAGAGCAGAGGAATATTTCCTATTTGCTTATAATCTCTCACCAGATGATCCTGTTGTTCTATACTACAAAGGTTTTAATGAATTAGCAATGCGTAATTACGATTTCGCTATGGAAACTTTCAAAAATCTTCTAATGGTAGATATGAATTATCAAAAATTTTGGGATTTAGTAAAAGGTTATAGTTATTTCTATCATCAAAATGAAGATGAAAAAGATGATGATTAAGTAAACATCATCTGCGTTCTTTTTTTTTAGATAAATTTAATATTAATAAAACAAGAAATTTCAATTATTATAAAGCTAAATGAAATGTAAAGTAAAATAGAGGTTTTTCTCTTTGATTTCACAAAAAGATGCTTTAACAAATGAAGAAAAAGAATTGTTAAATTTAATAGCTAAAGCATCAAAATTATTCTCATGGGAAATCAAAAATCAGATTTTAAAGAATATCAAGATACAGAAAAAGAAAGTACAAAAACAAAAAAAATATTTAAAAAAATCTAAAACTAAACGGGATAAAGAGCGAATGCGAATTCAATATATCCCCTTATTAGTTTCTCAAGCAATTCTCAAAGGCATTCCTCTTAGAGAACCTAAAATGAAAAAAGATGCAAGAGCAGAACCTGAATCCCTTTTATTTAATCAAATGGAAAAATTTCAACCTACAAAAGAATTTACAGATTTTATAAAAAAAGCGAACCATACTAGTAATGAAACAGTAGAAATTAATTTAGAATCTTTAACATATGTTCCTGACAGTATATATTTACAGAGGATAAATGAAAAAAATGAAAATCTTCTAGTAAAAATGTTTGTAGATTGGGGATACATTTCAGAAAGTAAGTTAGAATTATTTATTGATGATAATAAAAATGAAATAGCTTTTTGTCTAATTCGAGTAATTGATAATCAAGACAATTTAGTAGGATGTTTTCAACTAAAACACAGATCTTTCTTTATAGTAGATGAAGAACCAACTGCTGAATCACTTTTCATTGGACTAATAACAGATTTAGAACCAAATACTAAATACAAATATCGAATTGAATGTTATAAAAAATCATGTGAGACCTTATTTGCTGCAACAGCATTCAAAGAATTTCGAACTTCCTTTAACCTTAATGAACAAAATGAAGCATTATTTTTAACAGTATCATCAGATTTACATGGAGGAAGAAATGGAAGATTTTTGCGAGGAAATCTAAAGAAAAGAAATGTAAGTGGGAATATTGATTTAGAAAAAGTATTCAATAGTATTGCAACTACTGAAAAGTTAGTAACTTTTGATGAAGGATATTCACTTTCCATTGTAACAGGTGATCTTACAGAAAACGCCTCCTATAGTGAATACTGGGCTGATTTATTTAAGAGATGTAGTAATGTTTGGAATCATATTCCTTTGCTAACTTGCATCGGAAATCACGATTATTATTCTGGAGGAAGAAGAAAAGGGAACATTCTTGGTGGTACTGAAGAGGATTGTCGATTTTGGCATAGATATATTACCAATCCATCAACAGGAGGTGGTGTTTTGCCTGGTCATTGGTATTCCATTGATCAAGGGAATGCTCATTTAGTATTTATTGATTCTAATGGTACAGGATGGGGAAAATATAAAATTGATTGTAACTCACAACAATGGTATTGGTTAGAAAATGATTTACGTACTTGGAGAGAAAAATTAGAAAATGGGGAAAAAGTGCCTCAATTTTGTTTTGTATTTCTCCATTCTGCAATTATGAGCAGTGGTTTTTGGGGAAGAGGTTTTAGTTGGGGAAACGATGAAAAAGCACAGTCTTATTTAACTCCTTTATTCAGAAAATATGGTATAACCATGGCAATCTTTGGTCATGATCACATCTATCAAAGATCAAAATGGATGGGTACCAATTATTTAGTAAATGGTCGAAATGGTGGAACATTGAGACCTGATTTAATTTTTTTAAGGAATAGACTATCTTTTGATATAAATCGAACATGCAGTAACCAACATACTCGGATCTATACAACTTTGTATATCCCCCCAAATATTGATTATTTTTCTTCTGATGAAAAAGAAAGTTTTTCAAAATATAAGCAATCAATTCGAAAGCAATTGCTGAAACAACCAACTTCAAGCTTTTATTTCTTTGGTATACGTTTAATCAATCAAAGGTTAGGTCGCTTATTTGATAACAATATCCGTTTGAAAAAAGAGTTGATAGATAATTTTGTTTTACTAAAGTTGGATAACCATATTTGGTTAAGAGCATATGCAGTTGAACCTATTTATTCCATAAAAAAGAGGGAAATTTTCGATATGTGCTTTATTAAAATGAAATCATCAGAGAAGTTACAAGAAGAAAATTATCAAATGATTTGTCCAGAAAAAGTAGTTGATTAAAAGAGTTGAAAAAATTTAAATGTAAATTTTCTCCTTGTAAGAGTAAACTTTAAAGGAATGAAAAAAGACTAAGTTTGCAATTAGTGAAACTTTTTTGGTGACCATGTTGGCCAATATTAAAGAAAAATTACTGATAACAGATGCTAAGCTCAAGACTATCAATGATTTTTTTATAAAAAAAGATAATCCATTGATAGATGATTTACTAGCCGTAGTTGAAAAATACGGTGGTGTAGATGAAATCAACAAAAAAGCTAAAGAAGCAAAAAAAATTGATAATCTAATTAGCCGATTGGAAAAGAAAAATCCTGATTATGTAAAGGATTTAGAATGGGTAATAAAAGAAAGAGATAATGAATCTTTTATTACTATTGCTGATTATAGAAAGAAAATTCTTGGATCTGAAGCTGAGAAAATTACTTTTGATGAATCTACAGCTGTTACTCTAGAGATAAGCGCCTGCCAATATTTTCCATACTTTGTAGCACAAACTAAACAAGCAATTGCCAAACAAGAATTAATGCCTAGTCGATTTATTCGTGTAAGGAAAATGAAAGAACAAGAAGAAGATGGTGATTTATTAGCAATGACTGCTGCTATGCAAATTATTGGAGCTTCGTGTGTTGAAACTCTAGATACAAAGGGTACCGCACCTGGACCAGATGGTGCACCTGTAAATATTCATTTAGGTGGTCCTGCAACTATTACTGGGTATTTTGGTGGTGTAGGTCAACCAAATGATTATGCATTGAAGTGGATTGATGAGTTTCTGTATTACTATACTAATTATGGCATTCAAGCTGTTTTAAACATTAATCCGGGAACTGTTATCTTAGGATATATGCTCCATAAATTAGGTGTAGATATGGAATACAAAATTTCTGTTTACATGGGTAATGATAATCCATATTCTTGTTTCTGGACACTTATGACTGCAAAGCTCTTTAGTCGTGAGGATGGAACGAGTCCATTGATTGGTTTCAATCTTTCAAACTCAGCTAATAATAAAACAATGGAAATGACAGCTGAATTCAGAAAGGATTTTGGATTTGAGGACATAATAAGATTTGAGCATCATATCGTTGAAACATGGAAAAGTATAGTTAGACAACCATATGATAGAACTGATGAGCTCATTGAACTTGCTAAAACAGTTAAAAATGTGAGTGCAAAACATGAGGGCGGAAAGCAAGCGATAGAAGAAACTCGAGAACATCCATCAGATATACTTGATTACTTTAGAGATAAATCTGAGATTATAGAAGCTGGCGATTGGGATCATTTGATGTTAAATTATCTTGATAAACAAGCTTCCGTAAATTTCACTGCAGAAGCTTTAACTAAAAACAAACTTGCTTTTATTGCAGCAAGGAAATTACACAAATAATTATGGGATTCTATGAGATGAAATAAAATGGGAAAATTCCTACCTGGTGGAGTTAGTCCTGCATTGGTGACTCCCTTTACGAAAAATGATGAAATAGATGAAGAAGCATATCGGAAATTAATTCGATTTGTTATCGATGAATTAGGTGTAACTGGTATTGTGCCAGCTGGATCTACTGGAGAATTCTCATCTCTTCTTTGGGAAGAACATAAGAAGATAATTGAGATAGCTGTTGATGAAGCAGCAGGTAAAGTAGATGTAATAGCAGGCACTGGTACTAGTGGTACAAAAAGAACCATCTTAATGACTGAATATGCTAAAGATGTTGGTGCTGATGCTGCTTTAGTAATAACACCTTATTATATGAAGCCTACTCAAAGAGGACTCTATCAACATTATTCTGAATTAGCTGAAAAAGTAGACTTACCTATTATGCTGTATCAATTACCAGCTTTGACAGATGTTATTCTACCTAGAATGGTGGTTGAAGATCTTGCAGTAGAACATGAAAATATTGTAGGTATGAAATGTTCATGGGGAAACATGGCTTATTTAATGGAAATACTCGAGAGAGTAAAACCAGTAGCTCCTGACTTCAAGATTCTGTGTGGTTGGGATGAAATTGTTTTTCCAGCACTCGTAGCAGGAGTTGATGGATGTATCTTGGCTTCTGCTAATTTCATAGGAGACCATTGGGTAAAGATTAAGAAATTAGTTGATAGTGGAAAATTTGTTGAAGCAAGAAAAGCAGAGATGGAAATTCATAAACTTACAAGAATAGCGGTCAAAACTGGTGCAACAGGAGCAAAAGAAGCACTCAATATGATGGGAATAAAAGTCAGAAAACCAAGATTACCATTAGAGATAGGTGGAAGTATCAGCCATGAATTGCGTTCTGAATTACGTCTTGAACTTGAGCGAATTGGTAAAATCAAAAAAGAAGTAGATATAGTATTACCAGACACCCCAGAAAAGATTGAGGAACGATTCGGTGTAGTCGATGTTAAACCAGAGACTATATTACAAAATAAACTACTTGTAGGAGAAGGCTTTTTTGGTGGAGATCGTCCAGAAATGGCGCATATCGACTTATTAATAGGACCTAGAGATGGACCAGTTGGTATAGCATTTGCTAAAGCTATTGCTATGGTAAAAGAAGATCCATCAACAGTGGAAGGACATGAACCATTATTAGCTTTGTTAGAAACAAATGAAGCAGTAAAACCTGAAACAGTTCTTATTCCTAAAGTATTTATTCGCAACTTGCGACAAGCATCAATGGTTTTTGGTCCAGTTCAATCTGGAGTCGCAAAAGCTGTAACGCAATGTGTTAAGGATGGTTTTATACCAGAAAAGTATGTTAAGGATCTTGTTATAATTGCCAGTGTTTTTGTACACCCAACAGCTGTCTCTCGAAATAGAGTTTTTGTAAATAATAGAAAAGCAACTGTGATGGCTATAAGAAATGCTGTGGAAGGAAAACCAGATTTAGATTTCTTATTCCAAGCACCTGCAAGACATCCTCTAAAGAATGAACCATAGATTTCATTCTTTTTTTTTCTTTTTTTACTACTTTTACAGTAATATCATTGTAAAATTTAAGAAGTCTTTTATAGTGATTTGTGTTATTTTTGATTAACTGAAACATTCCTTCATTGAAGGAATATATTACCAACTATATGTCAAGATGACAGTTAAAACCAACTATGAGATAATTTGGTACCTATGAGGGAAAGGATTGAATACTAGATATATTTTTCAAATTAGGATAAGTTGAAAATATTTTACTGTATCCTACAAGAAAAATATTGTGATTTTCCCAAACAGCAAGAATTTCTCATTTTTGGCATTTAACTAAAAATAGGAGTAGAAATAAATGGCATTGAATTTACTAACTATATTAGCAATTATATATCTATCAATAGTAATAATATCATTCATTTATTACATATTAATAACTATAGATTATCAAAGTAGTTATACTACAGAAGAATTTGCAAAATTAATAGATGAACCATTTGTTAGCGTAATAGTACCAACTTTTAATGAAGAATCAAATATAGTAAACTGTCTTAAATCATTACGTTCACTAGATTATTCTAATTACGAAATAATTTTATCTGATGGAGGTTCAACTGATAGTACTATTGAATTAGCAACTCCATATGTTGATAAAATTATAATTGAAAATGAGGTTCCTGAAAGCTGGGTAGGAAAAAATTATGGTTGTCATATTGCCTACAAAGTAGCAAGTGGAGATATTTTACTTTTTACTGATGCTGATACATATCATAAACCAGATTCCCTTTCAAAAACCGTGAGTGTTCTTAAACAAAAAAATGCTGCTATGGTTACTCTACTCCCATATCAAAGACTCGAAAAATGGTGGGAAAGTATTATCCCTATCTATTATATTCTCTCCCATGTAGCATCTCAGGGAAAGAAGAATGTAAATAATCCGGAAAAAAGTGATTGTTATATGGCTTCCGGACAATATCTATTATTTGATCGAGAAATTTATGAAAGGATTGGTGGACATGAAAACCTTAAAGGATCAATAGTAGAGGATTTAGCATTTGCTAGAATAATTAAAATGGAAACAAAAGCTCTTTATTATATGGATAACCATAATTTGGTTTATGCTCGAATGTATCCAGATTCTGTAAAATACTGTTGGACAGGAATTAAAAAATGTCTATATGCTGGAACAAAATTAACTCCTCCCAGGAGAATCATATCTACTCTATTATACATTCTTTGGGGAATATTTTCACCTATTGCCATTGCTATAAGCATTTTATTTGGAACAAATTTAATGATTATTTTAAGTAGTGTATCTTTGGCTATTTATACAATTATTATGTGGACATTTTGGCGTGGTAAAGGAAAACATTATTGGGTAGCTTATTTATTTTTACCATTTTTGATGCTTGTTTTTATAACTGCAATGACAGTTTCAACAATAGAAATTATTGTGAAAGATACAACAACCTGGAAAGGAAGAACTTACCGACCAAATCTAAAAGCAGGATTGGAAGGTTCGGATCACTATGCTTTCAAAGAAATTCAACATTTAGGTCAGTTAGAAACAGATAACGAAATAGAATCGATATCAACAAACCTAAGTAAATCAACTTCAAGTTTATCTTCTCAAAGTAGCAATCAGAATTCACTGTTAAAACAAATTTATGAAAAATGAGTATATACTTACTCAATCTTTCATTTTTACTACTTTATTTTTAAATGGATAATAATCTTTTTCAGATAAATTCTTTCGATTATTAAAACAATGTTGATTCCAAATTTTCTTTAAATCAGTAAAATTAAGTTGATTAGATAATTCTTGTAAATTAATTCTCATTAAAACTTCTTTTGTATATGGTCTTTTTGAATCAATAAAAGTGATTGAATCAAGAAAATCTAAACAAATTCTACTATTTAGAATTGAACATGTAAAAACTGCTTCTTTGTAAGAATTAAAACTAAGATAATAACAAGTATCATCAAAGATTACAGGTTTATTATCAATCTCATTAATAAAAGCAAATTTAGGTTTTTTATACATACCAGAGATAGCAACTTTAAATGGAGAAAAAGCATATTTTCCAACACCAAAAATCGAAAAAGGTAAATTATTTTTGTAAACAATTGATTTTCTACGGTTGAAATACTGACTGTGATTTTGTAGATATTTCCAAGCTTTTGGAAAATTCATTTCAATTGATAGTGTGTCTTGATTAAGTGCCATTTGAGTGAGAAGAATTCTGCGGTTTGTGCTATTAATATTAAATTCTCTTAAATCAGAGCTTTTCATTAATGGATAAATTAGCTCTTCTTCAACTTCTACACTTTCCCCTAGTTTGTTAAACAATTTTCCCTCCTCATTATGTTTTAGTTCTAAAACTTTAGAGCAATCATGTTTAATCCCTTGTCGCCAAATAAAAGATGATTTTCCATCGAGAAAATTAGTTTTTGTATATTTTTCTATATTTGAAACAAATTTGTTCTCAAACCAACCAATTTTTTTAATTAAATTATTAGGATAGTAAATATCTCGAACTTCACAAATTCCATAATTTTCTCTGCTATTAAGATCCAAAATTAAAAGCGAAGCATCACACTTTTTTCCAAATTCCTTCTGCAAATCTAAAGAATAAGAAACAATATTTCCTATTTTATATTGAGTTCTTAATAAATCTTTTAGAATATTGTTAATTACAATATTTTTACACAATAGTGCTATTTTTCCTTTTTTCTCTGAAAATAAGTTAATTAATTGCACAATTATTGATTCAGAAATATCAAAATTACTTTTTCCAGTAATTGACTCAATTCCTCGAAATTGCTTCTTATTAAACTTCATAGGTATATTTTTTGAATTTAACGAAGATAATTCTGAGACTGTAATCCAGGGCGGATTTCCAATTATGAGTAATTCTGCGGAATTTGATATTTTTTCTATATCTGAAAAATCATGTTTGAAAAAATCTTCTGTATAGAGCATGTATTTTAGTTTGTTTTTCAATTTGGTTTTATCACTTAATTTTATGAGTAGAGAAATTATAAAATTCCATTTATGTATTTTAGAGATTTCAATTCCATAAATTAATTCAATTTTTGGAAAATAAGAATCAGTGAATAGAATAAAATTACCATCACCAAAAGTAGGCTCTATAATAATATTAGGAGTGAATTCTAATTGTAAAAGTATTTGATATATTATATCCACAAGATGTAATGGTGTTTGAATATCTCCCCATTCTCTATTTCTTTCTTCAGACAAATCAATCCAATATTTCTGAGATTTGATATAAAGCAGAAATTCTTGATAATCTTGTTGATTTTTAAAAAAGGTCAATACGTTGAAAGAATCTAAGATTTTATTTGCTTTAACAAAACTAATTGAGTGACTAAATAAATTCATCAAATAAGTTATTTGATTCTGATAATCTTCATCACTCAAATCTGGAACTCTCCTATAGATAAAGGAACTAAATACTAAGAACACTAAATAAATTTCCGAAGATATTTTGAATTTTCAAAGTAAAACCTCGACGAAAAGATAATATATGGATAATACATTCGTAAAAGATGTGAACAGGTTACTCTTGCAGAGTGTTTAACATGAAAGTCTGTAGTAGGGCACATGACTTTCTATTTATAGGTCTCTTGAGTTGAAACAAGTTATGACGGGAACTGAAAATTCAGAAAATCTAATTGCTAGTTTGGGAAATAAAGAATTCGATATTAGAAGCAATGCTATAGAAATTCTATCGTCTATGGGAACTACTGAGATTATTGAACATCTAATCTCTCTTCTAAGAAAAAATTCTCCAAGATTAGTCAAAGAAGGCGCTTGTAAGACATTAGGAAAAATAGGTAATCCTGAAGCAACTGATGTTTTAATAAATATTTTAGAAGATGAGGATGAAAGCGTTCGATATCAAGCAACAATTGCTCTAGGCCAAATTGGTGACCGAAAAGCAGTTCAGCCATTGTTGAATATTTTAAAACAAAAAGATGATCCTCTTGTTCGATCAGAAGCTGCTAAAGCACTAGGTATGATTGGAGACCCAAGTGCTCTAAAAATTCTCTTGGAAATTCTCAAGAAGGAAGATGATCGTTTTATTAAATACCATGCTGTAACTTCTCTGGGTAAAATTGGAGATACTAAAGCCAAGAAAGTTTTAGAAAAATTAGCTAAAGAAGAAACAGATGATAGATTAGTTCTAAGATCATTAGAAGCAATTGAAAAAATAAATAGAAAAGAAATCGTTGCCGGTTGATTGAATTTCAGAAAAAAAATTAAAGAATAGTGATATATTGAATATGTCACTAGTTTTCCCAATCAGGAGCAATTATAGGAAAATTAGCATAACGCTTTACAGTTTCAATTGAATCTATCAACTTTATTTCATCTTTTGTTAATTTTAATTTCAAAGAATCATAATTACTTTTTAGATGTTCTATGTTTGCACTTTTGGGTATTGGAATAGCATCTTTACTCATTATCCAAGCAAGTGAAACTTGTGCAGGACTAACACCATGTTTTTCTGCTATTTGTAACAATTCTGAAACACTATTAAATCTACCATGCATTAATGGGAAATAAGCAACTAGATGTATCTTATTTTTCTTAAGAGTAGCTAATAATTCCTTCTGCTGTAGCCAAGGATGCATTTCTACTTGGTTAGCTACAATATGATTCTGTGTATATGTTAGTGATTTTTCAATTTGCTTTGGAGTAAAATTTGAAACGCCTATATGCTTTATCGCACCTTTTTCTACTAATTTATCCATTGCTTTGAATGTAGATTCTATTTTATCAAATTTCCAAGGCCAGTGTAAGTAAAAGATATCAATTGTTTCTAATTGCAATCGTTTTAGACTTTTATTTACACTTCTCAAAACTTTTTCAGGTTTGTAATTTGAAATCCATAATTTGGTTGCTACTGTAAATTCATCTCTAGAGATTCCAGATTCTTTAATCGCCAGACCAACTGTTTTTTCGTTTAAATACATTTGAGCTGTATCAATAAAACGGAAACCGTATTTTAATCCTTCAACAAGTGCGCCTCTTGCTTTTTTAGAATTAGTTTGCATAGTGCCTAATCCAATTTTGGGTAAATTTATGTATGACATACAGTATTTTAGTTTGAACTCTTTATAATATCTTGTTGAATAGAAAGTTAAGAAAAAACATTAATTTGTTTTAATCATAACTAGAACCATTTTAAATTTCTCATTTGCTTTAACTGCATGAGGAATGTTCGCAGGTAAAATTATCATTTCACCTTCATTTACACTAAAGCTCAGTTTATCAATTATAATTTCTGCTTTCCCATCAATAACAAGAACAAGTGCTTCAAATGGAGCTGTATGTTCACTTAATCCTTCTCCTTGATCAAAAGCAAAGAGTGTGACGTTACCTGTATCTTTTTTTATTAATTGTCTACTAACAACTGATCCTTCTTGAAAGTCTATTAAATCCTTCATTAAATGTACTTCAGAATTAAGTTTTGAGCTATTCATAATAATCATTTTAAAATTATATAAAAAGAAGATAATATAGTAATTGGTTTAAAAAATGATTTAAGATATACTATACTATCTTTTCTTATTTTATTGGTACATTCCAACCGTAAGGATCTTGAATTCTTCCATATTGAATTCCTGTGAGTAAATCATAGAGTTTTTGTGTTATTGGACCAACGTTCAAACTATTTATATGATATTTTTTATCTTTGTAAAATAGTTCTCCAACAGGTGCTATTGATGCTGCTGTACCAGCACCAAACGCTTCAGACAAATTTCCAGAGTGAATGCCCTCTATTACTTGATCAATTGATAGAGCTTCTTCCTTAACTTTGTAACCTTGATCTTTTGCTAATTGAATTACACTTTCTCGAGTTACTCCTCTGAGCACGGTACCTGTAAGCGGTGCTGTGTAGATGACCTCATCTAGAACAAAAAATTGATTCATCGTGCCAACTTCTTCTATGTATTTGTGTTCTATAGCATCTAACCACATGACTTGACTACAACCAGCATCAAATGCTTTTTTTAATGCTAAAAGGCTCGATGAATAATTCCCACCAGTTTTCGCTTCACCAGTTCCGCCAAGTACTGCACGCACAAAAAATGGTTCTACAAAAATTTTTATTGGTTTAAATCCTTCTGAGAAATATGGTCCTACAGGCGTAAGTATCACATAGAAAAGATATTCTTTAGAGCTCTTTAATCCTAATGCTTCTTGTGAAGCAATCATTGTTGGTCTTATATAAAGTGATGTTCCTACTAGTGAAGGAACCCATTTTCGTTCAATTCCAACTAATTTTTGAAGCGCTTCTAAGAAATAGTCTATTGGATATGGAGCCATATCCATTCTAATAGCTGAATCAACCATACGTTGAGCATTTAATTCTGGTCTGAATAAAGAGACACCTTTGTTATTTTGTTGATGGAAAGCTTTCATTCCCTCAAATATTTCTTGGGCATAATGTAAAACAAGAGCTGCTGGAGAAAGTGATAAATTCCTATATGGTTCTATCTTTGGATTTTGCCACATACCTTCCTTAAATTCATGGATAAACATATGATCAGTAAAGATCCTCCCAAAACCAAGTGTATTCTCATCTTTTGGTAAAGTTCCTCTTTTAGAATCATCTTTTAGAGTAATTTCAACATTCAAAATATTCTCACCAAAGAATCAATGAATTATTTGTTCAAATAATTTTTGTAAATTAGAACATAATCCTATCTTGCCTTGGTTAAATTAATGAAAATAAAAAAAATAAAAAATATGACTATTTACCTGCAATAGTCATTTCTGAAATTTTCACAGATGGTGAATAAACTTTGAAACTATTATGAAGATCATTACCTAAAACTTCTATTTTATTTAGAAGAATATCAAATATATTTCCTCCAATAACAACATTAGTTACAGGTTTAGTAAATTCACCATTTTCAATTAGATAACCATGAGTTACTGTGGCATTTAAATCTCCACTAGTTGGGCGTGACAACCATTCACCAATTGTATTTTCAATGAACAATCCTTTCTTCGTATCTTTTATCATATCCTCTAAAGAAGTTGATCCTGGTTGAAGAATTAGATTGTTAGTTGTTGGATTTGGTGTAGTCCAATAGTTTCTATTTGCATTTCCTGTAGATTTTGTATTTCCTTTGAGTGCAGTGTAATTATCAAATAATATATTCTTCAGAATTCCTTTAGAAATTATCTTAGTCTTTTGTGTTGGTGTTCCATCTGTATCAAATGATCTTGTAAAAACACCGTCTTTCATCGTACCATCATCTATTACAGAAATATCTTCACTAGCTATTTGCTGATCCATTTTTGTTGCAAAGGTTGATCTCCCTTTTTGGATATTTTCAGCATTAATATTATAACCAAGCATTATACCAAGAATATTTGCAAATAAATCATTCTTCATTATTACAGGCATTTTAGTACTTTCAAATGGTTTTGCTCCTAAGTACTTTAGAGCTTTTTCAGCTGCTATAACAGATAAATCCTCTAATTTCAAATCAGAAAGTTTTCGGCAAATATGTCCTTCCGAACCTGAGCTTTCTCCACCCTCAATAGCCTTACAGTTAATACTGCCACTAGTAACAGTATATTTGTCCTCTACACCTTTGTTATAATTATTAACTACATAGCTAGAACCAATTGTAAAAGTAAATACACCTCTGGTAACCAAAACCTTTCGATCTTCTTCAGTTGCTTTATCTATTGAAGAAAGTATAATCTCTGAAATTTTATCGTAATCTAGACTATCGAATGTTTTGTCATATGTTCCAGTTACTTCTGACTTACCAAAGATTTTATTGAAATGGTTCCAATGTTGATCTTCAGGTGCAACATTTGCTATCTTAACAGCTTTCTCAACAATGGAATCGATTTCCTTCTCATTGAGAATTGAGGTTGCTTGCATTGCTAATTTTTTACCTTTTGCAACTCGTAATCCAATACCTATTGATTCAGTGGTTTTTATATTTTGAATTTCAGATGCAAATTGAATATTAACATTTTTTATTTTATTTATGTATGCTTCTGCTTCATCCATTCCTAGCTTTATTGCTTTCTTTATTGCGCGTTCTCCAAATTCCATGTTATTTTCCTCCAACAGTCATTTTTTGGACTCTAAGGTGAGGTCCACCAAAACCAACTCTTGCTGCTTGACCACCTTTACCACATGCTCCAAAGTAATTTGTCACAATTTTAAGATCATTTCCAACTGCATCTACTGTTTTCAAATTTTCAAGAAAAGCACCACTAATAACTACTCCTTTGACCATATCAGAGAGTTCACCATTTTGAATCAAATAGCTTTCACCTCCATTGAAAGTAAAAGTGCCAATTCCAACTTCCACTTGACCACCAGTTGAACCTTTGTTTTTAATATATACTCCTTCCTTTATTCCTTCCAGTAATTCATCGAAAGAATAATTACCATTTTCAACATAGGTATTTGTCATTCTAACTTGAGGTTGATTTTCAAAATCTTGAGCTCTGCTGTTACCAGTAGGTTCTACCCCTAATTCGCTTGCTGTGTTGCGATCATGAAGATAACTTTTTAATATGCCTTTTTCCAAAACAACAGTTTTACCTTTTTTGACTCCCTCATCATCAAATGGAACATGATATCCATCATGTGAGGTAACACCTTCATCAATAACATTTACTTGTTCATCGGCTAGTTGAACTCCAAGTCTATCTTTTAGTGCTGAAGTACCAGTAAATACTAAATCTGCTTCTACTGCATGTCCAAAGGCTTCATGAATTAAAACACCAACAAGTCGTTGATCAATTACTACGGGATAAGTTCCTGCAGGAGGTGATTTTGATTTGACAGTTTTAATTGCTAATTCTGAAATATCTACTGCAAAATCATTCCAATCAGTTTTCTCTACAAATTCATAACCTGAACAAGAACCCTCGCTATTAAGCATTTGTTCCATGTTACTATTAACCATAGCAACAGATAACTGTGCCATACCAATAATAGGTATTTCTAATTGTGCTTTTGTGCCATCAGTATTTAGGAAAAATCTAAATTCAGTAGCAGAACCCATTATAGAAATAACATTTTTTATTTCATCCGAAATCCAACCTGCTTCATTGGTTTCCAAAAGCAGTGAAACTTTTTCCTCAGGTGAGATATCAATCGAATTTTTCTTTATTTTGATTTTCTCATCAAATTTTGCACTTTTGGTATCTGCAAAAATACCTCTTTTGCTTTTATAGGATCTTGCAGATCTGAAAGCTGCTTTCAATGTGTTATCCACTGATTCTTTATTGAAATCGCTTGTTGAGGAATAACCAACAGCTCCATCTACTACAACTCTAATGCCAAATCCACCGAAATTTCTGGACTGATAACTTTGAAGCATTTTATTTTCAACTTGTATCTGTTCTGAATTATTCAGTTGAAAACGAAAATCTGTATAAGAAGCTCCTAGTTTACCTGCCTTTTTGAGAATTTCTTCTGGATCTAGTTGATTAAGTAAATCTAGATATGAATTCATTTTTTTCACTTTGCAATTTTCTTTTTCTATAATACAGCTGTTTCCATTTCAATCTCTAATGTAAATATTAGTTATTTTTTTATCTTGAATACTCATTTGTTAATATTTACTATATTATGATTAATGTAAGTTGGTCACATATTAAGTTAGAATTGGATAAAAGTGACCAGTAAAATAGAAAAGTATTTTTTTTTAAAAAATCCTTTATGAATACAACATTTTTTCTCTGAAAAAAATTAGTTTAGTTAGTTTCTATCTTGACCATCGCACCTAATTCTACAAGTTTTCTAAAGAAGAATTTTTCAATATCTGATTCCACTACAGTACGTCCAAAATTAATTCTTAGTGTATCATTAAAACTAGCTATTGCACAACTTGTAGTAATTGTTGAGCTTGGTGCCAATACAAACTCAAAATTTTCTATTTTATCAGCAAAAGCTTTTGGCATAGTAACCTTACCAAGATTACTTATTTTACCTGAATTTTGTCCTTCACCCATTCTTCTATAAATAATTCCTGCAAATAATTTCTTCACAAAGTAAGGAATTGATCTGACTACTGGATTAATTTGACCTCGAACATTTCTAGAAATTTGTTGAGTCAAAAGTTTTGGAGTTACTTCCATTCTAATTGAATGATGAACATTTTTTAGAATCTCATCAAAATTATATTTGCCTAGTTTTGGATTTATTTCTGGAGAGACCATAAAAGAGAAATTCCTCATACTTTTAGTGGGGAAGAGATTTCGAAGATTAACAGGAACAGCAATTCGAATTGGTTTCATGTAAGAATTTCTTTTGTCTTTTGGTATATTAAAGAGAACTTCTTGATTAGCTTCCAAATAAATTGCTGTTAATAATTCAGTAATTGTTACTTTTCTTTCTCTTGAAATATCCAAAAGCTGTTTAACTGGCACTATTCCTGTTGTAACATGAAAAACTCCTTTTTCAACTGGAGTAAGGGGAGGTTTAAATGCCATGCTTTTATTTTTTGGCATGGGTAATCCTCGATGATAATTTTTCATATATGCATAATCAGATTCTTCTGGATGAGGTGCTTGATTTGTTCTGAAAAGATCACCCCAATCATTGGTATGTACTCCTCTTAGTTGTAAGTATTCAGCTACTAAAGTACGTAGAAAAGTTATTCCACCAGTTCCATCAGTTAAGCTATGATGGAATTCGACAGCAATTCTATTGAAATAAGCTTTCACTTTGAAAGGATATTCACCTTTATTATATATCGGAATTTTTTGACAAGGATACTTTGATTCAGTTGAAATTTTTGGTGTATTATTGTTTCTTTCCCAATAATACCAGAATAATCCTGTTCGTAAATTGACATTGAAAAACGGGAAACGTTCTATAACATGATCTAAAGCAGTTTGTAAATCACTAAGATTTACACGTTCTTTTAATGAACATGAAACACGAAAAACATTGGTAGATCTTTCAGTACTGATCATACTGAAAATAGTAGCAGCATTATCTAGTTTATACCATTCAATAGCAGAAATATCTTTTTTAGTTATTTTTGGAATAAATTTTTCAATATAAGGTTGAATGGTATCTGCCAACGTTTTAAAGTCCTTTAAAAATCTGTTAGGAAATTCTTAACTTACTCTATCTTAAGCATTGTTATTTAGTCACTAAATAAACTCTTTAGAAAAAAAATATAAAATTCACTTCTTCTTTATAAATAAATTCTATTTTGGAAATTTTCTATTCTTTTATTGCTTTAAGTGAATATACAAGAGGTAATTCATAATCAGGATTATTATAATACCAATAACCATCTTTTGATTGATTTAGGAAATGAAATCTAGGAAAAGGTGCCTTATTGAACTCATGTAGAAATTGAATTCGTAAACCAGAATTAATTAATGCTGTAATAATATTACCAATTCCATGAATCCATTCGTAAGTTTTTGCAGACTCTGATTTCTTCTTTTCCTCTTCACTCGAATAATCCTCATCATAAACTATTGGTTCTGGTTTGAAGAAATAATTGTGTCTCAGTTTGAAATCTTCTGTATTATCATAATCAAATACTTGAATAAAGGGATGGAATTCCGCGATGTAGAACATTCCTCCTGGTCTTAGAAAGTGTGCTACAATTTCAGCCCAACGATTAATATCATTCAACCAGCAAAGAACTCCATAGGAAGTATAAACGATATCAAATTTCTCTTCAAGAATATCAGGAAGATCGTAAATATTTCCTCGAATAAATTTAGCATTAAGGCTTGTTTTTTCAGTTAATGATTTCGCTAATTTAATTGCTTCACTTGAGAAATCTATTCCTGTTACTTCTGCTCCTAATCTTGCCCATGAGAGTGTATCTAATCCGAAATGGCATTGTAAATGAAGTAATTTCTTTCCTTTAACATCACCAATTTCTTCGAGCTCAATTGAATTTAAAACCACTTCTCCTTGAAGAAGCTCTTTAGTTTTATATATCTCTTGATTTTTTAGATTTCGTCCAACTGCTATATCCCACATTTTTTTATTAGCTTCAAAAAATTCTCTAAATTCGCTCATTATAAATCCTGATATTTCTATTGCCTATAATTTAAGAAAATTTGCTATAAAATTGATAAATGAAAAAAATTAAGCTTAAGTATCTCAATTTTTTTCTAGAAATAATTATTTGTTATCCATCTATAGCTAGTTTTTCATGAGCTTCTTTTAATTTTTCAATTATCGGAATTCCTTGGGGGCACTTTTCTTCACAATCACCACATTCAATGCAAGCTTCTGCATTTTTTCCTGGAGACATAGGTGTTTTGCCAATGTTATTGTAAAATCTTTTAGCTTGTTCCCAACCATAAACTTCCCAATGGATTAGTTGCTTTAGAATTTGAGTAATGTTTACTTCTTGCTCACAAGGCATACAATAACCACATTGAGTACAAATTAAGTTTGACAATTTTCTATATGTTTCACCTATTTTTTCAGCTCTTGTTTCTTCATCTTTAGTTAGTGTAATCTTCTCACTTGAAGCTAAAGCAAGATTTTGATCAACCATTTCTTCTGAACCCATTCCTGAAAGTGCAACAGAGACATTTGGATTACTCCAAACAAATTTAAATGCTAAATCAACAAAATTGGACTTTCCAGGTGATAATGCTTCTTCTAATTCATTAGGTGGTTCAAGAGCTAATCTTCCTCCTGATACGGGACCCATTACACAAACACCTATTCCTTTACCCGCAGCGTATTCTATGACCTCTTTGTATTGCGTATCAAGAATATTATACTGTAATAATATAACTTCGAATATTCCCTCATCAATTAACTCTTTAACTTTCTCTGGTTTATCATGTGAAGAAAAACCAATGTGCTTTATTTTTCCATCAGCTTTCGCTTTTTTTGCTCTATCAATTAAACCCAATTTCATAACTTTATCATCATATCTTTCTTTTGTGAGTCCATGAAAAAGATAAACATCAATATATTCAGTTCCATATCTCTCCAATTCTTCATTCAAAAATTTATCATAATCTTCTGTTGTTTCAACCATTCTAACTGGGTTTTTCGTCATAATACTGACTTTTTTTCGGTACCCATCTTTTAGAGCTTTTCCAACAACAACTTCACTTCTTCCCCTATGATATACATACGCGGAATCAATATAATTTACTCCATTATCGATTGCCTTTCGTATTATTTTAATTGCTTCTTCTTCTTTTATTGAGGTTGGATCATCTATTTTTTCTATTGGTAATCTCATTGCACCAAATCCAAGAATTGATGCATTTATACCTGTTTTTCCTAGTTCTCTATATTGCATTCTTCTTCCTCTTTTTTTTTGTTAACTTGTATAGGTAATTAGGATATACTTCTAATTAATTCTTTTGAGTTATTATTTTAGATTTTGGAATTTATATTGAAGAGGTTTAAATACTAGTTGCTGCAAAAATAATGTAGTAGAATACTATATTATAGTAATATACTATAGAACATTTTATTTTGAGGAAAAAAGTTCCATGGGTGTTTGTCTTGGATAATGAAGATGATTCGAATTCAAATATAGAGCTTAATGTCACTGAGAATCATAGTTTGCTTTATTACAATTTACCTAAACAAATCATTGAAAACTTAAATCTATCATTGGATGATATTTTGGAATATGATGTTCGTAATGAAAAATTCTATTGTCGTAAGAAAGGTTCTCAGTGGAAACCTTCTAAATTTGATAATACTATTTTTTCAGGATTGAAGGTTGAACGAACAATAACTAAGAACAACACTATTCTACGTACAAACCTACCAAAAGAAGTTACTCAACCACTCTCAATTAAAAAGGGTGATTTTGTTGAGATTTCTCTTAAAGGGAAGCTTATTATTGGAAAAAAAATTACTAAAGAAATATAATTGCAGGAGAAAAGAGATTGCGAATTAGAGAACGAATAATGGTTACTTTCATTATTTTGTTAATTGTTCCGCCAATAGTTATGATAACTGTCTCGAGCACTCGTATTAGTTTGCTCTCGCGGGACAATGCGGATGATTCATCTGCAGCCCTTCTTACAGAAGAGCTTGAACATTTAGAACGATTGTCAGCAGATGAAGCTCAAAAGATTAATGAGTTGTTTGATCAAATAGTTGCAGAAGTAACTATGCTTGATAGTTTTTCAGAGCAATTGTTTAATGATGAAATAAATATTACTTCTTACCAATCGTATTGGTGGAATAGGTCTCTAGAGCTTACAGAAAATGGTAGAACAATACCAGGGATAAGCTATAGTGATGATTATGAATCTTGGATTTCTTTTGATTGTAGTTGTTACTACATGCCAAGGGATAAGATAGATAATTTACCTGGTGATGATCCATTAGCTTGGACTCCTAATTTAGAATATTTATTGAATACTTCTTCAAATATGGATATTGCTTTTAAGAACCTACATGAAGCAAATGATAATTATATCTGGATATATGCTGCTTTTGCTGATCCAGCTTATTCACTATTTAGAAATTATCCCTATGATACAATGGAATGGACACAATATGACGAAAATGATAATCCTGTCAGTCCAGCTGATGATTGGGATCCTCTCGAGTATGATTGGTATTTAAACGCTGCTGCAATAACTGATGATAGTACTGCTTTTACTTCACCATATTTTGATCCTATTGGTTTGATAATCTCAGTAGGTCGTCCAGTTAGATTATCAGATGATACATTAATCGGTGTTGTAAGTGTTGATATAACAATTGAAACAATGCAACAAAGTATTCTTTCACTAACAATTGGTAATGATGGTTATGCTTTCTTAATTGACTCTAATGGAGATACTATCACTCACCCATATTTAGGTGAGGATTTTGAAAGTATTATGAATTTAGAAATGATTAACTCAACTAGTGGTGAGAAAACTATTTTTCAATCCATAATAAATGATATGAAACTAGGAAACTCTGCACAAACTAATTTTACTAAAGATGATGGTGATAGATGGTTCATTTCTTATAATCCAATTACAGCAACAGGATATTCTTTAGCATTAGTAGTTCCAGAAGAAGATATTTTGGAACCTGTTAATCAATTAAGAGATGATATCCTAAAGAGAAGCACAAATAATATTCTCATTTCAGTTGGATTATTGGTTTTAGCACTAATCTTGATAATATTTGTTTCAATAACAGTCTCGAGAAGAACTGTACAACCAATAAATGATTTTATTGAATTTTCAGAAAGGATTGCGAAAGGAGATTTATCTCGAGATTTAGATGCGGATGAAGCAATTCCAAGAGAGATTAGGGGATTACATGAAGCTCTTGATGGTCTTCTGACTGCTTTACGATTTGGTAATAGTGATTATTATGGTGGAAATCTTGATCTAGCATATAACAACTATCTCAAAGCTTTGAAACTATTCGAAACTACCAAAGATCAAATAGGAATTGGAGTTTGTCTTAATAATATCGGTAATGTGTACCGTGAATGGGGCGAATTAGATGAAGCAATGAATTTCTACAAGAAAGCAATTGCTGTTGCTGAAAACTTACAAGATAAACCGGGAATGGCATCTCGTTACAATAATTATGGATTGTCTCTATTAGATTCCGGTGAAGTTGAAGAAGCTCAAAAATTTGTAGAATTAGCTTTGAAACTATATGAAGAGATTGGTAATGTTCGTGGTAGAGTTTTGAGTTTGAACAATCTTGGATTAATACATTTCAAGAAAGGCTCAATTAAACTTGCATTTGGTTATTATGAGGATGCACTTAAACTAGCCAAAGAAGATGATTTCTTAAGAGGAGCTGCTCATAGTCTTTTGAACTTGGCAGTATTTTACCTCGAGCAATACGATGTTCTCAGTGCAAAAGATTATTTCAAGCAAGCTTTAGATTCAGCTAGGCTAGTAAATGATGTTCTATTAGAGGAAGAAATCCTCGAAAGATACCAAATGGTAGAGAAAGAACTTGGAGACCAAGCAAGTGAAGAAGAAATTAGACAAATGCTTCAAAGAATTAGAGGTGGAGCTACACCACAAAAAACAGTACAATATGTTCTTGATTACAGCGGTTCAATGAGTGGTTCACGTGCACGAGCAGCAATTAGAGGTTCGATAGATCTTCTAAAAACAGCATTAAAGGACAAAGATGTAGTTGGAATAATTACTTTCTTTACAAGAAGTCACACAATACTTCCATTTACACCTGTTCGGAACAATCGTAAAAGAATTACTGATATGTTTAGTCAGCTAACTCGACCAAATGGTAATACTGCTATGTGGGATGCTATTGCTGATGCAATTGGTAATCTAGATAATGTTGGTGGAACTCAAAGATGGCTTGTTCTCTTAACAGATGGAGAAGATAACTCAAGCAGTCGTACTGCTAACGATATCAAGAGATTAATTAAACGATTGAAATATCAATTGCGCTTAGTTATAATAAGTGTGGGCGATATTGGAAATGATGAAGCAATCTTAATGGACTTTTGTACACAATTAAATGGTACATTCATAAAAATTTCAGATACACGAAATGTCCATAAAGAGATTGAGAAAGCCTTCAAGACTGTTGGGCAATTAATGTCCCAAGCACAAGTGTCGGTCGAAGGATTAGTATTGGATGATTTGTAGGAGGTAATGAAATGGCTATTAATAATTTCTTAAAAAGTAGAAGCTTAAGATCAACAATAATGATTAGTTTCGTCCTCTTATCTGTTCTCTTTATGGGTGGGATAGGAGGAATTTCATACCTTCTTATCCAAAGAAGTGGTGATCAAACGATTACTGATAGTACTGCTGCATTAGAAGAACAAATAATTGTTAATATTGAAGCAACAGCTACAAAGAATGCTGAAATAATTAATGAAAAACTTTCAAGTGCTCAAGCTATGGTTGAATATATGGCATCTGAACTTGAATATCTCTTCTCAGGTAATAATCGTTATGGATCAAGGAATTTCTACTATGATTACTGGTTCGATAATACTACAGGAATTCCAAGTTTGAATCCTCCCGATACTCATTGGGATAGTGCTTATCAAATTGATTTAAGCTGGGAATATGCAAGTTATTACTACGAGGGTTCTCACCAAGGGGATTATACACCTACACCTGGAAGTACGTTAAATCACACACTCTCAACAGTAGCCTCGATGGATTATACTTTCCAATATATCCATGAAAATGCTCCTGAATTTAGATGGTTGTATATTGCTCTTCCTGTAGAGGGTGTCGACCTCTTCATCAATTATCCTGGAAGCATACTCATAGATGTAGCTGATGATAGAACTCTAGTTAGTAATTACTACCTACCTACTGGTGAGGATTGGTATCTCGAAGTCTTAGATGGAGCTGGTGATATAGTTTTTACCGAACCATATTTCGATGAAATTGACGGTGTTCCATTAATCACCATAGGACGAGCAGTTTACAAACCAGATGAATCACTTTTAGGAGTGATTTGTGGTGATATCTCCATTGATGACATGGTATCAAAAATTTTAGATGTAACAATATTAGAGTCAGGTTATGCTTCGTTGATTACAAGCTCAGGTCTGGTGGTTGCTCATCAAGAAGCAATTCCGGAATTAGGAACACTGGATTTCCAAACGATTGATCAAGTTGAAGTAAATAATGATTCTACCCCTGCTTTATCCACTGAGCAAATTGCTAACATCACTTCTGGAAATTCAGGAATTCTTCGGTACACTCGAAATAATGAAGAGCGTTTCTTAGCGTTCCAACCTGTTGGTAAAGGTGATTATATTAGTCTCATAATTCTTCCAGTTGATGAAGCATTAGCAGGAATAGATCCAGTTGAAGAGAGAATGACAAATGCTGTAAAAAGCACAACGACTATAATTTGGATTATCGCTGGTACAAGTCTAGTTTTAGTAATAGTAATCGGTCTTACATTAACAGCTTATATTACAAAACCATTTAATCACTTAATAGAAGTTGCTCGATCCCTTTCAACTAGGAGAGCACGACGTGATATCATGGAAGGATTAATGACGGAAATAGATCCAGATTTACTAAAAAGTGAAGATGAATTTGGAGAATTAACTCGAGCCTTTAAAGATATGATAGATTCAGTCCAACAACAAGAACGGGAGAAGAATAATCATTAAATCTTCTCCTTCACTTATTATTTTTAGGAGTAATAATATATGACATGGTTACTCGAAGATTCAAAGTTAATCTATGGTACAAATAGAAACGATTTGCATTATTTGGATATAAATGAAAATGGAAAACTTGTTTTAAAAATAGACAATCAACAAATAACATTTGAAGAAATAGTAAAAATTGTTCGAAAAAAAACTAAATACAAAAAAACATCCTTCGCTCTCCGAATACCACAATTGATTACTGGACAAATACATGATTTAATTCAATCCTTTGAAAATGCCAGAAAAAAATTCGAGTACTCTGGCAAATATCAACCAATTTATCCAATTAAGGTGAATTCTCAAAAATTAATCATTGAAACGATTATTAAATCAAATCCCAATTATGCATTTGAAGCTGGAACTAAATCTGAATTCATATTATTACTTTATGCTCTGGAAAATGAGAAGAATCGTCTAATCATGTGTAATGGTGCAAAAGACCAAGAATATCTGAAAGAAATAAACGAAGCGATCAAAAAGGGACATAATGTATGTATTTCAATTGAAACAATCATGGAAATTAAAGACACATTAAAATTAGTTACAGCTGGTAACTATCAATTAGCTTTAAGAATAAAACCTTATGTTAAAATGCATGGACATTGGGGCGAATCCAGTGGTAGACATTCAAAATTTGGATTATCAATCGCAGAATTAATTGATGTTGTGAAAATAATAATTCAGAAGAAAAAAGCACCATTGGTAACAATGTTGCATGCCCATCCTGGTTCTCAAATAACAAATTTACCTGATTTTTATAAATTTACAGAATTTATGGCGAATACTTTTCGAAAACTGAAAAATTTAGGTTTAAAATCACTTTCTATTATAAATTTCGGTGGAGGATTACCAATTGATTATGATAATAGTCTTGAATCAAATTTCATGGAAAGATATGCTGAAATTTTAGTTGAGACTTTAAAGAAAAATCTTCCAGAATTTCAACCAAACATTTGTACTGAATCTGGAAGAGCAATTACTGCTACTTCCACTATGATCATGGTTAATATTATTGAACAATATAATATCTTTCCATATATTGAACCAAATGAAACATCAATTCAAAAATATAAAGCTACATTTGATGAATTAATATCAGTTCATTCAATAGACGATATAATCAAAAATTGGTCAAATTGGGAGAAGATATCTGATGAGATAACAGATCCTGATGATTTATTAGCTTTTGAATTTTTGTCTATAAAAATGAAAAAAGAATTTAGGAAAATATTTTATGATCAATCCAAATTCCTTGAATATATAGAGAATCCAATAATAAAGTGTCTACTTCTTTCTGAATATTCATTGCAAGGTAATTTTTCAGTATTCAATAGTATAGCTGATTATGTATTAGTACATCAATATTTTCCAGTAATACCAATATCTCATCTTCATAAACAACCAGAAACTCTTGCTCATTTGTATGACATTACATGTGATTCTGATGGAAAAGTTGTATCGTATCATACAGCAATAGCTAATAAGAAATTATTTACTCAAGATGGATTTTTATTAACCTATCCGAAGATGATTTCTTTACATGGTTTCCCAATAGGTAATTTGAGAGAAATTGTAAATAACTATCTTTTAATACCACTTGCTGGTGCTTATCAAGATATTATTGAATTTAATCACAATCTTCTAGGAGATTTACCTGATATTCTAATTGCTTTTGATGGAAACGATTGGATAATAGAGCAATTAAATGGTGCTCAATCAATAGGTTCATTATTAGCAGAAGTTGGTTACACGAGTTCTAATATAGATGATCCCTATATGGATCAAGAGCAAGAAGAATAATTTCCAAGTTTCTTTTTTTGAAAACTAAATTATAATCTTAAGAAAGCATTAGAAAAAAAGATTATTTTTCTTCTTTCTTTTCACGTTCATATAAACCTATTAATTCTGCCTGTTCTATGATATGTCCTTTAATAGCTTTGAGAACATTTCTTTTTTTACTTTTAGCAGTCAAAGGAAGTTTTTCATCTACAGCAAATAACTTGAAAATATACCGATGTTTTCCCCATGGAGGACAAGGACCTAGGTACTTATTATGTCCTAAGCTATTTCTTCCCACTATTGCATTCTCTAAAGAATCATTTTCTTTTATTTTTTTAACATTAGGTTCTAAATGACAAATTACCCAGTGTGTAAATATCATTTTTATTGGTGTGTCTGGATCTTCCATCAATAGAACTAAACTTTTTGCTCCTTTAGGAATGCCTGAAATTTCCAAAGGTGGATTTACTTCTTCTCCTTGACAAGAATATTTTTTTGGCATTTTTTCATTATGTTTAAATTCAGAACTTGTTAAAGATAATTTTCCCAAAATTTTCACCAATTAAAAGGTAAACATTGTATTGTTTTTTACTTTTTTGTTGAGATGATTTTTAATTAATTTGATAGTTATACTGTAGTAACATTTTTTTATTGATATTTTTCTGAATGAATTAGTGATTAAGAAGTTTGATAATATGAGTACTCTTGAACAATTTTTTACCATAAAAAATGGATCATTATTTTTTGATGAAATTAGCTTAGAAAATGATGTGGCAAAAAAATATGGCACACCAACTTATGTTTTTAGCAAAAGAATAATACAGAAGAATATCTCAGAACTAAAAGACGCTTTTCAAAAATATTATCCAAATACTGAAATCGCTTACTCAACTAAAAATAATTTGAATTATGATTTAATCTCTTTGATAGCAGAAGAAGTGAATTATTTTGAAACAACATCACTATTAGAATTATTATTGGTTCAAAAATTAGCAAATGAAAAAAACAAACCTCTAAATTTAATTTCAACTAATTTGTATAAACCAGAGGGACTAATTCAACAAATGATTGAAAATGAAAACCTAGGAAATAAAAATTGTGTAAAAGGAATCATAGCTATAGATTCATTTCAAGATATGAAAAATATTGAGAGAGTTGCAAAAAAGCTAAATAAAAAAGCTAGAGTAATAGTCAGAGTAAATCCTGGCACACAAATGTCTCGAGATAGTACTGTCTTTGCTTCTGCTTATCCTGATGCAAAGTGCTCACTGATAATCTATGACATTGATTCAATAATTAGTGAAAGTAATGAATCAAGAATTGATGAATGGTTACTTGAAAGAAATTATAAACCTGAATATGATTTTGCAGAGAGAATTATAGAAGAAGTAGAAGAAAGTAAATATTTAGATTTGGTTGGAATACATGGTCATATTGGGAGTCAAGTAACAAATATTGAATATTTTAATCACTTCTTTGAAGTTATAACAATCTTTTACAAATTAATAGAAGAAAAACTTGGGAGAAAATTAGATATTCTAGATTTAGGAGGGGGATATCCAGTCAAATATTCTCCAGATGTTGAAATTCCTTCTATTGATGAAATCGCCAAGCTACTAATAGAGAAAATAACTAAAGCAAAAATTAATCCTCTTCTTATCATTGAGAGTGGTAGGTTTGTTACAGCCTCAAGTGGGGTATTATTATCTGAAATTACTTTGACAAAGGAAAATCTTTCTGGAGGTAGAATTGGTGTATTAGATTTATCAGTTTATAGTGATTTATTAGATGTAATAGTTGCAAAATGGCATTATGAGAGTAGATTAGTTAATAATATACCAAATGAAAATGAAGTATTAGAAACAGCTAATTGGGAATTAGTAGGATCTACAAATGATACATTAGATCAAATAGATCCAATTTCTAAATTTCAATTTAAGAGATTTTTTCCAAGAGATTTAAAATCAGGTGATCTAATTGCTATCTTAAATGCAGGTGCATATACTACATGTTTTAATTCGAATTATTGTGGAAAACCAAAACCAATGATTGTATTAATTGATCATCAGAGTAAACAAAAAATAAAATTGCTAAAAAGAAGCTATTGAAATTAGATTTTTTTTCAGTCATTTTTATGAGTAGGTTAAAATTCTAGATTTACATTAATAAAATGAGATAGTGAATTAAAATGGATTATAGTAAACCTCGTGCACCAAGAATTATTCTTTTAGTAACTTTCATTAGTGTAATTGCAATTATTGCAATTGCTGTAATAGCTACAAATGCAGTCATAAATAATTGGGGTTTTTATGAAATTTTCACTGCTATAGGAACAACTTTGGCTATAATTGGTGGTTTAGGAGTCCTGATGTTATATACAGGAGGAACTGCTACTTCAAATAAATATACACATGCTCGCTATCCTGAGTTAGCTATGATTGAAGCAGATTATGCACGAAGTCGAAGAATGAAATTCCCATTTGTAAGTATTATTATTATGGTTGTTGGTGGAATATTCCTTGCAATAGGGCTAATTGGGATTTTTTAATTCTGAACTACAAAAAACATTTTATTATACTTCCCTTCTTGAACGATTTGTGAATAATATGAAAGATTTTTATGAAGCAAATAAGAAGATGTGGGATGAATTTGCTAAAGTTCATTTTGAATCTGATGATTATAATGTTAAAGAATTTTTAGCTGGAGAAACCACACTTAAACCTTATGAACTTCAAGAATTAGGTATTGTTAAGGAAAAGACATTATTACATTTACAATGTCATTTTGGATTAGAAACACTCTCATGGGCAAGAGAAGGAGCTATAGTTACAGGAGTAGATTTTTCTCCTCAAGCAATTAAAATAGCAAGACAACTAACTGAAATGACTAAATTAGAAGCGAAATTTATCGAGTCCAATATCTATGATTTGCCAAAAAATCTCTCAGAAAAATTCGATATAGTTTATACTTCTATAGGAGTTCTTTGTTGGCTTCAAGATCTAAAAAAATGGGGCGAAATTGTTTCCTATTTCCTAAAACCAGGAGGAATATTCTATATTGCTGAAATTCATCCCTTTGCTATGGTTTTTGATGAAGAACATGAAACGGAATTACAGCTTCGTTATGATTATTTCCATAATGATACCCCCATGGAATTTGAAGTTGAAGGAACCTATGCTGTAAAAGAAGCTAAAATTAAACAAAACAAAAGCTATGAATGGATTTACAGCTTCTCTGATGTTATTAATTCCTTAATTAATGCTGGATTGAAAATAGAATTTCTCAATGAGTATCCATTTACAGTGTATAAAGGCTTTCCTTTTGCTGAGAAGGAATCAGATGGCTATTGGAGATTACAAAATCAAAAGGCAACATTACCCTTGCTCTTCACTTTGAAAGCAAGAAAATAATTTTTTTATTAACAACTAGATTCATCCCCAAAAACTTTTTATTTGGTTAGATTATGCCCTAATGTTTGTAGCAAAGTACTTAGTAAATAGATTGTATCTTATAATATTCAGATGTTACCACTCTTTGTATATAAGATACATATATAGTAAATAGGTAAAAGGTCTTAATATTCGAGGAGCGCAAATTGTCGAGTAAAAAATCAAGAGAAGACTTCAATCGCGAAGTAGTGGATACTCTCCAAAAAATCGTTAGTCCAGGAAGATTGAATCGGATTTATGATAAAGTTATCTCTTTTCAAACTAACCAACAAGATTTACAAAGACAACAATATGTTTTAGATATTATTCAAGAGTATATTAGAGAGATTGATGTTTATTTACAAGAATAATTTCTTTTTTCTTTTTTTTTGCAATATATTATTAGGTTACTTCTATAGTAGATTATAATTATAAATATGAGAAGTGTTATAATTGGACAATCCTGTTTGTATTGGTTTAAATCAGATAACTACGATTACTCCGACAATTTGTAAAATAATGGGTGTTAAAAAACCAAAGAAATCAACTAATGAAACAATAGATGAATTGGTTAATTATTGTAAAAATGAAATTAAAAGTAATATATCGAAATGTTTACTATATGCTCCAGATGCTATTGCTTATTATCTTACTGTGAAATATCCTGAGCAATTCGAAGTAGTTGAACAACATGCTCCTCTTGGAGTAAAATTATGTTCAATTTTTCCCCCTAAAACTCCTGTTTGTTTTGCTTCCATGTTCTCTGGAGCTTTACCAGAAATTCATGGAATAAAGCTATATGAAAAACCAATATTAAAATGTGATACAATTTTTGATGCTTTTATAAGAGCAAATAAAAAAGTGGCAATAGTAGCTGTTGAAAATTCTTCTATTGATCTAATTTTCAAGGAAAGAAAAATGGATTATTTTACTGAAAAGTATGATAAAGAAGTCACAAATCGCACAATTGAATTATTAGGAACAGCAGATTATGATTTAATTGTAGTTTATCATCAAGAATATGATGATATGGTGCACGCTACAACACCAATAAGTGAAAAAGCAATTCAAGCAATGAATAATCATATCAATAGTTTTGAACAAATGGCTATAGCATTCAATAAATACTGGAAAGATTTTAATCGAATTATTACCTTCTCTCCTGACCATGGTTCTCATATTAGTATGGAAACTGGAAAGGGAACACATGGTAATAATAATCCAGAAGATATGATCATTAAACATAATTTTGGAATCTATAAAGAAATTAAGTAATAATATGTTAATTTTTGTTTTGTGAATTCTATTTCTACTATAGAAAATAATACAGAATTATTAAGTTCTTATAGAATAGTATGCTAAATAGGTTGGGTGCTGACAGAAGTAATTAAGTTAAACTTACTACCTCTCCTACCTACTTGATTTCCAATAGAAAAAAATGTAAGCTCTAAAAGATGCTTTTATCCCCTGCGGGTAGTATTAATAGGATTGGGAAAAATGGATGAGAAGGAATAAATCCTTCTCAATTTCCTGTTTTTGCGGGATCTTTAGTATGAGTTTTTGAAGTAGTTTGTTTTGCTTTTTTCGTTGCTTGTGCTTCTATTCTAGCTTGTTTTGCTCGAGCAATTCTTCGTTTTGGTTTCATGTACTCCTTAATTGCCTTAAGGTGTGCACGATAATGAGGCGATTTTCTTAACAACCAAGAACGAACTGCAGGTTTGAAGATTATTGCTAGAATTCGCGCAAATGCTAAACGCTTCTTATAGAACTTTAAATAATCATCAAAGGTCCTATTCTGATATTGTAAAATCCTTTGACTTTCAGTTGTATCCATGTATCCACAATGAAACGGTTCATTACCAAATGCTTCTTTTGGTAATCTACCTATTCCCATAGCATCTAACATACGACCAACAAAGTCTTCATAAGAAACACGATTTATTGGTCCTCCAGCAATATGCAAAATTTTTCCCCATATAAAATCATTTGTTACAGCTTTTGCTAATGCTAATCCAGTATCTTTAGTGTGAGTGTACTCAATTGGTGTATCTAAAGGTACTTCAAACATCAAAGGATCTAAACCTTGGTCTAAAGGAGGAATAGCTGAGAATCGAAATATACTCCAATTAATACCTGATGATTTTATCATTTCTTCACATTTAATTTTGTGTCTAGCATAGTGATCAAATGGACTGGGATTGAATTCATCAGTTGTTTGTATGACATAGTCTAATCCTTTGTATCTCACATCACCATATGTTGCAACAGATGAGCTGAATATTAGTTTTGGTTGATCTGTCTGTTTCTTGATTGCAGTAATTATATTCTTTGTTCCACCAACATTGACTGGTTCTGCAATTTCAGGTCTATTATTTGCTAATGGAGGAATTATTGCTCCTAAGTGTATAATAGCATCTATATCTTCAACAGCTTTTTCTACTTCAAATTGATCCCTTAGGTCACCCCAAAAAATCTCAACTTTATCATTATATTGTTGAAATTTCTTAGCTTTTTTCTTATTTGCTTTAGTTGGGATATCAAAACAGCGGATAAAGTGATTATCCATTTTAATTAATTCTTCTAGTGTACTTGTTCCGACATTTCCGAATGCACCTGTAAGTAATATTTTAGCCAAATACAGGCCTCCTGTAATGTTGTAGTTCATTTTGAACCTACGGGCCATCTGATACCTGTTTCGAGTATATGGTGCAATTACAGGGTGCATGTAAAACAGTGAGTCAGACAAGTTCTGACAGTTTTATTTTACACCACCTATTGCTAGATGCAATAGAAACTATTGTTTTTATTTTATTGATTATAATACTAGCCATTTATATTGGTGGTAATAATATTAACATTAGAGGAATCTTAAGGAGGATTAGTCCTCTTAAGTTAGACCTCTAACTTATTATTCTCTCGAAAGTATATAAACATTAGCTAAGGAATGAATGCGACAAAAATAACAGCTCAAAAAGAAATGAAAGCAAATTCAGTTAGTAGTTTAATTTTTTTATTCCAAATTTTCATTATTTTTGCTAAAAATACTTTAGTTGATGAGTTATAATATATTACAATTAAATTTTATGAGGGTATAGTCGTTGGTTGAATGTTCAAAATGTGGAAAAATTACTTCTGAAATAACTTATGAGAAGTATGAAGGATTATGTGAGGATTGTTATATAAAAGAAGAAGGGAAACAATTCCTTGGTGGTTGTGGATTAGCTGCTATTGCAGTGCCTTTAACAGTTTTCATTATTGGTTGTGCAATAGGAACTGTAACTTGCGCTATTGGTCTTCCAGAATGGGTTACTGAAACTTGGCAACAATGGTTATATAGTATTCTTTTTGGAATAGGAACTATTCTTAGTAGTTATTTCTGGATTAGAATAATTAAAGTAAGTGCTAAAAAAATGAAATTAGGAGAAGCTAATTTATAGTATGACACTTCTTTTTTAATAGGGAAATACATTAGCTTTTATACTTGAGAATGATAATCAATTAGAGGAATTTTAGATGAAAATAGAACATGTTGGTAAAAGAGGAATAGTTTTCACATTTGATGATTTATCAACACCAGAATATGATTGTCCAACAAATGTCTATGTAATAAATGCTGACAAAAACTTTTACATTTGTGATACATTTCTTGGTCCAGCTTCAATGAAGGATGTTAAAAATTATTTGAAAGAAAATTTTTCTGAGAAACCTTTCATTATTTTTAATTCTCATTCGCATTGGGATCACCATTGGGGAAATTGTGCTTTTCCAAATTCAAAGATAATTGCTCACGAATTGTGCCTAGAAAAAATACGACAAAAAGCAGAAGAGGAATTAGAACGTAATAAGAAATTTCTTAGAGGAAAAGTTGTTATCACTCCTCCCAATCTTCTTTTCAAACATAATCTTAATTTTGAAGAAGACGGAATAAAACTGTTTCACACACCCGGACATACAGAAGATTCAAGTTCTTGTTATGATGCTCAAGATAATATCCTATTTGCAGCAGATAACATCGAAGAACCAATTCCATATCTAAATTCAACATTAGAAGAACTACATACATATATTGATTCAGTTAAAAAATACTTGGAACTTAAAGCAATAATAGTAATTCCAGGGCACGGAAAAATTTCAGATAATTCTCTAATTGAAAAAAATCTCGAATATCTCGAGAACTTTCCAGAATTAGCGGAACTAGTTAATATAGAGAAAAATGGAAAACCATTCTATTTAGTTCATATATCAAATCTAAGCAGTGTAGCAAATAAGATGGTAGAAGCAGAAAATAACAACCAAGCTAAAAACTTGTATCAAAAAATATTAGAAATAGCAAAGGAAATAAATTATGAAAATAAAGAAGCACTAAGTAATATTAAACAAAAAATGGAATTACTCTAAATTTATTTAAAACGAATATTATAGCTTGAGTTCTTTTTTATTCTTAGAAAATTTTTTTATCCTATAATGACTAATAATATCATGGGGAGTGAGGAGAGAAGAGAATTGAAGATAAAACCAAAACAAATTCTATTGATATTTTCATTAATTTTTATTTTTTCATCAAGTAGTTTTACACATGGAATGACAATCAATAATTTGGATTATAGATCAAATGGGTATGATGAAGAAAATGAGGATTTTGTAATCAATAATCCGATTGAGTTTAAATGTAGTTATAGACAAATAGTTGCCTATGACAACTATTTATTTATAGTACCTGACTATTCACCATATAGAGTACACTTTTTAGTATTAAATATAAGCAATCCAAAAAAACCAATTGAAATTACTATAAATAGTGAGCATTCATTTAGTATTCAAAAGATAGAATTATTTGAGAATTATCTCATAATATTAAATTGCGGATTAATTGAGATATATAATGCTGCTGATCCTAAAATATTACCTTATATAGGAGAATTCAATTGTTCTAAATTCGGATATATTACAGATTTTTTTGTCAATAAGAATATATTAACAATATTAACAAATAATATAACAAATGATGATAAATTCATTCATACAATTCTAACATATGATCTTTCGATAATTGAATCACCATCACTTTTATTTAATTACACCTTTATAGATAGAAATCTTTACACAAGAGGACAATTGCATGGAAATAACGTATTTTTATTATCAATACCTACTGATTATCATCAAAGTGTTTGTAATTTAACAATTATTAATTTTGAAAATAAAACACATCCAACAATAATAAATGATTTAATTTTAACAAAAAATATCAACTCAATGCAATTTTATAATAATATTCTTTATTTTACTACTACTAGTGATGGATTACAAATTTTAGATTTAAATGATCTAAATACAACACAAAATCTAAGAAGAATTTTCAGTTATAATAGTCTTAAAGAAATTACAATTAAAGAAAATATTGGTTATTTATTATCTTATGATTCTGTCTTTATATTAAATCTAACTAATCTTAATAATATAAAATTGTTAGGTGTATATGAAACTAGATCTCAAGGTATTGGCTTTTTTGATGATTTTTGTGTAAATGAAAATTTCATTTATGCTGTTCGTACTGCAGAATATTCAGATAGGGGGATTTTTATTATTGATATTGATGATTTAGAAAATCCTAAGAAAATCTTTCCATCTGGTTTTGTGTTAAGTTCCGAAACGAAATTATATTTAGGTGCTGTTTTTTCAGGCATTGGATTTTTTGGTATCCCTCTAATAATAATTATTAGTGTAATAATTATTTTTATACGTAAAAAAAAGAAAAAGAAATTACAAACACAAGAGGCATAAATAGTGAATAAAAAATTTACAGTTTTGATAATTATTTTTGTATTAATTATCGCTTTATTCACTACAATACAAATATTAGTTTTGAATGAAATAAGCGAAAAATCAGGTTTATCATTTACTGACGAAGATGTTATTATAACAGTGAATACCACAATTGGTTATGTTTATGCACGTTACGGACTCTATAATTATGGTGAATTAACCTCTTATTGGATCCTTCTTCCTTTTGCTAGTAAGCCTTGCGATATTAATTTAACATTAGATGGTATTCCTATTGATTATTCTTGGACTCTAAGTGATGTTCCCCCAGAAATTGAGAAATTTGATACTATCTCATTTAAAGTTGAGGTGCCAGTAGGTGAACAATCAAATATTCTTGTTTCTTATTATCGAAATTATGAGTTAAAAGAAGAAAATAGTAAGCAAACTATCGTCTTTCGATATATTGTTGGTTCAACACGCTCTTGGTTTGAACCATTGAAATTCGCTCATTTTGAATTTTGGTTTGAGGAAAATGAAGTGAAAACTATAATTGAATCTCGAGATTTTTATAATTGGATGCCTGAAGAAACATTCCTCTATTTTGAATATCAACCTTAAAATGAATATAATAATCAATGTCAGAAAAGCAATAGTTATTTATGAGTAAATAGAATTTCTTCTTGTTATGAGTAAGATTAACAGATTTCCCTACTTGAAAACCACCCTAGTTAGTTTCGGTTTTTTTACTAATAATCTTACTTGGTCAGCTTTCAATGTTTTTGTTCCTTTCTTTCTTAGTGTTAATTTGAAAGGATTATTAGGAGAAGTTCCTGTTATTAACACACTCGTAGCTCTAATTATGATATTGGATAATGTGGCATCGATACTAATTCAACCAGCAGTAGGGCAACTTTCAGATCGTACATGGATACCAAAATTAGGTAGGAGAATGCCATTTGTAATTATTGGTTTACCTTTAGCAGCATTCTTTTTCGGATTAATTGGTTCGTTTAATCATTTATTATTTGTATTGATTATAGCTATTTGTGGATTCAATATTAGTATGGCTTTCTACAAATCACCTGTAATGAGCTTAGTACCTGATTTGCTTTCCAAAGAATATCGAAGTCAGGGTGCAGGTGTGCTAAATGTTGTTGGAGGAGTAGCAAGCATTTCTGGTTTATTATTAACATCTTATTTACTCGAAATTAACAGTCCTATGGCTTTTTGGGCTAATTCGATAATAATGATAGGTTGTTTAGCAATTCTATTATTTAGTGTAAGAGAGAAGAAAGATATAGAAATTGAAAAAACAGAACGAGAAAAAATTAATTTAATTTCAGCTTTTAAAGCATTATTCAAGGAAAAAAACCTAGCATTAGTGTTTATGTTATTATCAATATTTTTCCATACAGCTGGGTATACTATTGCTGAAACTTTCATTAGCAGGTATGTTACAGAACTACTTGGTTTTAAGGAAAATACTGCTGGCTATATTTTAGGTGCTTTTGTTGGCTTTTCTATTATAGCTGCTTTACCTGCAGGTTTTGTTGGTAGAAGAATAGGTGCGTTGAATGCTTGTTTAGTTGGAGTAATTGGTTTTACTGCAGCAATAATACCCATAACAATTCTCAGTCTTTTACCTGATTTAACTATTATAAGAAATATTCTTACACTCAATATTTTTACTGGAAATATTTTCACTTGGGAATTACCGTTTTATTTGCTTTTAGTATTCGTATTGGGATTTAGTTGGTTGCTCCTTTCAATTAACTCAATTGTAGTAATATGGAATCTTGCTCCAAAACAAAAAATAGCTACTTATACAAGTTATTTCTATTTATTTGCTCATTTAGCATCAGTCATTAGTCCTTTCTTAGCTGGAGGTATATTCGATCTTTATCAATTTTCATCTATCAAAGCTGGAAATCCTACTTCAGGTTTGAGAATAATGTTTCTTTATATTTCAGTTTGTTTTGTAATAACTGTTGCATGTATAGTTTTTGTAAAAATACGCAGAACCAAACAATTAACAACAATAAAAGATAAGGAAGTGTATATACAACAAAGATTAGAGCAAAAAGAATATCCAATATTATACTTACCAATGCTTCTATTTGGGGTGGGAGTCCGTAGCAATAAAGCGCTTACTGATCTGAAGAAAGAACAGATTGATCAACGAATTGAATTAAGGAAAAAAATTCGTAAAATAAGACAAAATAGACGATTGCTGAAAAAACGATTTTTTAGTGAAATTGATAACTTGACGAAGTTACAGATAGAAGAATTGCGTGAACATCAACAGCTAGCAAAGGAAATGAAGAAAGACCATAAGGATCGAAGAAAAGAGCTCAGACAAGAGATAATGGAAGGCCTAATCAAAAAAAGATTAAAAGAAGAAATTTCTGAAGAAGAAGAAGAAGAAGAAGAAACTAAAGAATAACAGAATATTCATTTCTATAATCTAAGGACCGAAATAAAGTATTTTGTAATTATCAAGATAATTTGCATTTGTTTCATAAGAAGATCTGATTTTCTTCACAAATTCTCTTTCACCAATAGCTTTTATCGATATTGTTTGTCCTTCCTTTTCATTGTTAAATTGGATTGAAAAGTCAAAACCGTCAATAAGACCATTTGTATTAAATATCAAAGAAAATTCATTCTTATTAGTATCAGATATTTTCAAGTTATTTTTTTGCGATTGAAAAATTTCTATAGGAGAATTTACTTCTTTAAAATCATTTAGGATAGGTTCAAACCATTGTAAAATTTCAATATCTTCTATCATCAATTTGGTAGAACTAGCAATTGCATGATATTTCCAATATCCTTTGAGAATTTCTTCTCGAATATCTTTTTTCAAAATTTTAAAAAAAGGAAAGAAAAGAGATCCTGTATGTTTTCTGTATTCGATATATTTTTCTTCGAAAACATCAATCAACATTTCCTCTTCTTTATTAATCCTAAGTAATAAAATAATAACTAAACCACAAATCCAAACAATACCGATAAACCAATTTTGGCTAATTAAAAAAATAGCTATATGTAGTAAAATAAAAGCACTATACATTGGATGGCGAACAAATCTGTACGGACCACTAGTAATTAGTCTGTGTTCATTACTAAGTTGTAGAGTATAGGAAAAATTTCTACCAAGGAAAATATGGACAAATGAGAATAAAATAATTGCAATAATACCTAAACCTAATCCGATCCATCTAAGGAAAAATGGATAATTTGGTATAGTGCCACATTCAAACCATTCTGGAAAGAAAATTAAAAGAAAGAATATAATAACTGTTGAACCAATATAAATTTGTAAAATTGTTAATCTAATTTTACTCTCTCTTATTTCACCTTTTTTATTTGCTTTTCGAGCCATTCTTGAGAAATGAATTCGGATAATAGTAAACGAGGAGTAGAGAATGATTAAACTTATTTTAAAAAAGAGTTCATAATTCACTTTTAGTCTCCTCTAAATTTCTATCTTATATTAATTCTTAAGTCTCTATTGAAAAAAGTGGATTTTATCCAAAATAACTTTTCTACTTAAGATTATATATTTATAATTGAAAGTAGAATTCATCTTAATATTAGTTGGGTGTATTTGTTGAATGATAATGGTGAATATGCAATAGTTATTGAAAATTTAGTAAAAAAATATGATGATCTTTTAGCTGTCAATAATATTTCATTGAAAATTAAAAAAGGGGAAATTTTTGCTTTTCTTGGACCAAATGGTGCTGGAAAAACAACCACTGTAGAAATCTTAGAAGGAATTCGCAAGAAAACAAGTGGAAAAGCCTTTGTTTTAGGAATGGATATTGACAAAAGAAGAGAATTAGACCAAATGAAGAAAATAATTGGTACTTTACCTCAAGAATTCAACACTCATCTTAATTTAACAGTACGAGAAAATCTTCGTTTTTGGAGTAGGATGTATGCTAAAAATATTCCAATAGATGATCTAATTGCTCTTGTAAAGCTTGAGGATAAAGCGAAAGTTCGTTACAAGAATCTCTCAGGTGGATTGAAGAGACGACTTGGAATAGCTATTTCTCTTGTTAATGATCCCGAGTTAATTTTCTTAGATGAACCAACAACTGGTCTAGATCCTCGTGCAAGGAGGGAAACTTGGGAAGTAATTGAAAGCTTAAAAGAACAAGGAAAAACAATCTTTCTAACTACTCACTATATGGAAGAAGCTCAAATTTTAGCTGATACTGTTGCAATAATCCATAAGGGTGAGATAATGGATATTGGAACACCAACTCAATTGATCGATAGACATGGAGGAAAAAACAGAATTATTGTTCGTTGTAATGATCAAGTTGTTCGAGATCAAATTCACGAAATTCTTTTTGAATTTGGTCCAATGGATAATGAAGATGGTGATATTGCCATTTCTGCAAAAAAGGGAACTCTTTCCAAAGTTGTTGATTCATTAGATGAAAAAAGTGTTCCATATACAGATATTATTACTCAAAGACCCACTCTAGAAGATGTTTTTCTTGCTCTTACTGGAGAAGTTTTGCTAGCTAAAACTACCGTTGAAGAATCTTCTTGAGGTGAAAAAAATTCCAGATAAAAAAACTTTTTTTGGGAAAATCTACTTAAGCTTAAGACGCATTTTCGGAATAACATCATCTACTGCTACGGATTGGGTGAGATCTGGACCAGCATTATTTTTTACTTTCATTTATCCAATAGTCATGATTTTATTATTTGGATATATCTTTGGTGCTGCACCAGATGATAGTCTATATACTTTGCATTATTATAATGAAGATATTTATGTTGTTGGAGATCAATCCTATAGTTTCAATCCTGCTTCACAATTACTCCTTGAATTAGGCTCTCAAAATGAAACGATTGCTAAGGAATTGAATCTCCATATAGTTGAAGTTAATTTAACAGGATCTTCAATATCTTATGCAGAATGGATGAAAAATAATGATATACCTTATTTGATGGTAATTCCCTCGGGATGGTCAGAAGCAGTAAATGAATCAAAAGTGAATACAACAGCCCCAATAGCTAATATTAATTATTATTATGATCCTTCATATACAAGTTCATTTGAAGTTCGGAGTATAATTGATAATGTTTTGCAAGAGATGAATTTAAATGAATTCGGTATTTCTACTACTATCCTTATTGAAGTTGAGCCTACTCCTAGTAGAGAAGGATTAGACTACATTGATTTTTATGTTCCAGGAATGATTATGGTTACTATCTCTACTTCTGGTATGATGGGAATGGTAGGAATAATTACTGAGCAAAGACAATCAGGACTTTTGTATAAAATTTCCTCCTCTCCAATTAAGAAATGGGAATGGGCTTTAGGACAACAATTATGGCAAGTGATTATGGGAATAATGGTATCTATTCTAACCATTCTAACCGGATGGATTGCATTTGATTTTAATTTAACTACTCTTCATCCTTTGATGATTCTGGTTATCATTTTTGGAACAATGACCTTTGCTGGTTTAGCTCTTATTTTAGGGCGTTTTATTAAAAGACCAGAAGCTGCAATGGCTGCTACGATGTCTATAGTATTTCCACAAATGTTTCTTTCTGGTGCAATTTTTCCTGCTGAAATATTACCAAATTATATGCAAATAATTGCTAAGATATTTCCTTTATACTATGTTAGTGAAGCTATGAGGAATATGATGTTAGAATCTACGTTCCACAAAGCTTGGATACCTTTTGGAGTAACCATTGCTATGGGATTGGTCTTTTTCATCTTAGGATCAATTATTACTAATTGGAGGAAAGAATAAGGAGATTTTACGATGACTGAAGAACAAAAGAAAACTAATTCTACAAAAATTCCCAAAGAAAGACCAATTTTGAATGAAATAGGTTTAACTTTTAGAAGAATAAGTGCTTATACAGTTGCTGCGTTTAAAGATTTTAGTAGATCACCAATGACAATTTTCTTCACAGTAGCATATCCAATAATTCTTATTCTTCTCTTTGGAGCAATTTTTTCAGAAGGAAATACTTCATTTAATGCTTATGAACTATATATACAATCAGAAAAAGATGATGGATTTTATCTTCCAGGAAGTCCACCTCAATTTCTAAACTTCACTGATACTATAATAACAACTCTGGATGAAATTGAAACAAATGAAAGTGAACCATATTTTGATTTAAAACCTATTCCACTAAAAGATGAACAAAACACTACTATTGATCCTGGATTATATCTTGAAGAGATGGGTGGCTATATTTGTTTAGTAATTCCAAATAATCTCACCCAGAAAATGATTTTTAATGCACCAGTAAACCTTACTATCATAGTAGTTGAAAATTCACAATCAGCTTCTATTGCTTTAAGTATTATTAGTAATGTAATTTACAATTTGAATCTAGCATTTAATGGATCAAAGATGAATCTTGGTTTGGAAACATTCGATATTTATCTAGAAGAACAAATTGATTATTTTGAATTTCTTATTCCTGGTATGATTGGTGTAGCAATAATGAATAATGCTGTAATTGGCACACTAAATAGATACACCTATTTCCATCGTTTAGGATTCTTCAGAAAATTATCCTCTTCACCAATGAGAAAAGGTGATGTAGTTGCAGGGGAAACCATTTGGCAATTAATACAAGGAATCATTTCTATTATAGCAATAATACTAATTGGATGGTTGGTTTTCAAAATTCCTCAAGGAGATTTTACGTGGGCTTTCAAAATTCTTGATTGGAAAATAATACCAATTACTATTTCTGCTGTTATGTGCTTTACAGGTCTTGGAATGATTGCTGCAAGGCTTGTAAGAAATCCTGATGCTGGAACTGCTGCTGGAAATTTTCTAACTTTTCCAATGATGTTTCTCAGTGGAGCATTTTTTGATGTATCAGGAATTCCTGTTATAAATATCATCTCAAAAATGTTACCTTTGACATATATGGTTGATGCATACCGGGCTTCGATGATAACAAATAACATTTCAATTGCTTGGACAAATATTGGAATTAGTTTAGCATTTGGAATTGTAATAATGATAATAGGGATAATTGTCACTAGATTATCTGAGAGGTAAAAAAAAAGCTCTCAGATTTCTTTTTCCATTACAACATATTTTCCCCTCTCGCTTTCTCTAGTTTCTATCAATTTATAATCTAGTTTAAGATAGAAATCAATAGCCCATTTTGCTTGTTCAAGTGTAAACAAACTAATTTTTGTTAAACCTTCTTTAATTGCTATTTCTTCAATTTTTTTTAATTTCTATTCTAAATACATGTCACTTGAATAACGGTGATTTTATATACTAAGTTGTCACATCAGAAATCGCTGATAAGAATCATTATTGGCAAGAGTGAGTTATTGACCTTAAACTCGGTTTTTTGAGTTTCATTAGCAGAAATGACTGTGAGATGACTATACATCCAGCAGTGGAATGTGAATTCAAAGGTGAAAAAATATGCTTAAAGAAAAAATAACAATGAGAAATGAACTCAAGAAAGAATTGAAAAAACCTGGAATGGAAAATCAATCATTAATAAATGGTTGAATTAGCTGAATTAAAGGGGAAACATAAAATGATTAAAAAACCATCCGATAAATCAAAATTAGAGAAAAAAATTGAAAGAATTAGAACAGAGTATGTGTATACAAATATGTATATTATACTAAAATAACAACAAATCTTTTCCTCAAAACAAACAAAAACTTTTGGAATAAAAATTCGCTTGAATCTAAATGGGATTGAATACTGATTGAATAAAAAATCAGGAAAAAAGTATGATACCTGCTTTGCGGGTATCTATCTAACATATCTTCTTCTAAAGAAAACAATTTTACATAAAAAAAATTGAAAGAAGGTTTCAATCAAGCTATTTAACTTGATTGAGGAAATCCTTCAGTACTTAATCTAATGAATCGCACGAATTGTGAAATTAATCCAATTATTGTCATTGCTACGATGAACCAAACTATTCCAGTAAAGGCTCTGGTATAATCGATCAATGAAATGTGTGCTGAAACTTTCTCCCAGATCCAATCAAATATAATATCGTGTCTCTTCAGTAATGCAAGGTATAATGGAATATGTAATCCTTGTGGTATTAATCCTAGTATCATGAGTAATTGTTGAACTCCCATCATTCTTCCTGCAATAGCTTGTAGGAATTTAAGGAATCCTCCTATAAATGCAAGTGCTCCTAAAATAGCAATCCAATATTTGAAATTATCTGGTATTAAATCTTGCATGAATGGCATAAATGGAAGAATCATGATAACCACTCCAAATGCTATTCCTGCAATTCCTTCTGAGAGATAGTCTTTACCAAGTAAATGTTTTGCTTTTATTTTTCTTGGTTTTTCGGTTACCCTTGGTTCTTCAATGTATGATCTTTCTGGTATAACAGTGATAGATCCTGTTCTGTATGTGGAAGGTCCGAATGTTGTTTCAGGATAAGTAGTTTCTCTAATTATCCTAACTGGTTTTTCATCTACAACTTCTTTTTGTATAATTGGCTCTTCTACAATAGTTGAAGCTTCAGTTTTCTTTTCTTCAGTTGATTTTATTAAAGTATAACCTATAGGTATTGCAATTATCGGAATTCTTCCGGATAATTTCTGGAAATCTTCTGGAAGATATCCTTCCATTGAAAGGAAAACAAATTGTATTGTTATCAGAATTAATGCTACTGCACAACTTATTGCTAATCCGGAGAATAATCCACTAAATATATTTCCAGCTGTTCTTGAACCTATGCTGGTAAGTGCTATCAGAATGTTAATAGCTCCACATATGCCAAGGACAATGATTAGCATCTTTTGATACATTGGAATTAATTCTTCTGTTATGTAGAATTTTGGTTTTCCTCGTCGCTTATATTCTGCAGCAATTTTACTTGCAGATCCCATTTGATTAATTACTTGTTGAATATGGCTTGGTGTTGGTTCATCACTTTTAGCTATTTCACATGCTCTATCCCAAATGTGATTTTCAAGTTCTTCTAATATTTCTTTTAGTTCTTCTTTTTGTGATTTTAACCAAAATGGTAGCTTTCTTTCAATTTCATCAATGAATTCTTTAACTAGTGTTTGTTGTTCACTAACAACTTCATTTTCAATTTTATTATTATTATTAGTCATAATCACGCCCTCTGATTAATTAATTCTTCAACATAAATTCCGCACACTTCACAGAATTTTGTTACTTCATCTAATTTTATTTTATTGGCACAATTTGGACAATACATGAATTCATCCTCAGGTAAATCAATTTTTATTTCCATTAATGGGGAAATTGCTTCTAATAATTTAGCAAAAAAACCTAACATATGATTCAGTAATTTGTGCCCCTCATCTGTCAAAGTATAGTACTTCCTTGGGCGACCACTTAGTTCTTTCTTGGTTGACTCTAAAACGCCATCCTTTTCCATCTTCCTGAGAAGAGGATAGAGAGTTCCTTCTTCAATGATCAATACATTGTCAGTCTCTTGTTCAATGGATTTCAGTAGTTGGTATCCATAAATACCTTCTTCTGGATGCTGCTTGATTATTTGTAGAACTGCAACTGTTGATATCCCACGTAATAGCTCTGATTCGAAACTTTCTACGTATGTTCGGAAGTGGTCATCTCCAATGAGTGCTTCTGGATGAAAAGATTTTACTTTTTTTAACACAAGCTTTCACCATAGTTTTTGTATTTTAGTAATTCTAATAACGTATTAGTAGAATACTATATTACGTATAGTATATCCCCTATATAAAGCTTTACAAAATACAGAGAAATTCGGGTAAAAACTAAAAAATTCGTAAAAAAAATAAAACTCAAAGCATTTTAACTAGAAACGCTATTTTTACTTATGCGATTACTAGCTATAGCTGATACTCATTTAGGATATGAAACAGGAAAATCATCCGAAGCAAGAAATTTTACATACGAAAGAATGTTTCATGTATTTGAGGAAATTCATCAATTAGCTAAGAAAAACCAAGTAGATGCTATTGTTCATGCTGGAGATCTTTTTAATCGAAGCAAACCAAGAAAAAAAGCAGTAAAAAGAGCATTTGATATTATTGAAGAAATCTTACTTGATGATATTCAATTTCTTATTGTACCAGGAAATCATGAACGATCCAGATTACCATTATCCTTACTAAATTTTCACCAGAAATGTCATTTTTTTTCAAAACTCTCAAATGTTACTTTTGGTTCGTGCAGTATTATCGGATTTCCTTATCAATCAGGAAATATTTCAAAGTTATTTTTGGCAATAAATAAATTAACACAGAAAATAGATTCAAAATGTTCGATTATCCTCTGTCATCAACTTTTTCTTGGTGCTACTTTTGGACCACATCAATTCATGTTTAAAGAAAGCCATGGTGCTATTAATATAAACAATTTTACTTCAAACATTTGTTTATTTATTACAGGACATGTACATCGAGCACAAATGCTTA